>Ga0326727_10009975_pt1 | contig 22923 bp, 27 predicted proteins | sample MB2enrmetagenome_FD_207643 | JGI IMG/M metagenome (GOLD analysis project Ga0326727, IMG submission 207643) | Lab enriched peat soil microbial communities from McLean, Ithaca, NY, United States - MB29MY | ecosystem: Environmental > Terrestrial > Soil > Wetlands > Peat | place: USA: New York...
TGTCCAAATAAGGCTTATTTACCGGACATGCCGACTGGCACCGTAGGCACCCGATAAGCGAATTGTGCCAGTCTGATTGAAGCCACTTGGGGATATCAAACTCACTTTCGTTAAAGTAAGTCAGGCAATTTTCCGCGTGAATCAGAAATCGGTCGGCAGAAATACATCCGGTAGGACAAGCCTCACAGCATAAAGCGCAATTTTCACAGGCTTTCATCATGCCCACTTCCTGCCAGTTATCTTTTTCACACGGGTAATCGGTGTAGAAAGCAATTAACCGCAGGAAACTCCCCATCCCCGGGACATAGCTGATGTTATCCCTGCCGTATTTCGCCAGCCCGCTGTGCACCGCCAGTGTTTTTAATGCCAGGCGCGCCTTTACTACCCTATTGCCGTTGTTTTCCAGTACGTTCTTCAGAATTTTTTCCGCACGTGACTCGTCCATCCGGGTGAAATAACCCGGAGGGATATTAGCAGCAAATTCTTTCCCCTGCTTTCTGAATGTAACCCGGGTGATAGACTGCGGCATCGCGATTACCGCTATTGTGTTTGCCTCAGGAAGTTTTACGTTTGTTTCCAGATAAAAGTGCCAGCCGCGGCTGAGGGTTTCGCTGACCGCTCCCTGCCGAACCAATTTCCCAACCGCATCCTGTGCCTCCCCCAGATGGGTAATCGAAACAGTCTTGAACTGGTAATGATGCGGTTTCATCTCAGTCGTTATTTGAGAAATTACTGCATCCATGACACACCTCAACTGATAATGTTTTACTGTATCACTTTGCAGATGACCGGTCAATCGCTGATATAATAAAGCAGCATTGTTGGCAATGACAAACGGAAAGAGAGGTGGCTGCTGCCGACACTTTAGTATTTGATATTTTGAACGTTGTTTAGAGTTTCGGATTTAGGGTTTAGGATTTTCCAGTCATGGTATACTTAGATATAGAAACAAGAGTTCAACTCAGGGGAGGAAATCTCTGGAAGGTATTGAAATCGCCCGCAAGGCCGTAGAAGCCGCCACCGAAAAACAGGCATCGGATATCGTCCTGCTGGACGTCAGTAAAATATGCACTTTCGCCGATTATTTTGTCATCTGCAGCGGCGAAAGCGCGCGTCAGTTATCTGCTATTTGCGAAGAAATCGAACACAATCTGAAATCGCAGGGCGAACGGGTCATCCGCCGCGAAGGTACCGCCAGTTCCGGCTGGATGTTGTACGATTACGGCGATGTGGTCGTCCATGTCTTTGGCCCTGATGAACGTAAGTTCTATCAGCTTGACGAATTATGGAATCAGGCCGTCCCCGTCATCCGTATTCAGTAGTTAAAAATTTCCTTGTCTTTGAAGAACAGCTTTATTTCTTTAGCTGCATTTTCCGGCGAATCCGAACCGTGTGTCGCGTTATTCTGAATATCCAGTCCGAAATCCGCCCTGATGGTGCCCTTTTCCGCTTTTTTCGGGTCCGTGGCGCCCATTGTCTTCCGGATTAACTCGATGGCGTTATCGCCCTCGAAAACAATCGCCACAATCGGCGTGGAAGTGATATATTTCACCAGGTCGTTAAAGAACGGCTTGCCCTCATGCACCGCGTAATGGCGTTTCGCCAGCGCCTCGTCCATGTGCAGCATTTTCAGCCCGACGGTTTTCAGGCCTTTCTGCTCAAAACGGGCTAAAATCGCCCCGGCCAGGTTTCGCTTCATTGCGTCGGGTTTAATCAGTACTAAAGAACGTTCCATTTTTTATTTCACTCCTAAGCTATTTTTTCGGCGGTGAGGCTAAAAGCGCCTCAATTGTTTTTACGTTTATTTCTGCCAGGCTGTCCACCACGATATCCGCTTCCGCGATGTCGGTTCTGGGGCAGGTATTGGCCACCGCGATGCAGTGCATGCCGGCGCTCTTAGCCGCCCGCACCCCCACCACCGCATCCTCCATTACCACACAATTCTGCGCTGCGATGCCCAGTTTTTCTGCCCCCAGCAGAAAGCATTGCGGGCTGGGTTTGCCTTCCTTCACATCATCCCCGTTCACAAATAAGCTGAAGTATTTTTTTATCCCCAGCGTTTTGGTGACTAACTCGATGTTCGCTTCCGGGGTCGAGGAGACCACTGCCAGCCGGTATTCGGCCGCCGCCAGTGATTTAATCAGTTCGATGACCCCCGGCAGCGCCTTCACGCTGTCTTTCACCAGGTGGCGGAAGGTGGCTTCTTTCTCGTCGGCGATTACGTTCACTTCTGTCAGCGGCATTGTCCGTTTTAAAAAGTGCGGAATAATTTCCTCGTTTCTCCGGCCGTTCGCCCATTGGAAATCGGCGTCCGTGAAGTCCTTGCCGCGTTTGGCAAAAGTTTCCTGCCATGCTTTTTTATGGAAAGGGAGCGAATTAACAATTGTGCCGTCCATGTCCCAGAGCACCGCCCGGCAGTTATTCGTAGTATCTGTCTTCAGGTTACTTCTCCTGCCCGTTCGGGTTTTCTTTGGCGCTGACCACAAAATGCGTGCCGGTGCCTTCCGCCGCAATTGTGCCGTCATCCAGATATACCGTGCCGCTGGTCTTGATTACTTTGCGCGTTTTGCTCGTCACCATCGAAGTGATGACAATCGGCCGGTTTATCGGGATAAGGTGCTTCAATCTGGTATCCAGCCGGGCCGTGACGCAATTCAACCCTTCCATATGCACCGCCTGGCTCAATACCTCGTCGAGGATGCAGGCGGTAATGCCGCCGTGTAAATATCCGGACCAGCCTTGATATTGTTCCCCGGGCGTAAACTCAGCTCTGACCGTTTTGCCGTCACTCTGAAACTTTAGCTTCAGACCGACGGGATTATCCCGTCCGCAGCCGAAACAGCGTTTATTATCGTTATTCGTATTCAGTGAAATCTGAGGCCAGTTTGACATCTCCCTAATATCTTATCACTTTCGGAACTCAGATTCATAAAATTATTCTATTTTTAACCCTTTTTCTATTTGATTAGCATCAAGTAGGAGTTCTAGAAGAGGGAGTGCGAACGCACTCCCTCTCGTTTTTCTTCCTCGCCCTCCTAGGGCGAGGTTAGGTGTGGGTCCATGCGCAATTATAGGTTTGGTATTAGCGCAAATGGCTGATTTTCTTTCTACCACATAAGAAAAAACCGCGAAAACACCCCATTGACATATTGTAAATTCTATAGTATTGTAAATTATACAATAGTGTAAAATCTACAATATGGAAGAATTTATGAATGCAAAAGAAGTAAGCGAAACCAACAAAGACTTCCAAAAGGGTTTGTACACCGGCATCTCGGTCTTTATCCTGCTCTGCGTGGTGGGACGGGCTAAAGAGCCGATTTACGGCTATCAGATCGCCAAAATCATCGAGAAAGACAATGAAGACATCCCCATCATCAAACTCGGCACGCTCTACCCGGTTTTACGGGCGCTGGAAAGGGACGGGCTGCTGGAGAGCAAAGTGGACCCGTCCATGGCCGGGCCGCCGCGCAAGTACTACCGGATTACGGAACAGGGGTTATTGACCCTCGCGGAATTAAGGAAAACCTGGCAGCGCGCCACCAGGTTTATTGACAGCATAATGACAGGAGCCGAAGATGGAAAATAATATTGACGGATACCTCCAAAATCTGAAAGCTGAAATGAAAGACTGCGACCGGGCGACCGTCCAGGACGCCCTCTCGGACGCGGAGGAATATCTGCGCAACGCGCTGGATAACGCCAAAGCAGGCAAACCGGGCGTAACGGAAGAGAACGTTTTTGCGGCGATTGTGGAAGAATACGGCACCCCGGCGGAAATCGCGGATGCTTACCGTAAAATCGAAGCCCGCACCTCCCCGTCCCTGGTCGCTCGAACTTCTAACAAGAACCGGCCTTTTTTGGCCCGGTTTTTCGGGGTGGTGATTGAACCCAAAGCATGGGGGGCTTTGTTATATCTCCTCTTTACATTGGCGACCGGCATCATCTATTTTACCTGGACAATCACCGGGATATCACTGTCCTTAGGCCTGTTAATCCTGATAATCGGCATCCCCATTGCCGGCCTGTTTATCCTCTCCACCCGGGGACTGGCGCTGCTGGAAGGCCGCCTGGTCGAGGCATTATTGGGCATTCGCATGCCGCGCCGTCCCTTATTCTCCCCTAAAGACAAGGGGATATGGGCCAAATTTATCGCTTTATTGACGGATAAATACACCTGGTTTTCCATGGTCTACATGCTGCTGCAGCTGCCTTTGGGCGTCGCCTATTTCTCGGTATTCATAACAATAATTTCGACGTCGCTGGCACTGGTTGCGGCTCCGATTTGGGGCTGGGCTTTCAATCTGCCTGTGTTCACCAATAACGGCACCCAATACATCTTAAACGGCTGGGTAACGCCTTTCTTGACCGTCGCCGGGGTGATACTTTTCTTCGCCACCCTGCATCTGGCAAAAATAATTGGAAACATTCACGGTAAATTAGCCAAAACAATGCTGGTGAGGGAGTAACGGAGATATATGAAAAAACTAATCTTTTTCGGGACGACGTTATTGATTATCATGGCAATGTTGCTCACCGGCTGTTCTGCGGTATTTCACACCGAAGCCCTGGGCGACGTGATACAAAAAACCTACGATTTTTCAGGTTTCACCTCCGTGCAACTGTCAAATGCATTTCAATACCAGATTACCCAATCGGACACATACAGCATCACCGTCTCGGCTTATCAGAACATGCTTGACCACCTGGATATTCACCAATCAGGCACCACCCTGTATGTCGGCCTGAAATTCGGGCTTTTTGGTTTTAATGATAATGAAAATAGCAGTATCATTATCGCCATGCCGCAATTGAACAAACTGGACATTTCCGGTGCTTGCAGCGGCAGCGTTTCCGGGTTTAATACAAACAGCGATTTTGTAGCTGATCTCTCCGGAGCCAGCCAATTAAATCTGGATATTACAGCGGGGAAAACGACTCTGAATGCCTCCGGAGCTTCCGATATCACCGGTAATTTAACATCCGGAGAAACAGAAATTACACTTTCCGGTGCCAGTCAATGTAAGTTAGGAGGGTCAGCCGGCAATACAACAATTGAGGCTTCCGGCGCCAGTTCCATGAATTCCCCCGATTTTGCAATGCAGAGCGCTGATGTTAACTTAGACGGAGCCAGCAATGCCGGGGTTTTGACGGCTGGGACGTTAAACCTCGATATCAGCGGCTTCTCGACACTGAACTATTACGGCAATCCTGTTCTGGGCACTATTGATATCAGCGGCGCGTCTAAATTGAATCATAAGTAGGTTAGAGTTACGAATTATGAGTTACCAGTTGGGGGTTATGAGTGACGTATATTTAAATTGCGGTTGAAAACATTTTGCCTCGGGCCTCAAAAAGAACTAACCTTAGATGGAAGACAAGGTTCAATATCAGGGACAAATTGATAAATATTAGCGCGTAACAACCTATTGTGTATATGAAACAGTTAAGTTTTGGTTAAGAATTCCCGATTTCGCTATACAATTGAATATTCTAAGGTTAGAATAACTATTGGCAGTATTTCACAGGTGATATTTTAATACAGTAATAAAATGAGCCCGACCCGGGAAGTTTCAGGGCAAAACCGGAAACAAGGTAACGAGCCCAAAAGGAGAATCGAATATTAACAGTCAACCACAAACGGAGGTAATCCTGCGCACCACGGGATTGACCAAGAAATTCGGCAAGCGGACCGCGGTCAACAACCTCAACCTGGAAATCAGGAAAGGTGAGGTTTTCGGGTTCCTGGGGCCGAACGGTTCCGGTAAAAGCACCACCGTCAGCATGATTGTGGGGCTGATTCAGCCGACCGCCGGCAGCGTCAACGTCTTCGGCATGGAACTGAAAGACAATTACTGGCCCATCATGCGTAAACTGGGAGCAACTATCGAGTCCCCGGCGTTCTACCCTTACCTCAGCGGCCGGGACAACCTGGAATTATTCTCGATTGCGCTGGGCGGCATCCCGCCGGCCAAAATCATGGAAGTGCTGGAACGGGTGAATCTTGCAGACCGCGCCAAAGACAAGTATAAGCAGTACTCTTTGGGGATGAAGCAGCGGCTGGCGATTGCCTCCGCCCTGCTGCGGGACCCGGAGCTGATTATCCTGGACGAACCGACCAACGGGTTGGACCCGGCCGGCTACAAGGAAATCCGTGATTTAATCCCCAGCCTGGCCGGCGAAAACCGCACGGTTATCCTCTGCAGCCACCTGCTGCACGAGGTGGAGCTGGTTTGCAACCGGGTGGCGATTATCAAGGAAGGCAACGTCATCGCCTGTGAATCGATGCAGGTGCTGCTAGCTAAAGGGCAGATGCTGCAAATCAAGGTGGAAAACCCGCCGCAGGCAATGGCCTTTTTGAAAAGCCTGGACTGGATTAAAAATGTCACACAGTCAAACGGGTACCTGCTGGTGGACGCGCCGAAAGAGGATGCGCAGCGCCTCAGCAAAATCCTGGCGGAGAATAACATTTTCGTCTCCGAGCTTTCGGTGAAAAGCTCCGACCTGGAAAGCGTATTTCTTGAATTAACAGGGAGTGAAACTAATGGCAAGGCTAATTAGGGCGGAAATTTACAAACTGCGCAAGCGTTCCATGACTTATATATTATTACTGATTTTGATTGGGCTGATCGCCCTGATAATGTCGATTTCGCAGGCAGTAGCCCTGAATAGTTCGACCGTGACGACGGTGACTAACGGGGTGTCTTCTACACAGGTGGTCCAGGGAGTGGCGGCGAACGTCCATTTTCTGCATGACGCAATCGCCTCAACAATCGCGATGTTAGGCGGGCTGATCGGCGTGGTATTAGCGGTGGTATTGATCGCGAACGGGCTGGGCAGCGAATACGGCTGGAATACGATGCGGCCTTATTTGCTGTGCAGCGAAAGCCGCGCAAAAGTGTTTACTTCAAAACTAATCGCCGATGCAATTTTCGTCGTGGCCGGAATGATAATCGGAGTAATCGCCGTAATTTTGCTGGGCGTATTGTTCACGGCAATCAGGGGTTTCTCCTGGAGCCTGGAATCCAGCCTGATGAGTTTTACCGGCCATCAGTTATTGAATTTCGTGCGGGCTTTTTATGTGATAATGCCTTATGGGCTGCTGGCTTTTCTGTTCGCGATTTTGGGGCGGTCGACGGCGGCCGGCATCGGCTTCGGCATCGGGGCTTCTGTTTTAGAGACAATCATCACCGGATTGCTGTCAATTGCTCACGGCTGGCTGGCAAAAATCCCGAATTATTTACTCAGTACCAATATCCAGAAGATTAGCTCGCTGGCGCAATCGTCCGGCGGGGTAACAATTAATGTAGGGTCAAGCTCGACAGCACCCAGCGCCCTGCACGCGTTTATCGTGCTGGCGGTTTACTGCGTCATCTTCACCGCCGTCTCATTCTATATTTTCCAGAAGAGAGATGTCACAGGATAATAAAATACCAAATTCCAAGCAACAAAATCCAAATAATCAAGAATCAATATTCAATAATCAAAGCAGGGGCGGGAATTAATCCCGCCCCTGCTGTTTAATCCGGTTTTCATTTTGAAACAACGACCGTAAAAAATATCGCAACTAAACCTGACTGCCGCTGAAGAACGGCAAGGAATTATGCGAAAAAACGGCATATAAAACCCAGGCAAAGAAAGCCACCCAAAGTACGCCGACGACAATGCCAAGCACCAGCCCCGCGATCGCCAGACCCCGGCCGGTATAATTCGACTCTTTTTTTGTCTGGCTGATGCCGACCGCGCCAAAAATAATCGCCAGCAGCCAGATACCCAGAATCCCTAAAACCAAAGCAGCGATGGAAAACCCGTTCGTCTTCGTCGCCGGCGCAGACTGAAACGGCGCTGCCGCACCCGGCGCAGGAGCGGTTGGCCCGGACGCGGGGACCGCGGTGAGCATTTCCCCGTTCAGCGGTTTGCCGCACTCCCGGCAATAAACATCACCTGTAATACTTTGCCTGCCGCAATTAATGCAATACACCGTTATTCATATCTCCATGATAATCGCTGCATGTTGATTTGGCGCAACACTCACCGATGGATAAATTTATCATTCCCCATGACGATTGTCAATACATGCAGGAATAACAAAATAGCTAAATTTAATTGAAAAATCGGAAGGAGACTAAGATTTGATATTATTTTTATAATCCCATGCTGTGGGCCCTGATACCAAAAGCGGGCGCCCGTAAGACGCCCGCTGATGTTTTAAATATTCTGAAACTTCGTTTAGTCTTCTAATTACCTAATTGGAACTGGTGCCCGAACCACTGAATACGCCCGAACCGTACTGGCTGGTCCACGTCCCCTGCATATTCAAGACACTGCCCGATGCGGTCATTTTCCCCTGCCAGTTGGTCGAGAAAGCGGTTGAATTGATGGTGAAACCGACGGTGCCGCTCAAATTACCGCTGGCATCAACCCTGGCGTTGATGGTGGTATTTACGGAGCCGCCACTGGAGCTGGTTAAAGTCCCGCTGAAATTACCGCCGGCATCAACGGCAACGGTCATCGTGCCGCTGATATTGTAAGTTTTGCCATTGATGGTAATCTGGCCGGACCAGTTGCCGCTGCCCGAACCCTGATAAGGAAACGCCGCAGTAGTTTTGGCCAAAGGCGCGGCAGTGGTGGTGGTTTGCGTCGCGGTAGTGGTGAACACCGCTGCGTTTGTGGTCGTGGACGTGGTTGATATCTTTTTAGATGAACAGGCGGCCAGGCCCGGCAGTAAACCGGCTGCCAGACCGATCACCAGAAAAACACCGACAATCCTTAATTGCTTTCCTTTCATGATACTCCTTCCAATTTTAAATCAACTTAAACCTGTTAATGCAATCCCACGCAATTTGTCCAGTTTTGATTATACATCCCGGTTTGCCGTTCTTCAACAAGGCCGCTTAGGGCGCATGATTCAGATATATTTTAAAACATCAATATGTAGCAATGATATTTAAAACCGGGCGGCCGGCGACATCAGGATATTTGCCTTTTTGACGCTGTGGCATCACATTGACAACAGCCAGCCCGAGCTACTATAATCGAAACAATATCAGCTTTGATTGTGCATCCGGCACACCGCCGGTTCCGAACGTATATTAGTTCACTGAAAATCATTAAACAGCTTTGCGTAAAAAGGAGACGATGCGATGAAAACAAGAAAACTGGGTTACACTAATCTTAATCTTTCCGTGGTCGGACTCGGCACCTGGCCGTTTTCCAATACCGACCAGTTCGGCTGGGGGCCGCAGAGTGACAAGGACACCATCGCCACGGTCCAGCGCGCCATGGAAGTGGGTGTGAACTGGATCGATTGTGCGCCGATTTACGGCCATGGCCAGTCGGAAGAAGCCGTGGGCCGGGCTTTGAAAACATTATCTAAAAAGCCGATTCTTACCACCAAGGCATTATTCCAGTGGAAACCGGACGGCATGGTGCAGCTCCGTCTCGACCGGGAAAGCGTGCGCAAACAATATGAAATGAGCCTGAAAAGACTGGGCGTTGATTTCATCGATATGTATATGATTCACTGGCCGTTCGCCGCCGAATACATCGAAGAAGGCTGGGCCACACTGGCAGAGCTGGAGAAAGAAGGCAAAGTCGGCTGCATCGGCGTCTCCAATTTCTCCGTACAACAGATGGAAATGCTCAAACCCATCCATCCTGTAGCTTTCCTGGAACCGCCGTACAGCATGCTGGAGCGCGATGCGGAAAATGGACTGCTGCAATACTGCGCACAAAATAACATCGGCGTGATTACTTACAGCTCGCTGCAGCAGGGGCTGCTGACCGGCACGCCGCCGGATTTAAGCAAATTAACGCCGCAAGATGTCCGAAGAACCAGCGCACGCTTCAAAGAGCCTGAATACAGCCTCAATATGAAATTAGGGCCGGCGCTGGAGGCTTACGCTAAAAAATCCGGCCACACCGCGGCGCAGCTGGGCATTGCCTGGAACCTGCGGCGGCCGGAATTAACTTCCGCCATCACCGGGCCGAGAATCCCGTCTCAAATCGAAGACACCGCCAAAGCCGCGGACTGGGTCCTGACCAAAGAAGACATCGCGGAAGTTGAAAAATTACTGGCCGCCCGGGTACAAACGCTGAAAGAATGGAAAGCCAACCTGATGGCCCTTCCGTTTTAAAAGATAACGTAAAATGATGCCAGAAACAGCGCCGGAACCGCTACAGGAGACAATACCGGAAACCGGTCCGGATGCAATCCCGGAGGTAAAACCCCGGAGCCGCTGGCAGCGTTTACTGCATTGGGAGTTCCTCGGGCTTTTTTTGATTGTCCTGACGACCCTGATTTTTCATATCGTCTCGATTGACCGGCCGCCGTCGATTGTCTGGGATGAGGTCTGGTATGTCGGTGACGCCCGTTCGATTTTCAGCGGCAACGGCGAGCTGCGCCCCGAACACCCTCCCCTGGCCAAGCTGTTTATCGTAGCCGGGGATTACATTTTCAACGGCTTTAAAACCCCGGAAGTAGACAGCGGCGTACAGAACAGCGCATATATCAGCGGCGACAGCACCAACGGTATTTTAATACCGGTCACGAATGCCGCCAGATTCACCGTCGGGCAGACGATTCTGATTAATGCCGAGCAGATGAATGTCATCGGCGTCAACCTGGCGCTAAACGACATCACCGTCGAACGCGGTGCCGGCGGCTCGACCGTCATCGCCCATATGCCGGGGCAGGAAATCAACATCTTCACAGATACAGCTTTCGGGTGGCGGTTCTTTTCGATACTCTTCGGCACCATCGGCATCATCATCTTCTATTTCATCTGCCGCAAGCTGAAATTCCCCTGGAAGGCCGCGACGCTGGCGACTTTCCTCTTCGCTTTTGAAGATATGACTTTCCTGCATTCCGGGCTGGCTTTGCTGGACGTTTACATGGTCACTTTCCTGCTGGCAGCGGTACTAGCCTACCTGGACGAGAAATACATCTGGATGGGCGTCCTGGTGGCGCTGAGCGCCCTCTGCAAGATGGACGGCGTGCTGATATTTATCGCTATTTTTATCCACTGGGCGGTATTCCGCAAAGATAAATGGAAAGAATTCACTTTCGGCATGGTCGCCGCCGCTGTTTCCTTCGTGGTGCTGCTGGTCTTTTTCGATTTCTTTATCAAAGGCGGGATTGAAAACCCCATCACGCGCATCAATTCCATGCTGAGCAGCACCGCCGCCAACCGCTTCACCGTCCCGAAACTTTCGATTTCGAGCCGCCCCTGGGTCTGGTTATACCCGCAGTTTATCAACCCCAACTACAATTCGCCGGTAATTATCTATTCCTTTAATCCGCAGTATATTTCTTTTATCAGCAGTACAATCCAAATCCTGATAATCCCCACCATCGGGTACATGGTTTACAAGGCTATCAAAAAGAGTGAAGCCGCCGCCTTTGTCCTGCTGTGGTTCATGGCAACCTACCTGGTCTGGATACCGATTAACCTGGCAACGAACCGGGTAACATTTGTATTCTATTTCCTGTCCACGACGCCGGCCATCTGCATCGGGCTGGGGATGGCGATTTCGGACTGGCTGGACTATTTGAAAAAGCGGCGGGCAAAACTGGAAAGGTTAAGCACCGGCGTGGCGCTGTCTTACGGCGCGATTGCCCTTTACCTGCTAATCCACCTGGCGATTTTTATCATCTTCAACCCGGCAATTCATCCGATTATTACGACCTGGCCGCCGTTTTAGCGGCCGGAGGCATTCACCCGGTATATAAAATGCCCTGGCAGGGAGACCCGAGAATAAATATTCAGGATGATAACGGAAAGGGCAAAGCATATCAGGTGAAACAGGTTCTGAGCGCCATCCGGAAACTGGAGAGTAAAAATGGATAAATATACATATCGGGTGATGCGGTCGGAAGAAGACGGCGAATATGTCGGGCTTTGCGCTGAATTCCCCAGTCTCAGCTGGCTGGCAAAAACGCAAGAAGGCGCATTAACCGGCATCCGGGAGACGGTACATCAGGTAATTCAAGACATGAAATCTACCGGCGAACCGGTACCTGAACCTTTGACCACCAGGTTTTATTCCGGCAAATTTACCGTCCGCGTGCCCCCGGAAGTGCACCGCAAGCTCCAGATACAGGCGGCAGAATCCAAAGTCAGTTTCAATCGCCTGATTAGCTCCAAGTTGTCCGAGTGATAAAATGGAAACAAACGAACTAAAGACAAGATGAGATAAGATGTATCAGGATAATAAAGATTCGAAAACCCCGCAGGCCAGACTGGAAGCCTATTTAAGGCTGCGGCGGCTGGCGCACGAAACTAAACCCGATAACGTCGGGGTAACAGATGTAACAGATCCTGCGGACGCAGCAGTGCCTTTCGGGATATTGATGGATATCAGTTTACCGCAGGGCAACGCGACCATCGTGGCTTTTATCTCCGGCGATGCCAGTTTTTATACCAGCACCGGCGGCGGCGTTATCGGCGGAATCGGGCACGAAAGAGTCCGCAACACGGCGCGCAATTTCGTCATTTCCTCCGCGAAATACCTGGACAAAATGGAAACAACCACCGCCTATCCCTTGCCCGAGCCGGGTAAAGTGCGGTTCTATGTTCTGACGCCGTCCGGCATTTTTACCCACGAAGCTAACGAAGTCGATTTGCGGAAAAACGCTTTTACGCCGTTATATGCCGCGGGGCATCAATTATTGAATGCTTTACTGGCGGCGGCGCAACCGAAATAAAACGGCACGGTTTCTTTTAGCTAGCTGAAATATCTCTGGAAAACCCGGCAGATTGCCAGCGAAACCCACAGTTTTTCTTCTTCGGTTTTGCTGTTCAGCGGGGATTTGTGGATTTTGGAATAGGAAACTTTCCACAGGCCGGTCTCCGTCTGATTCGCAATGAACCAGTCCAGCGCTTTTTTCACATCCTGGTCGATCGGCGGGATGCCGATGAGGGAAACCGTGTCCAGCGCCGCCGCCAGGTTGTTCCACCAGAACGGATATTCGAACCGCAGCCAGTTGTCCGGATGTTTGTAGGAATTGTAATTGTCCGATTTGAGGAAATGGGATTTGAGCAACTGCGCCGCTTGCAGAGCTTCCAGGGATTTCCGGTATTGCGGGTGAGCGGCAAACGCGCGCAGCACCATCCCCGTCCCCGAATGCGCGAAAGGCTGCGACTTATCGAAGGATTTCAGCGTCGGGGCATTTTTGTCCGATACCATTTCGGTGATATCGCTCCATTTGAAATCCGGGATACCCAGCCAGCCGGGGCTGCCGATGACCCAGCCGCCGTCGTTTTGTCTCACCGACAACAGCCATTGAAAGCCTTTTCCGATGCGCGGGTCGTCCGCATAACCGGCCTTGATTAAAAGGGCCGTCACAATGCCGGTATAATACGGCGCATACTGGTTGCCGAGAAAGCCGCGGAAATCGCCTTCGTCCGTCTGGCGGGAAAACAGGTATTCGCAACCGCTGGCAACGGCGGGATGGCTTTTATCGAATTCGTATTGATATACCAGCGTTTGCAGCAGTTTGAAAGTCTCAACTAGATAATAATCTTCGTTTTTGCCGAGGGCTTTCCACCAGCCGCCGGGTTCCTGCCGGCTGATAATCCGCTGCGGAATCTGCAAAGTCCAGAGTGAAGCTGAAGGCACGGCGACAGTGCGCTGCAACAAATCCCGCTGTGTAAAATAAAAAACCGCCGGGTTATTCGATTCGATGAGTGGTTTGACGGGGTCGTATTTAAACTGTTTGGGCCATTCCATCTTTTACATTTTCCTTGAAAAGGGGGTATTTCCCTTTGCTAATTATCAGACGATATTCTTAGTGCGCAGGTTGGTTTGATGTACATTTTGGCTAAAGGTCAAAAGTATTTCGCCTGCGGGACTCAAGATTCCCGCTTTCACGGGAAAGACAGTAAGTGTGATTTTAGTTTGGAGTTTTGTAAACATTCTATCGGGCTTTCGGGAACTAGAATTTATAAAAGACCATCTTTCTTTAGCCTTTTGACCATTTCGTCATAGCTAATTGTTGGCTCTTTCTCCCTCACTAATATGGCGGCATTATCCTCGGCGTCTTCCGCTAAAGACTCACGTACTGCTTCGTTGATTAATTCTGTGACCGAGCGGGATGTTTCCGCGGCTTTTAAACGCAGCGCTTTATGCAATTCGGGGTCTAAATAAATCGTGGTGCGTTTGTTGTGCGTAGTCAAAATACACCTCCTGAACGACGTTCCACCAACATATTAACATACATATGTCAATATGTCACCGCAACCGTAATGAGGTTTTTCCCAGCGCCTACTCTTTTTTCGGCGCCCCGATTGGCGGACGGCGCAGATAAATCGGCGCGAGGGTGACGGCGTCATCCAGGTCCCCCTCGTCCAGGCGCTGTTTCCCCAGTTCCAGCAGGAAACTGGCGCGTTTGATATCCGGTATTTGCGGCGGGATAACGGCTTTCGCCTTTAGCAGACTTTTGATTTGCCTGGAGACCACCGGTAGAAATTCCCCGCAAAACAGCGTCTTTTGGGAGATTTGGTTGCAGAAGTGTTCCACGGTCACGATGTCCGCTTTGCTGATTTCCTGCCATTTGCCGTATTTTTTCTGATAAGTCGCGGTCGCAATCTCATTGCGTCCGGCATTGAAAATAGCGCAGACCGGCAGGCCGGTTTCCGCGTACTGGTAAGCCGCCATTGCCAGGCTGTTGATGCCGACAATCGGTATTTCCAGGCTGAAGGCCAGGCCTTTGGCCGCGCTGACTCCCACACGGAGGCCGTTAAAACTGCCCGGCCCCTGCGCGATGATTATTCCTGTCAAAGATTTTACATCGGTACCGGTAATGCTGAACAAATAATTTAAATTCGGGAGGAGCTGAGTTGTATGGTTCTGTTTCGAACGCCAGGTCAGCTCGGCCAGCATGGTTTTGTCCTGCGCCAGCGCCAGGCTCGCGGTATCGGTTGAAGTATCAATTGCCAGCAGCATTTATCTTCCTCCCTCAGGATTGAATTGTTTCAACAATTTTACGTAGCGTTCGCCGTGAGGCTCAATCGTAAAACTGCGCTCGTCGCCGGACAGATAATCGATTTTAATTACGAGGTGGTCTTCCGGCAGCACGGTCATCCCTTTATTCGCCCATTCGATAACGCACACACCGTCGCCGAAAAGGTAATCATCCAGGCCGAGGTCGCTGATTTCGGCGATGTTATCCAGGCGGTAAAAATCCATGTGATAGAGCGGCAGGCGTCCGTGCAGTTCGCGCATGATGACAAAGGACGGACTGAGCGTATATTCGTGGATATCGAGGCCGTAAGCGATGCCCTGGGTGAGGCAGGTTTTGCCGGCGCCCAGTTCCCCGATGAGCAGGAAAATATCGCCGGGTTCCGCCAGCTTGCCGAGCCTGGTGCCGAAGTTTTGTGTTTCTGCCGCGCTGTGAGTTTTAAAATTTAGTGTGTTCATGTCATATCACCCTGAGTGTAACGAAGGGTCTCCCAGCCTATTAAATTGAGATGGAGATTCTTCTCCGCCTCCGGCGGATCAGAATGGAGTACGCTAACCTACTTATTAAAATGGTCCCAGCCTGTTTTTTTTATCCTGAATGGCTTGCCGGATTTATCCACCAGTTTTACTTTACCGGTATTTTCCGCCGTGATCTCCCCGACAACCGTAACCGGGCACGGCATGACTTTAATAACCTTATTCATGACTGATGCCCCGGCCGTGAATAGCAGTTCGTAATCCTCGCCGCCGGTTAAAGCCAACTCCAACGCTTTTTCCCCGAAGCAGGCGGTTGCCGCAGGTGAAACCGGCACCAGTTCGACATTAATCCGGGCCCCGACCTTGCTTTCGTTACAGATGTGCGCCAGGTCGCCGATTAAGCCGTCGCTGACGTCCATGCCGCATTTCACGCCATTCGCAACCAGCAGTTGACCTTCAGCAACACGCGGGTTTGGTAAAAGATGCGCCTGCCGCAGTTGTTTGGCATATTTCGGACCGAATTTCAGTCCTTCCTGCAGCATTTTAAGTCCGCCGGCGGAAGCCCCCAGCGAGTTCGTGACGGCAATTTTATCGCCCACTTTGGCCGCCGACCGCCGCAGCATGCCCCTTTTCCTGTCCCCGGCGCTGCCGATGACCGTGACGCTGACAAAAACCACCGGGGAACTGACCGTATCGCCGCCGACAATCGCCAGCCCGAATTTACCGGCAATCTCAAACATCCCGCGGTACAAGGCGACAACATCCTCAATTTCCGTATCGGACGGTAGTCCCAGGGAAACCAGGGCATAGCGCGGGAAACTGCCCATGGCGGCGATATCGCTGAGGTTGACCGCGATGGATTTCCAGCCGAGTTCCTGCCAGGACATGTAAGACAACGAGAAATGGACGTCCTGAACCAGAGAATCGACGGTAGCTAACTGAATTTCATTGTGTGGGAAGTAAGCGGCGGCATCGTCACCGATACCGACCAGCAGCTGCTGCAACGCGGCCGTATCTTTGCCGGCGGATTTTTGCGCCATTTTAGCCAGCCGCGCAATCAGTCCGAACTCCCCGATTTCTGAGACCTTCATAGCGGAATTATAGCATAGCGGAGGCTCAAGGAGAAAAGGAGTCCTTTGACAGCAGACAAATAAATCCCTCTGTATCTCCCTTTTTCGAAAGGGAGAGTCACCCACAGGTTTATGAACATTACATAGAACCGATATTTTTCTGGCACTGTTTTACAGCGCAGAGTTCGCCCGGGATAAGGAAGAAAGAGTCTGATGGGAAAATGCTAATTAACCGCGGAATTACGATAATAAAAACAAATGGAAACTGATAGCTGAAGCTGTTGGCTGATTGCTGTAAAAAGATGGAGCGGAAGACGAGACTCGAACTCGCGACATCCTCCTTGGCAAGGAGGCATTCTACCACTGAATTACTTCCGCCTGCTGGTGCCGAGGGCCGGAATCGGACCGGCGACACGTAGATTTTCAGTCTACCAAGAGCAACTGACTCTTGAAATATTACAACATTTGGCCTCTATAGGTCAAGCTGCGGAACAACTGTTGCAATCGCTTCAACAAGATAACTCTGCTGATGGTAGCACTATGCCCAAAATCGACGAATCTATTATAGCCCTTGAAAAAATGTTTAAAGAGGGAAAGATAAAAGAATAAGGTCCGGAATATGACGAGTCTCCCCTGTAGGCGGTTAAAAGTGTTACCAGCACTGATAACCAGGGAGACCCGGAGCAGTAAACTCTATGAATACTATAGACAATGAATCTAATATTGTCAATAACAGTCTGCCAAGTGCTGCTGAAGTAGTTACCGATGGTGGTCTAGCTACTTCTCGAAGTAACCAGCAGACTTTAGTTAGAACTGAGCGGACGCCAGGGATGGTAGCCGTGAGTAAGCCGACGCAGGAAGAGAGAACGGAAGGCAACTCTCCCTGCCTTCCTTCTCTCCACTCCAAAGCCAATTTTTCTGCTGAGGCTTCACAACAAATCCATACCGAAAACAACTCTGAAAACTGTGAGAAAACCGGATATATTCCACACTGGAATAGTCTCGTATCACTTTTGCAACCTGAACATCCCTATTTTGCGGATAAGCTAGGCAGCTTAAACGGATTTTATTCGTATTCCCATAAAGATAAACCCGATGGTAAGGTTTTTCTCTATCCGGTAATGGCAAAACATAATCGCGAGAATCCATACCATTATTACCTGGCTGCAAGGTCGCATACCGGTAGGACTATGGGGCAATTGCGGTCCGTAATAGAGACAAACAATTTAAAGGATTTCCGGCAACTTGACCTGGTGATGACGTTCCCCCGGGAAATCTCCGAACAACTAGCAATTTTAACCAAAGAACCTACTAACGCTTGCCCGCATCCTGTACACGGTGGTAAGGGGCGGGATATTGCATGGAATTGCTGGCGTAAATTATGGACTGAATTGCCAGCTATCCTCGGGATCGATGGTGATTTGGCGGGCATGACAAATTTGCACATCTGGAAGACAGAGACCCCACTTAATCCTCATTTCCATTTTCATGTTATTATCCTGAATCACTATCGAGCTGGTGATGGTGATGATAAGAGTTTGGTTAAGTGGTTTGGGTTTGGAATCAATAAAACTTATGTAAATAAAGACGGCAAGAAGCGAACTGGGCCGGTGCCACTGTCAGATCGCGAGCTAGAAGTAATAAAACAGTCTTGGACTAAGATTGTCCGTGCTTCTTGTAAACGTAATAAGATCAAATGCAGCTATTTGGATGGAACTGTCGAAGCTGACAAGCTATTGAATCTTTATGTCGATTACGTGAAATGGGATATGCCTAGTAAGTTTATACATAAACTGAATTATCAGCGGCGTCATTGGATTGAGGATTACGTTAAATTCACTGAAAAATATCCGGATTGTCCAAATCCCCTTGCATGGTTGGAACACTACTCAAATACGGTCCGTGTTTTCGGCTGGTGGAAGCAATTGAAGGCCTTTGGTGGAGATAAGGATTTGGATGCCGAGCCTAAGATTGACTTCAATACCGGCGAAGAACTGGCCTATGAAGAACATATCACTAATTTCTCTGAAATCGAAACTTTGCCTTTATTCTGTTATGACTGCTATAAAGGTCATCCGGTGATTTCTGCATTGGATAGCAATGATATTGCCTGGCTGAAGGGCTGTTTTGAGAAAGACATGATGGATAAGTATGGTCCAGCTGAAGGCGACAGTAATGATTACGGATCTGGAGGGAAATACGATGTCTTATAAATTGGCAGAAGGCGAAGCAAAAATAACTGCGAATACAATTCCCGATGAGTTTTTCCGCTGGAGACAGATGCAACAGCGCCAAAAGGAAATGAATGCGATTCCTGAACAAGTAAAGGCATATGCTACGATTGAAGGCCATATCTGGATTGCTGAGATAAAAACTAAGTGCCCTGATTGTGGCAGTCGCGGCGTCTGGACATATATTAGAGAACCTGATCTATGGCGCTGCTGTAAGTGTCAGCGGATACCCACGGCAGGGGTATTCGTGGAGCTGATACCGGATGAGAATTTATGCCCTACTTGCAAGCGTCATTTTTGTGTAAGGTCTGTAGGGCTAGCCAGGGTAGATGAATGCGAACGTTATCAGCGTGCCCAAATTAGTAATAAATATATGATTGAACTGACTCGTGGTAAGTAAATTAGCAATACCGGATCAGTAAGGTCCGTGAAGCGAGGAGTTTTTAAAATGGTTACCGAACAGGGAACACAGCAAGGAACACAAGAAACAGTAAAGGTCGAAGGCGCGGCAGTAAGACCTACAAGGAAGAGTTTTACAGCTGCAATCAAGGAACCAAAGTTCTATCCCGATCTAACAATGGAAGAAAATAAGGATTTGTTTATCGGGGTGCCCTTGATTCTTTGGGATGCTACTATCCGCGATTGGGACTCTGCGGAGTATGGCGTTAGTCAGTATTGTATTCTGAAAGTCAGTGTTAATGACCCAGGGAAAGAAGCCGATTGTTTCCTGGTTAAATTAGGTGGGGTTGCAATCGTCTCAAAGATTAAGAGTGCAAAGGCGAAGCATGTACTTCCTTCCCGGGAAGGATTGAGTGTCATAATCGGCCAAACGGATTCTAAAGACGGCCGGACCTACTACTGTTTTGTTGACCTGGTCTAACAAGTAATGAATGAATATGCAGCTGGTATCGGTAGGGACACGATACCGGCTGCCAGGAGGCAAGAGAATTTGTGTAAGCCCTGCCAAGTGCTATCAGACGGTTGCCGGTGGTGGCCTAGCCTATGGGAAGTAACCGGCAGGGCAAGCACTGTCCTTATCTTGAATAAGTCGCCTTCTGCCAACATATGGATACTTTGAAGTAGTACCTTGTGCCAAGAAAATAACTGAAAGAAACCGAAAAAATATGGCAATTTTAAAACTTAATTGGAGTTTAATTTTTAGCAATGCAATAAGTGGAGCAATAACAGGAAGTTTTACAGAGGTAGCAGTTTATCTTTCAATGAAGGCCGTTAGCCGTGCTGAACGGGAATCTATGAAAGTGGCTGAGAAAACTAAAAATACTAGTGGTGATGAAGTAAAACGATATTAAGTGCAAAAATTGGAGTTTTGAAAATTAGCAATTGAAAGTGTGTGAACTGATGTACGAAAAAGAAGCTGATTTTAAAGAATATTCTACAGTCATAGCCATCTGTCCGGAGTGTAGTCGACATTATGCATTAAGACTGAATTTGGCGTTCGTAACAGCTCGCAGGGGTCAAGAAATTTCAGTTGTCTGCAGGAGCTGTGCAGAACTGAGAATAAGCAAACTTAAAACGGGGAAGGATAACCGTGATGCTAATAGTTTTACAGAATCAGATAAGCCGGTCGACGTTGTTGTTATGCTTCCGTCGGTCGAAGATGTTAAAAAATTCTGGTTGGATTTGTAGATTTTAGATAGTGGCTGATTTAGTAATTAAATAGGCTGTGCCGCGCAGTTACTCCGCTGCGCTCTGGTGACATAGACACCACCGCACAGAGTTGCCATTCTCTCTGTCCAGGTAGGTGTGAACGGTTTTTCCGGTAAGTAAATTTCCACTCGTTGCGGTAAAAACCTTTGACACCTGCCGGTACTGACTTGAACAGCAGTTAAACCGCAGGCCTATTTCCTGAAAACGCCGGGGTGATCGGTCGAACTCACCCAGGCACCGGGAAGTTAAATAGAGGTGTAAAAATGAAACGAATTAGCCATCGTGGAACAACCACACCGATCATCACTGCTCCTGCAATTCCTACTCCTGCCGATGGTATTGGGAAAACTATCGTAGTGACCCGTACTCCCGCTGGTGCTACGAGATTGAAGTATGAGGATATCTCTGGAGTGGCCACTCGGCGTAGCGCTGGCAAGGGTACCAGGGTTCTCAGACTGCCCGTTGCGGCGCCTCTCGGCCGGGTACACAGAGCTCGTAGGGGACAAGGTCTCACTCGCCGCTCCAACAGGTGATGACAACGGTTGCCGGGTAGAATGGTTAAATTTTGGCAAACAGTTTTCCACTTGTTACGAAAATTAAATAGTCCGGGCGAGCGAGTTGGAAATTTGAGGTTGGGGAGATGCTTACTCTAAAAGAAAATGACGAAATTTGGCAAATGAATTTCCACTTGTTACGTATTCAGGGGATTGCTTGGGGGTGCGCATGGAAGAGATAAGAAACGAGGTAAAAGTCAATTACCGGTTTAATCTTTGTAAATTGATTGTTTTAAGAGCATTAGACCTTAAGGGTGGTTGGCATGATGTGAATATGATTTGCATGGCAACGGGATTAAGGCGCTCCACGATCGCTGGCCATCTTAAGTATTGGGTTATGGATATGAAGGATCGTAAGGGAGATCCTGTACATTTACTCAAACGTACTGCTTCTGTCAGCGGTAAAAGGTTGGCCTGGCGATATTGTCTTGCCCCTAATGGTGAGCACTGGTTAAAGTGTGTACCTCCTGAGTTACTTCAAGAGGTAACCAATAAACTTATACTCCGTTGGAAGGTTGGTCTTACAAGCTATGATGGTGGGGATGCTACGTTAAAAGCCCTTGCTCCATCTCTTATACCATCATTACCATTGGATCAGATTACATTAACTAATGGTGAAAGCATTTACTTAAAGGTAGGCGATTCCAATTATTACCAGGGGTGGGAGTCTAGATCAGGATATGAAGAAAAGACTTTTAGCCATATTCCGTTACATTGTAAGTGGACTAGAAGTAAGCAAGTTGCATATACTGCATTGAAAAATTTACTTGGTGATGATCTGCCGATTAGTCAAACCTTTGTACTTTTTGGGTTACAATCTGAGGAAACTATTATTGCTTCTCCTATTAAACCGGATGAGATTACCGTTGAAGCAAAAGAATCCGTAGAAGAAATGCATTGGGATGATACTCCCGGCGTTTTTCGTTCTTATGCTGATCAGGTTCATCCTGAAGATTCTCCTACTGTTCGTGCAGAGAAAATGGTTGAAGCACGAAAAAGATATGAAGAAATTATCAAGAAGAAATTGGAATCGGAGAAACCATCTGAGCAAGGCAATCAAATATAACTATAAGAAAGTTTTTTGCATTCCCTGCGGTCGGTTTAAATGTATACCTCTCGATGTCAACAGATGTCCGGAGTGCGCCACTAAATTCGAATGCATTCTGAAAAACCTTATCATTACTTGCTAATCTATCCAGAGTCATTTTTGAGATTCCCCGGTTTATCATCAATGTTCATAGGAACTTGGTATTGCAAAATGTTACATGCTGCTATATGATGGTATTCAAAATTAGTTTGTATAGAGATGTAATATGTGGTTTTGGATTTTTTATCTGATAGCGGCCTGGATTGCTAATGTCTTTTTCTGTAATTGGTTAGCTGAACAAAAGAATCAACATTGGGGCTGGACAATCGCCGCGCTGTTTCTGGGATTCTTAGTTACTTTGGTTTTAGTGGGTGCGCCCGTAAGAAATGAGAACTAGGAGGTCAAAATGAAATGCCCTGTGTGTGGACAAGAAAACCCCGATGATTCTAAGTTTTGTAATAGATGCGGGGAGGATTTAAGACCAAAAGTTAAAAATTCAAATGGTCACCCATGGTTGATGACTTTATTCATTCTGGCAGGTTTAGTTTCCGGCATAACTATGATAGCCGCCGGAGCCACCATGGGAAGCATATTATCTCAAGCAGGCGATACCATCTATGAGGCTTTCTACCACGCCATGGGGACGGGATTTATTGGCCTAGGTATTTTTGCCACTTTTCTCTTGATAGGAATCGGCATATTTTTAGGGCGCAAAAGTAAAGATTAAGGTTTTCTGGCCTTTTAAAATAATCGTGCGGAGACTAAAATGATATGTCCCAAATGCGGGCAAAATGTCTCGGATGATGCCAGTTTCTGCAATAAATGTGGCACTGATTTGAGAACCAAAGTCAAGAATGACACTGCTGCAAGTAGTA
>Ga0326727_10009977_pt1 | contig 22923 bp, 18 predicted proteins | sample MB2enrmetagenome_FD_207643 | JGI IMG/M metagenome (GOLD analysis project Ga0326727, IMG submission 207643) | Lab enriched peat soil microbial communities from McLean, Ithaca, NY, United States - MB29MY | ecosystem: Environmental > Terrestrial > Soil > Wetlands > Peat | place: USA: New York...
AACGCTGCAGCGGTTGAGCGAACCCGTATGGTCGCAGGTCGACCTCATCGTGACGCCGACGGCCGGAACGATTTACCGGCTTGCCGAAGTCGATGCGGATCCGATTCACCTGAACGCGAATCTTGGGTTTTATACCAATTTCATGAATTTATTCGATCTTTCCGGGGTTGCGGTCCCGGCGGGCTTTCGTGCCGACGGAATGCCGTTCGGCGTCACCTTGGTCGGACCGCGTGCTGCCGATCGTGCGTTGCTCGACGTCGCGGGGCGGTTGCACCGCGCATCGGTCACCACGCTGGGCGCCCTGGACGTGAGCTTGCCGCCGTACGCAGCGCCGCCGGCTGCGGCGCGGGACGGCTATATGATGGTGGCCGTGTGCGGCGCCCACATGCAGGGGCTGCCGCTCAATCACCAGTTGCGAGAACGCGGTGCCTACCTGGTGCGAGTGGCGTCGACCGCGCCGCGTTATCGTTTGTTCGCCCTGCCCGGCGGACCGCCGCACCGACCCGGCATGATTCGCGAGAATCAAGAGGGCGCCGCCATCGAGCTCGAGATTTGGGCGCTGCCGAGAGAACACGTGGGATCGTTCATCGCAGGCATTCCCGCACCCTTGAGCATGGGCAAGATCGAACTGGCATCGGGCGCGATGGTCACCGGATTTCTGTGCGAGGCCTATGCAGCCGAGGGGGCCGCGGACATTACCCGCTATGGTGGCTGGCGAACCTACTTGGGCAACGGCGCTGCTTGAGCTAAGTTCCACGGACTGGACGTGAAGGCCCCTTTGGCGTAAGCTTCCGGCAGCTAAACCAAGGTTGGTGCTCGGTCAGTGCCACCTTTAGCTCGCGGTCCGTCCTCGACGCACTCCGTTTATTTACCCTCCTCGCTGCTGACCGCTACAGAACTTCAAAAGTCTGTCGTGCGAGTCCAAATTTCTCTAAAGGATATTAATGTCATTTTCCGATCTCGGGCTATTGCCCGAATTGCTGCGTGCTGTTGCCGATAAAGGCTACGATGTGCCCTCACCCATCCAAGTGCAGGCCATCCCGGCGGTGCTTTCCGGCCGCGACGTATTGGCGGGTGCCCAGACCGGCACCGGTAAAACCGCCGGCTTCGTTCTGCCCATTCTGCAGCGTCTGGTTGCCGATACCGCCCACGGCACCAGCCGCGCGCCGCGCGCGTTGGTGCTGACCCCCACTCGTGAGCTTGCCGCTCAAGTTGCCGAGAGTTCGCGGAACTACGGCAAGTATCTGCAACTGCACACCTATCAAGTGTTCGGCGGTGTGAGCATCAATCCGCAGATCAGCAACCTGCGCAGCGGCTGCGACGTGCTGGTGGCGACACCCGGCCGATTACTCGATCTCGCGCAGCAGCGCGCGGTCGATCTGTCGAAAATTCAAGTTCTCGTCCTCGATGAAGCGGATCGCATGCTCGACATGGGCTTTATCAACGACATTCGCAAGATCATTAGATTGTTGCCGCAAAAGCGCCAGAACCTGCTGTTCTCCGCCACCTACTCGGACGACATTCGCGGCCTGGCGGAGCGGCTGTTGCATGATCCGCTCTCTATTCAAGTTGCGCCGCGCAACGCGCCCATCGAGCTGGTCGAACAGTGCGCGTATCGCGTGCAGAAAGAACAGAAGCGTCACTTGTTGGTGCACCTGATCCAAGAGGGTCAATGGCATCAAGTGCTGATTTTCACGCGTACCAAGCACGGCGCCAACCGCCTCACTCAACAGTTGGAAGGCGCCGGCATCAAAGCGGCGGCCATTCACGGCAACAAGAGCCAAGCAGCTCGCGTCAAGGCCCTCGACATGTTCAAGCGCGGACACGTGACCGCCTTGGTAGCGACCGAAGTCGCGGCGCGCGGACTCGACATCAAAGAACTGCCCCAAGTGGTCAATTACGAATTGCCCAACGTGCCTGAGGATTACGTGCACCGCATTGGCCGCACGGGCCGCGCCGGCACGGCCGGCGAAGCGGTGTCGCTGGTGTCCGCAGATGAAGCAGGGTTGCTGCGGGATATCGAGCGCGTTCTTCGGCGCAGCATTCCGGTCGTACCGACGCCGATATTCAAGATTGTCGAATCGGCCCCGCAACCCGCGGGCTACGGCAATCGATCAGACGAGCGATCCAGTGCAGACCGGCCTCAGTCGCAGGGCCGGGCTGGTGCGGCCCGTCCGAGTCACCACTCGGGTAACTCTCACGGCAACCGCGGCTCGGATCGACGCGACACCCGGCGCAGCCCGGCGTCCGGTGGCCGCAGTCACGGACAGCAACAACGCGGCCGCTCGCACTGAAGTAACGACGCCGCCTTGGGTAGGCCGCCCGGGGATTAAGCGCGGGGTTGGGGTTACCCTTCAAGGGCACCCCAACCTCATTGTGCGTGGCGCAGCGACCGACGGTAGTTCGTGCGCGCCGTGGTCGGACCGGCGTCATCCACCCTAGAGCGTGGCCACGAAGCGTTTGAGGTAGGCCGCGAACTCCACGCCCAAACTCGGGTGTTTGAGGCCGTATTCGACGGTGGCCTGCAAATAACCGAGCTTGCTGCCGCAATCATAGCGTTTGCCTTCGAACTCGAAGGCATATACGTCTTCCCGCTGCATCAAGCGTGCAATACCGTCGGTGAGCTGGATCTCGCCGCCCGCGCCTTTGCCGATTTTCGCCAGGTCGTCGAATATCGATGCCGATAACAAATAACGACCGACCACGGCCAGAGTGGATTCGGCTTTTTCGGGCTTCGGCTTCTCGACGATGTGCGATATTTTACTGACCCGCGGAGCAATTTCACGCTCCAACGTGACGATGCCGTACTTGTCCGTGTCTTCCTTCGGGACCGTCTGAACACCGAGAACGCTGCCGCCGTAAATCGCATGCACTGCCGCCATTTGCTTGAGGCAGGGTACGGGAGCATCGATCAAATCGTCGGCAAGGTGAACCATGAAGGGTGCCTCGCCCACTACCGGCCGCGCGCACAACACCGCATGGCCGAGGCCCAATGGCGCCGGTTGCCGTATGTACACGCACGAGGCCCAGCTCGGCAGAATGCTGTGCAGCGCATCCAGCAGCTCCTGCTTGCCCTGGGCCTGTAGAACTGCCTCGAGTTCCGGGTCGCCGTCGAAATGGTCCTCGATGGCCCGTTTGGAACTGCCCGTGATGAACACCAGCGTATCAGCGCCGGCCGACAGCGCTTCGTCCACCGCGTATTGGATGAGCGGCTTATCGACGATGGGCAGCATTTCCTTCGGACTGGCCTTGGTGACCGGAAGAAATCGCGTGCCGCGGCCGGCAACGGGAAACACGGCGGTTTTTATGGCTCTGGTCTGCATCTACAAATGATAACGGATTTCAACCCAATTTAACGATAGCGTAAGCCTCAAAACTGTCCCAAGTGTGACAGGCTGGGCAATGCCAATAAAAGTTGCGCCCGGCGAATCCGCATTCGTTGCATCGGTATTTCTCGGCGTTGGCCAGCAGCGCGCCAATCTCGCGTGCGATGCGTCGGGCATCACCACGCTGGGCGTCCTCATGCGGGGCGTCGGCGCGTCCCGCGGCGACGGGGCCCGGCACCGACCGCCATACGGCTTGCAACGTCGCATCCTGCGCAAAGACTTTCTCGATCGGCGCGCGCAGCGGCGCCGCGTCCGTCAGGCCGGCCGATATCGCCGCGAATACCAGCCGTTTCAATTCATCCGGATCGCGCGACTCGGCCTGCGCCACCAATTCGAAGAGCACCGCATCGCGAGCATCCGGGGCGACGAGCCGCAGAAGATGCGGGAGTTCTTCCTGCATCAGCTTGGGTGCCTCGCGCAGTACCGTGCGCAGCAATCGAAATGCCAGTTTGAAGTCCGCGTCGCGCTCGGCGATCTGCGCGCGCAGGACGGCGGCGCGCGGGAACGGCGAAACTTCTGCGCGCGCCGCACGCAACAAGCTCCGCGCGGTATCGGTCTCACCACGCTCTATCGCCAACCCGGCTAGTTCACACAGGTAGTGGGCGGACACCAAGCGCGGCGGCGCCGCCTTGATGCGCGCCAACAGCCGATAAACATCCAATGCCTGCTGCCACTCGTGTTGGCGCTCGTAAACCCCTCGAAGCGAATCAAGCGCGCTCGCCCGCAGACGTGGAACCTCGCTGACCTGCTGCAATAATCCTTCCGCTCGATCCAGCAGGCCCGCGCGCAGGTAATCCTGCGCCAGCGCCAGGAGTGCCTGTTCCCGATGTTCGGGGGCGAGCGTCTCGCGCGCCAACAGGTTCTGATGTATGCGAATAGCGCGCTCGACCTCGCCGCGCCGTCGATACAACGACCCCAGCGAAAAGTGGGTTTCGATCGTATCCGCGTTGGCGTCCATCAGCTTTAGGAACATGTCGAGCGCCCGATCGGGCTGCTCGGTCACCAGATAGTCCAACCCGGTGAGATAGTCGGGATGCAGCTTGGACAGTTGCCCGGGCCAACGCCTGCCCCAACCAAAGTGCCCGGCGAGAATGCCGATGACGAGCGCCGCAATTCCCACGGTCCACGTCAACAGCGAGATTTCCGGCATGAGGCCTAGGAGCCTTGCCTTAAGCGGCACTCTGCTTAAGCGCCTCTCTCTCAGTCACGGATCGGCTGATCCGCGCCGTCATTGACGCGCTCGCGCAGGTCTTTGCCCGGTTTGAAATGCGGTACGTGCTTCCCGGCCAGAGCCACGGCTTCTCCGGTTTTGGGATTGCGGCCCTGCCGCGGCGGCCGAAAATGCAACGAAAAACTACCGAAGCCGCGGATCTCGATGCGCTCACCGGTTGCCAGCGCATCGCTCATGATTTCCAGCAACTGCTTGACCGCGAGTTCGACATCTTTCGCCGGCAGGTGCTTTTGTTTGGCAGAAATGATCTCGATGAGTTCCGATTTCGTCATTATCGATCCGTGGACATCGCTAGGCATACTTAAGAGCGCGTGCGCGGCGAGCCTGTTCGGACCGCCGCGCATGCCTTTAGTCCCTCAATCCTGACCCGAGATCTGCTCTTTTAGGAGATCTCCCAGACTGGTTCCGGTCGGTGAGTCGGTTCGATAATTCTGCATCGCTTCCTGCTCCTCGTGGATATCTTTCGCCTTGATCGACAGGGATATGCTTCTGCCCTTGCGGTCCACGCCGGTGAACTTGGCTTCGACTTCCTCGCCCACCTTCAACAACAAGCGCGCGTCCTCGACACGGTCCCGCGAGAGTTCGGATGCCCGCAACTGGCCATCGACGCCATTGCCCAAATCGATGACGGCGCCCTTTGCATCCACTTCACGAACGACACCGGTGACGATGCTCCCTTTCGGATGCTCCGCGATGTATGCCGAGAAGGGATCCTTCGCGAGTTGCTTGATCCCCAAGCTGATGCGTTCGCGCTCCGGATCGATCGACAGCACCATGGCATCGACCTGTTGAGCCTTTTGGTAGCTGCGGACCGCTTCCTCGCCCGGCATATCCCACGAAATGTCGGACAGATGAACCAAGCCGTCGATGCCGCCGGCGAGACCGATGAAAATACCGAAATCGGTGATCGACTTGATCTGGCCGCTGACCTTGTCGCCGCGGTTGTAGTTCTCGGCGAACTCCTTCCACGGATTGGTCTTGCACTGTTTCACGCCGAGGCTGATGCGCCGCCGCTCCTCGTCGATGTCGAGCACCATGACCTCGACTTCCTGACCGACGTGCACGACTTTGGCAGGATTGACGTTCTTGTTGGTCCAATCCATTTCCGACACGTGCACCAAGCCTTCGACGCCTTCTTCGATTTCCACGAAGCAGCCGTAGTCGGCGATATTGGTGACTTTACCGAACAGCCGCGTATTGGCCGGATAGCGCCGCGCAATGTTTTGCCACGGGTCCGCGCCGAGCTGCTTCAAGCCCAACGAGACGCGTTGCCGTTCGCGATCGAACTTAAGAATACGAACGTCGATCTCTTCGCCGACCTTGACCACTTCCGACGGATGCTTGACTCGCTTCCATGCCATATCGGTGATGTGCAGCAATCCGTCGATGCCGCCCAAATCGACGAATGCGCCGTAATCCGTGAGGTTCTTGACGACCCCCTTGACGGCTGCGCCCTCTTGGAGGTTGTCGAGTAGAGCGGAACGCTCGGCGCTGTACTCCTGCTCGACTACCGCACGTCGCGACACGACGACGTTGTTGCGTTTCTGATCGAGCTTGATGACCTTGAATTCGAGCGGCTTGTTTTCAAGGTACGATGGATCGCGCACCGGACGCACGTCGACCAAAGAGCCCGGCAGGAACGCACGGACATTGTCGATCTCGACCGTGAAACCGCCTTTGACGCGACCGGTGATGATGCCGATGACGATCTCTTGCTTTTCGAACGCGGTCTCGAGACGTGTCCAGGTTCTGGCGCGTTTGGCTTTTTCGCGGGATAGGCGGGTCTCGCCCGAGCCATCCTCCACGCTGTCCAAGGCCACCTCGACGGTCTCGCCGACGGCAACCTCGATCTCCCCCTTTTCATTCTTGAATTGATCCGCCGGAATGACGGCTTCGGATTTCAATCCAACGTTGACGATGACGTAGTCCTGGCCGACTTCGACGATCAATCCGTTGAGGATGGTGCCAGGACGAATACGCTGGCTCGCGATGCTTTGTTCGAACAGTTCCGCAAAACTTTCAGTCATGTTTTCTCTTAAACTTTTGGCCCTAGCACGGATCCCGTGTGCTTTAAGGGGTTACCGAAAAACAGCGGCGATCAGTCCTTGCGCCGCAACCTTTACCGCAAAATCTAATTCAAGATACGCTCACGAACGATACTTAAGACGCGTTCGACCACTGCATCGACGGACATACCGGTTGAATCCAGCAAGACAGCATCTTCGCTTGCGACAAGAGGCGACGCGACGCGCGTAATGTCGCGCTGATCACGCTCTGCTATCTCTTTCGAAAGGGCGGCAAGGGTAGCAGCAACCCCCTTTTCTTTCAACTGCTTATAGCGCCTCGCCGCCCGCTCGTCCGCGCTGGCAGTGAGAAAAATCTTCACGCGGGCGTCCGGGAATACCACCGTGCCCATATCGCGCCCATCCGCCACCAATCCGGGGGCCACGGCAAAACGCCGCTGGCGCTCCAAGAGCGCGGCACGCACGGCCGGCAGCGCCGCCACTTTCGAGGCGTCGTTGCCCGCAGACTCGGTACGGATGTCGTATGTAACGTCCTGGCCCCCGAGCCAGACGATTTCCCCGCCGGCCGGTGTGGACCCAAACCGAATGTCCAAGTGTCGGGCCAGCTGGGCCAATCCCCCAGCGTCGTCCAGGTCGATTCCCGACCGCCGCCCGGCCAGCGCGACCAGCCGATACAGTGCGCCGCTATCGAGCAGAGCCCAGCCCAAGATCTTTGCTGCAATGCGGCTAACGGTGCCCTTGCCGGACCCCGAAGGGCCGTCGATGGTGATGACGGGCACGCCCTGCATATGCGCCGCTAGTTCTCCGACTCGGTGACGTCCAGACCGACGCTTCGCGCCAGGCCGACGAAACCGGGGAATGACGTGGCCACATTGGCCACATCGTGAATATGAATCGGCTTGGCGGCCCGCAGACTAGCGACAGTGAAGGACATCGCCACTCGATGATCGCCGTGGCTGTCGACTTCCCCGCCGCCGAAGGCGCTGGCATCGGGGCGACCCTCGATACGCATGCCGTCGGGTAAAACATCGTGCGCCACACCGAGAGTGCGAAGCCCGGCGCTCATTGCCGCGATTCGGTCGCTTTCCTTGACTCGCAACTCCTCCGCGCCCCTGATTACGGTCTCGCCCCGCGCGCAGGCCGCCGCTATGAACAGAACCGGAAACTCGTCGATGGCGAGCGGAACCAACGACTTCGGCACTACGACGCCTGTGAGAGCGGATGCACGTACCCGCAAATCCCCCACGGGCTCGGCGCCGCTTTCACGCGCATGGGCAACTTCGATGTCGCCGCCCATGCTGCGCAGTATGTCGAGCAATCCAGTACGCGTCGGATTCAATCCGACGTTTTCGATCACCAACCCGTCGCTGCCGGCGCCCAACAGTCCCGCCACGATGAAAAACGCCGCCGACGAGAAATCCCCCGGCACGTTCAGATGCTGACTGGTCAGCCGCTGAGGCGGAGACAGCGTGGTGCGCAGCCCAACCGTCGTCAATTGCACGCCGCAACTCAATAGCATTCGTTCGCTGTGATCGCGGCAAATCGCCGGAGAGGTCACACTCGTGTCGCCGTCGGCATACAGCGCCGCAAGCAGGATGGCCGATTTTACCTGCGCACTCGCCACCGGCATGGTGTAGTCGATGCCCCTGAGTCGTCGTGCTCCGCTGATTTCCACCGGCGGCTTGCCATCGTGGGTTCGCACGTCGGCACCCATCTCCCGCAATGGTTTGGCGACGCGCTCCATGGGCCGTTTCATCAGAGACGCATCGACGATCAAGGTCGACGGGAACCGTTGTGCGGCAAGCAGCCCGGTGAACAACCGCATGGCCGTCCCGGCGTTTCCCATGTCTAGCGCGCGCCGGGCTCCTTTGAGGCCGTGCAACCCGGAACCATGGATGATCACATGAGTGGCGCTCGATTGCTCGATGCGCACACCCAAGGCGCGCATTGCGTGCAATGTCGCCAAGCAATCTTCGCCCGCCAGAAAACCCGTCACTTCGCTGGTGCCGTCGGCGAGTCCCGACAGCATCAGCGCGCGATGCGATATGGACTTATCCCCCGGGACGCTGATGGTGCCGGACACGTGGAGCGTCGGCCGCGCCTCGAAGTCGCGCATCAGAGCACCGCCCTCGGATAGGAACCTAGAACCTTGAACAGCGACGCCCGCTCCTCCAAGGCCGCGAGCGCTTTCGCCACCGATGGATCGCTTACGTGGCCCTCGATGTCGATGAAGAATACGTAGTCCCACTTGCGCTTGCGCGATGGCCGCGACTCGATGCGCGTCATGTTGACGCGGTGTTCCGACAGCGGCTGCAGCAGCCTGAACAACGCTCCGGCATCGTCGGTATCGCTCCCGGACACCAGGAGCGTCGTGGTCGGCACGATCCTCGATCTCGTTGGCGAGCAACGTGAGGCCGTAGATTTCCGCCGCCGCCCGGCTGGCGATGGCAGCCGTTCCGCGCTCATCGCGCGCGCGGCGCGCCCCTTCCGCATTGCTCGCGACGGCCACTCTCTCGACGTCGGGCAGCTGGTCATCGAGCCATCCGCGGCATTGCGCCAATGCCTGCGGATGGGCGCAGACTCGCTTGATATCGGAAATGCCGCTCATGCGGCCCATCAAGCAGTGATGAATGCGCAATTCCACTTCGCCGCAGATCTTGAGCGCCGAACTGAAGAACATGTCGAGCGTATGATTGACCGTGCCTTCGCTCGAGTTTTCGATGGGCACCACCCCGAAATCGGCGATCCCGCCCTCGACCTCATGAAACACTTCATCGATTGCGGCCATTGGCAAAGCGCGTATGGACGATCCGAAATGCTTCAGTACGGCTGCTTGCGTGAAAGTGCCTTCGGGACCCAAAAAAGCGACTTTGAGCGGCTCCTGCTGGGCCAAGCATGCGGACATGATTTCGCGAAACAGCCGCGCGATCTCTTCGTCGCGCAGCGGTCCCTTGTTGCGCTTGAGCGCCTTGCGCAATACCTCTGCTTCGCGTTCCGGCCGATAGAAGTCGACCGCCTTGCCGGACTTTGTCTTGGAAATACCCACGAGCTGCGCAAACTGCGCGCGCTCGTTGAGCAGAGCATGAATTCGGGCATCGACGGCATCGATGTTCTCTCGAATATGCGCAAGGTCGACCGCCGGTCCCACCGGAGCGGATGCCGCGGCAACATTCGCGGCATCGGGCCTTGCGGCGGCGGGAGCGGATCCGGCGGCGGCGGGCGACCCGAGCGCGGCCGGGCGCTTCTTTGCTTTGACTTTACGTCGAGCCATTCAACTTCCTCACGCGTAGCTGCGCTCGAACTCGCGCATGAAAGCGACCAGTGCATCGATTCCCGCGAGCGGCATGGCGTTATACAGGCTGGCTCGCATGCCGCCGAGGACACGATGGCCTTTCAGGTTCTTGAGGCCCGCTGCAGCCGCTTGCTCGAGGAACAGCCCGTCCAGTTCCGGCTTGGCCAAGGTGAATGTGACGTTCATCCACGAGCGCGAATCCGCGGCCACCGAATTGCGATAAAACTGCGAGCCGTCGATCGCGGCGTAAAGCGTCTGCGCCTTGATTCGGTTGCGCTCGCCCATGGCGGCAACGCCACCATTTCTCTTCAGCCACTTGAATACCAGCCCCGCCATGTACCAGGCGAAAGTCGGCGGAGTATTTAACATCGAATGATCGTCGGCCACTGCTTTGTAGTCGAACACCAGCGGCGTATCGGTACGCGCTCGGCCCATGAGATCCTCTCTCGCGATCACGACCGTGAGCCCCGACGGACCGATGTTCTTTTGCGCACCCGCATAGATGAGGCCGAACTTCGACACGTCGATTGGCCGCGATAAGATGCTGGATGACATGTCGGCGACCAGCGGTATACCGCGGGTCTGGGGGACGTAGCCGAATTCGACGCCGCCGATGGTCTCGTTCGGCGTGTAGTGCACGTAAGCGGCATCGCCGCTGAGATTGAGTTCACTCTGAGGCGGTGCGCGCAGATACGGCTTACCGGCATCGGCGGCCACGTGTACCTTGCAATAGCGGCGCGCCTCGGTGATCGCCCTGTTGGACCAATGCCCGGTATTGACGTAATCGGTGATCGAGTCGGCGGTCGTCAGATTCATCGGGACGAGGGCGAACTGCGCCGTCGCCCCGCCTTGCAGGAACAGCACTTGGTAGTTTCGCGGTATGGCCATCAAGTCGCGCAAATCCGCCTCGGCTTGGGCGGCCACTTCCATGAATGCCTTGCCGCGGTGGCTCACTTCCATGACGGACATTCCGCTCTGGTTCCAGTCGAGCATTTCGCCCTGCGCCTGCTCCAAAACTTCGAGCGGCAGCACGGCCGGTCCGGGAGAGAAATTGAACGCGCGCATCAGGCTCCCATGACTCGACGCTTAAGGGTCCGACGGGCCGTCAGTGGCCGCCGGATGGCCAGCCCCCGGCTCGCCGGCCGACTCATCCGCGCCCGGTACGGCGTCGGTCGGTTCACCCGCACCCGGCACGTCGTTTGAGGCTGGTTCGCCGGCGCCCGGCACATCGCCGCCGGCTGGGCCGTCGTCCGGCGTGTCGTCACCGGCGGCGGGAACGCCCTCTACGATCCCGTCGATGCGTTCCAAGCCCGACAATTGATCGCCCTCTTCCAGCCGGATCAGCCGCACGCCTTGAGTATTGCGGCCAACGACCGAAATGTCCTTCACCGGGGTGCGCACCAATACGCCGGCCTGACTCATCAGCATGATCTCATCGTCCAAGCCGACCTGCAGCGCGCCGATCATGCGTCCATTGCGGTCGGTGACTTGCAATGCGATGACGCCTTGTCCGCCGCGCCCGTGCCTGGGGAAATCTTCCAGCGGCGTGAGCTTGCCGAATCCGTTTTCGGACGCCGTCAATATGTAGCCCTGCTCGGCGACGATCAAGGCGTTCACTCGATGTTCGTCGCTGAGCCTGACGCCGCGCACGCCCGCCGCCTCGCGGCCCATGGCACGTACTTCGTCCTCGGCGAAACGGATCGCCTTGCCGCCCGTCGTGAACAGCAGGATATCCTTGGTGCCGTCGGTGATGGCGACACCCACCAGCTTATCGCCGTCATCGAGCGCGACGGCGATGATGCCGCTCGCGCGCGGCCTGGAAAACAGGCCCAGCGGGGTCTTCTTCACCGTACCTAAGCTGGTAGCCATGAACACGAACTTGCCTTCATCGAAGTCCTTGATGGCCAGCATCGCGCTGATCCGTTCGCCTTCTTGGAGTGGCAGCAGGTTCACGATCGGCTTACCGCGCGCACCCCTGCTCGCCTGCGGCAACTGATACACCTTGAGCCAATACAGCTTGCCATGGTCCGAAAAGCACAGCAGCGTGTCATGGGTATTGGCCACGAACAGCTTATCGACAAAATCCTCGTCCTTGACGCTCGTAGCAGCTTTGCCGCGCCCGCCGCGGCGCTGCGCCTGGTAATCGGAAACCGGCTGGGCTTTCGCGTAGCCGCCGTGGGACAGCGTCACCACCACGTCCTCCGGCGTAATCAAGTCTTCAATGCTGAGATCTTCGTGAGTGGTGATGATCTCGGTGCGCCGCTTGTCGGCAAACGTGTCGCGAATGAATTCGAGCTCTTTGCGGATCACGTCGAGCAAGCGCTCCGGCCGCGCGAGAATGTCGGAGAGGTCGCGAATCTGCACCAGGAGGTCCTGGAATTCGGCGAGGATTTTTTCCTGCTCGAGGCCCGTCAACCGATTCAGCCGCATGTCCAAGATGGCCTGCGCCTGGGTCTCGGTGAGCCGATAGCCGCCTTCGACGATGCCCAACTCGGCGGTTTCGCCTTCGGGCCGCGTGCTGATGGCGCCGGCGCGCACCAGCATTTCCGGGACCGCGCCGGAACCCCACGGCCTCGACATCAACGCAACCTTCGCTTCCGCCGGCGAGGGCGAGGCCTTGATCGCCGCAATGATCTCATCGATATTGGCCAGCGCGATCGCGAGCCCCTCCAAGATATGGCCGCGTTCGCGCGCCTTACGCAATTCATAGACGGTGCGGCGCGTGACGATCTCCCGGCGATGCCGCAGGAATGCGTCCAGCATTTCCTTGAGCGACAGCAGCCGCGGCTGCCCGTCGACCAGCGCAACCATGTTGATGCCGAACACGGTTTCCATGGTCGTCTGCGCAAACAGATTGTTGAGCAGGATCTCGGGTACTTCACCGCGCTTCAGTTCGATGACGACGCGCATGCCGTCCTTGTCGGATTCGTCGCGCAAGCCGTCCGCGGCGATGCCGTCGATGAGCTTGTCGCGGACCAGATCGGCGATGCGCTCGATCAGCTTCGCCTTGTTCACCTGGTACGGCAATTCGGTGATGATGATGGCTTGCCGGTCGCCTTTGCCGACATCCTCGAAATGAGTGCGCGCGCGCACGTGCAGTCGCCCGCGGCCGGTCTTGTACGCGGCAACGATTTCCTGGGCGCCATTGATGAAGCCCGCCGTCGGGAAGTCAGGGCCGGGCACGATCTGCATCAACTCCGCGAGCGTGATCTCGGGATTCTCGATGAGCGCGATGCAGGCGGTCACGATTTCGGTCAGATTGTGCGGCGGTATATTGGTCGCCATGCCGACGGCGATGCCGGACGACCCATTGATGAGAAGATTGGGAATGCGGGTCGGCAACACCGCCGGCTCGCTCTCCGACTCGTCGTAATTCGGGATGAAATCGACCGTCTCTTTGTCGATGTCCGCGAGCAGTTCCCCGGCGAGCTTCGACATGCGCACTTCGGTGTAGCGCATGGCCGCCGGCGGGTCGCCATCGACGGATCCGAAGTTGCCCTGGCCGTCGACCAGCAAATAACGCATCGAAAACGGCTGCGCCATGCGCACGATGGCGTCGTACACCGACGCATCGCCGTGCGGATGGTATTTGCCGATCACATCGCCGACGACACGGGCAGATTTTTTATAGGCACGGTTCCAGTCGTTGCCCAATTCGCGCATCGCATACAGGACCCGCCGGTGCACCGGCTTCAAGCCGTCGCGGACATCGGGCAAGGCGCGTCCCACGATTACGCTCATGGCGTAATCCAAATACGACTTCCGCATCTCGTCTTCGAGATTTACGGGCAATATTTCGCGAGCGATCTCGGCCATTTGCGAGAGTCCGGATTAGCCTTCGAGGCTCAATTTAAGCGGGTTTAAAGAAGGGGAGACATGGTCTCGGCATCCGGTAATTCTAGCACACATCCATGCCGGTCTTAAGCCTCCGAGATTGAATAGCCGATATACTCGGCGGATGTCCGTCGTCCGCGCCGATTTAGCCCTCAGCTCCCGCTGGATTTTACCCATGACCTCGCCCGGGGAGGTGCTCGAAAATCACACCTTGCTGGTGCGCGACGGGCGCATTCTCGACGTGCTGCCCCGGACTGAAGCGGCGGAGCGCTATGCCGCGCCGGTGAACGTGGATCGTTCAGCGCATCTCGTGCTGCCGGGCCTGGTGAACGCGTATACGAAGATTGCGCCGGCGCCCGGCAGTGCGGGCCGCCCGGAGCGCCTGCACGACGCGGCGCAGTTGTGCGTCGCCGAAATGCTGAAGGCCGGGACGACGTGTTTTTGCGCCACGGGCTTTTTCCCCGAAGAGTCGGCTCGGACGGCGGCAGAACAGGGAATGCGCGCCCTCATCGGCATCCCCATTGCGGAGGCTGCCAGTGCCTGGGCAAACAGTCCCGGTGAGTACCTGACTCGCGCCTTGAGCTTCCGCGATGAGTACCGCGGACATCCGGCCATTGCGACGGCCTTCGCGCCCCACTCACCGTCCACCATCGCCGACGCTACCTTCCGCCGTATTGCCACGCTCGCCGATGAACTCGACGCCGGCATTCTGATTGCACTCCACGAATCGCTCGCGGAAGTCGCGGAGTCCGTAACGCGGCACGGCGCTCGCCCCATCGAGCGCATGCATGCATTGGGGCTGCTGACACCGGCGCTGACCGCCGTGCAAATGGTGCAGGTAACTGCGGCGGACATCGCCCTCGCACAGCGCACCGGCATTGCCATCAGCTTGTGTCCCGAAGCGAATTTCCTTTCCGGCAACGGAGCTGCGCCCGTGGCATCGTGGGCCGCGACGGGATTGCGCCTGGGTGTGGGCACCGGTGCCACTGAACCTGCCGGCGCCCTGGACTTATGGAGCGAGCTTAGATTGCTGGCCCTGTTGTCGCGCGCGCCGGGCGCCCCGGGCACAGCGCTGAGCGCTTGGGATGCGCTCGCCGTCGCCACGCGCGGCGGCGCTTCCGTACTCGGCCTCGATGCGCAAATCGGCACGCTGGAGAGGGGAAAATGGGCGGATCTATGCTGCGTCGATCTGCGCAGCCCGGCAATGCAGCGCGCCGCGGGGCACGCCCCGGTGACCCCACTGGCGTTCAACGGCGGCCGCGACATCGTCAGCGACGTCTGGGTGTCCGGTCGGCATCTACTCGATGGCGGCGCATTCACCCGCCTCGACTGGCCGGAGCTCGCGGCCCGCGTGAGCTCCTGGCGCGAGCCATCGATACCGGACGAACCCTCGATACTGGACGAGCCATCGATACTGGAGGATGACTTGTGAATACTACGGCTAGAAACGTTGATCCCGCAGAACTCGCCAAATTCGCCGCGCTCGCGCAGAGCTGGTGGGATCCGAACGGTCCGTCCAAGGCACTGCACGACTTGAATCCATTGCGTCTCCAGTACGTCGAGCGCGTCGCGGGCCTCGCCTCTGCCGGCCGCGCCCCGAAACAAGTGCTCGACGTGGGTTGCGGCGGCGGCATTCTATCGGAGTCGATGGCGCGCGCCGGCGCGCAGGTGTTGGGCATCGATCTGACGCAGGCTGTTCTCGATGTCGCCGAGTTGCACGCATTGGAGGCGAAAATCGAAGTCACGTATCGAGCGGTTGCAGCCGAGGATCTGGCCTTGGAGCAACCCGCCGCGTTCGACGTGGTTACTTGCATGGAAATGCTCGAGCACGTGCCGGAGCCCGCCGCGACTTTGACCGCGCTCGCAAAACTGGTGAAGCCCGACGGCGACCTCATCGTCTCCACGTTGAATCGCACTCCACGGGCCTTCGCTGTCGCCATCTTGGGCGCCGAGTATGTTGCACGCCTGCTGCCGCGAGGAACTCACGACTATCTCAAATTCATCCGGCCATCGGAACTCGCGCGCTGGGGACGCGACGCAGGCCTCGACCTGCAGGACTTGACCGGCATCGCATACAACCCCTTGACCCGAGCATTTCGACTGTCGCCGGACACCCGCGTGAATTATCTCGCGCATTTTCGCGCGGCCGGCACAGGCAGGGCCGCTATAGGCGCGGCCGGCACAGGCGGCAGCGGCGGCGCCAACTGACATGCTGTTGCCGCTGCGCGCGATCCTGTTCGATCTGGACGGCAAGCCGCACGCCATGCCGATGCTGCATGCCGCGAAGCTGGCCGGCGTTGCCGCCGACGAGTGCGTGTATGTAGGCGATGCGGAACGCGACATACAGGCTGCCCACGCTGCGGGAATGCCGGGATTGGTCACCCCCTACGGTTACCTGCAGCCCGATGAAGATTGGCGGGCTTGGGGCGGGGACGGCGTGATTCAAAGTCCCCTCGACTTGCTTCCCTGGCTCGAGCACAGCGGACGCCTGTGACCAGCGGCGACGTGATATGGACCCTCGCGGCGAGCGTCGGCGCGGGCGCGTGCGTCGGCGCCCTGCTCGGCTCACTGGTGACGCTCTTGCTGCGCGCCAAGCGGGAGCAGGCGCTGCGCGTCGAGTTGGAAATCCTGCGAGCGCGCATCAAGACCGACGACACCGTGAGCGCCGAGCGCGAACAGGCGCTCGCCCGGGCGCGCGAACAACTCCAGGGTGTGTTCGGCGAGCTTGCGCGGGACAGCCTGCAAAGCAATAGCGAAGTATTCCTGCAGTTGGCACGCGAACGCTTGACGCGTCAGCAACTCGACGCCTCCTCGGCTTTGAAGGAGCGGGAAACCGCGATCGAATCCTTGGTGCAGCCGATTCGCGAGGCACTGGCAAAAACCGAAACGCAGATCCTGAGCATCGAACGCGAGCGCATCGATGCCTTCGCCACGCTCAAATCGCAAATGGAGGTGCTCGCGAGCGGGCAAAGCCTCCTGTCCCGCGAGACCCGCAATCTGGTGACGGCGTTGCGCCGGCCCCAGGTCCGTGGCCAGTGGGGCGAGATCACGTTGAAGCGGCTGGTCGAACTATCCGGCATGACGGCTCATGTCGACTTCACCGAACAGCATCATCACATCACGGAATCCGGCGTGATTCGGCCCGACATGATCGTGCACATGCCCGAGCGGCGCGACATCGTCGTCGACGTCAAAACTCCGCTGGAGGCCTATCTTGCGGCGGTCGAAGCGCCCGACGACGAGGAACGCGCGGTGCAACTGCGGCGCCATGCGCACATCGTCGGCGTGCGGGTTCGAGAATTATCGTCGAAGCAATATTGGTCGCAGTTCGAGCACAGTCCCGATTTCGTCGTGCTCTTTTTGCCCGGCGACCAATTTCTGGCGGCGGCGCTGCAGGAAAATCCCGGCCTCATGGACGAATCTTTGCGGCAGAACGTCATGCTCGCGACACCCACCAGTCTGATCGCTCTGTTGAAAGCAGTCGCCTATGGATGGAAGCAGACGCTGCTGGCGGACAACGCGGCGGAGATTCGCCGGCTCGGCGAGGACGTGTACAAGCGGCTGGCGGTCTTTGGCGAACATCTCGGCAAGCTCGGCAGATCGTTGGGCAGCAGCGTCGACTCCTTCAACAAGGCTGTCGGTTCGCTGGAACAACAAGTGTTGCCCGCGGCGCGGCGCTTTCCCGACTTGGGATTGCGCGTCGACCGCGAGCTCACACCCATCGATCCGATCGGCGCCCTGACCCGCACGCCACGGGGCGGCGACGCTTCGCCGGCGGGACTTGGCTCGGACGAGACGCGCTCTGAGAACACTTGAGGAACCCTATCGCAGCCGCGCTGCACCGCCGGGCAGCACGCGCTATTGGAGCTGGTTGTTCGCCGCGCACGCCGCGCGCGACTCGTTGCTCGGCATCTATGCGCTGACGGCCGAGTGGCGGGCGTTGCGCCGCTCGGGCGCGGACTTTCGGCTGGGCGACCTGTATAACGCGTGGAACGCCGCCCGGCGCGCAGCCACCGCTCGCTAACCACATGGAGCCTTCATGCCGATTCCCAAACACTTCACGCCGCCGGCCGGTTTGCTGGCCGGCCGGGTGATTCTAATCACCGGTGCGAGCAGCGGCCTCGGCCGCGCCCTCGCCATCGAGTGCGCGCGCGCCGGCGCCACGGTGATCTTGTCCGGACGTAACGGCGCCAAGCTCGAGCGCGCCTATGATGAAATCGAATCGCTGGGTGCACCGCAACCGGCGATCGCGATGTTGGATCTCGAGAAGGCCACCGCGATCGACTACGACGCTCTGGCGGACACCATCGGCGCCGAATTCGGCAAGCTCGATGGACTCGTGCATTCAGCCGCATTGCTCGGCGATCGGACGCCGCTCGAACAGTACGACGTGCCGACCTGGTGCAAGGTGCTGCACGTCAACCTCACTGCGCCGTTCATTCTCACCCAGGTGTTGCTGCCTCACTTGCGAAAATCCCCGGATGCATCCATCATTTTCGTCAGCAGCGCGGTGGTGCACGACTCGCGGCCTTTCTGGGGCGCTTATGCCGTCGCCAAGACAGGCCTGGAATCGGTGCGCAGCATGTTGTCGCAGGAGCTCGAAGTCGAGCCGAACATTCGCGTGAACAGTGTAAATCCCGGCCGCATGCGCACTCGCATGCGCGCCGCCGCCTATCCGGCAGAGGACCCCAATACGCTGCCGACGCCGGAATCCGTCACAGGGCCGTTTCTGTATTTGCTGAGTGCGCGGGGCCGGGGAATCGACGGCAAATATTTGGACGCTCAATAAGGAACCGAAGGAAGCAACGCCGTGCGGGCATCGAATCCGTTCGCATATTGCGCATTCGTACTCTTGGCGGCCCTGGTGCTGCGGCCGCTGCGCGCCGCCCCGCCGCCCGAGCCCACGAAGTTGAGCGAGGGCGACTACGTCGCCGAAAATTTCCGTTTCGCTTCCGGCGAGATGCTGCCGGAGTTGCGGCTGCATTACACGGCACTCGGCAAACCGCACCGCAACGCCCATGGGCACATCGATAATGCCGTGCTGGTGCTGCACGGGACGGGGGGACTGGGCCGCAATTTCCTGGCGGACAAGTTCGGCGGCGTTCTCTTCGGCAAAGGACAGCTGCTCGACGCGAGCCGCTACTTCATTATTTTACCCGACGGCATCGGTCACGGAAAATCCAGCAAACCCAGCGACGGGCTGCACGCGCGCTTCCCCCAATATACTTACGAGGACATGGTCAGTGCGCAATACGCGCTGGTCACCCAGGGAATGCAGGTGGATCATCTGCGGCTGGTGATGGGCACATCGATGGGATGCATGCATACGTGGATGTGGGGAGAAAGCCATCCTGATTTTGTCGACGCTCTGATGCCCCTCGCCTGTCTGCCGGCGCAGATCGCCGGGCGAAACCGAGTGTGGCGCGATCTTATCATCGATGCGATCCGCACCGACCCGCAATGGCAGGAAGGCGAATACAAGAGCGAGCCCCTTGGAGCGCTGCGCTCCGCGGCGGGCATGTTGCTCATTGCCGGCAGCGCGCCGATCCAGATGCAGACGGCTCTTCCAACCCGCGACGCCGCGGATGAATTCCTGCAGAAATACATGGCGCGCGAACTTGCCGAGTTAGACGCCAACGATCTCCTATACCAGCTGAACGCATCCCGTGACTACGATCCCTCCGCCGGGCTCGAGAAAATTCTCGCGCCCGTGATGTGGATCAATTCAGCCGATGATTTCATAAATCCACCGGAGTTGGGTCTCGCCGAGCGGGAGGTCAAGCGCGTGAAGAACGGTCATTTCGTCCTGCTGCCCGCGTCGGACCAAACCCACGGCCACGGCACTCACAGTTGGGCCGCCGTGTGGCAGCAATATCTGAAGCAGTTGCTCGACTCGCCGCCTTGAGAACCCGCGCTTAGGAGTGCTGCTCCGGCGTCGGCTGATGTTCTGCATGGTACGCCGCCTTGGCGGCATCGATTTCGTTGACCAATGCATGGCGTTCGCTCGGCAGCATTGCGCGCGAATGTCCCCGCGGCAGTTCGCGCGACAGGTGTACGGGCCCGAAGCGCACTCGCATCAGCCGGCTGACGATGATTCCGCGCGCCGCCCACCAATGCCGTACCTGCGCCGGGCGGGTTGCGCGCACCGTGACGTTGAGCCAGTGATTGAAGCCCTCACCGAACTGCGCATCTGCTTTCAATATGGACATGGGATCGCCTTCGCAATCGGTGGCGCCGCGAAACTCCTCCACCAGCGCTTCGTTCAAAGGGCCGCGCATTCGCAGCACATAGTCGATCGTCAGCGCATGCGCGCCCTGCGAGATGCGGTGGGCCCACGAACCGTCGTCGGTCAGAATTTCGAGCCCGCCGTCCACCGGCGGCATCGGCTGAATCGCCAGCCAACGGCCCGCGGAGCGCGGCAAGTTCAGGTGTTCGGCCGCGCGCGACGTCGCCGCCTTGAGATCGAGCGCCTCGCCGGGGGAGCGATGAAACAATAAAATCCGCGGAACCTTACCCTTGTCCGCATGCAAGCGAACGGGCCGGCCATCCAACGTGATGCGATCGCGCGCGCCGAGCTTCGCGCCCAGCGCGGGAACCTCCCCGTTGATCTGCAACCGCCCTTCCCGTATCCAGCGCTCGACTTCTCGGCGAGATCCGATGCCGGCGGCGGACAGCAGCTTTTGGATGCGCTCGGTGGGCCGAGCTTCTGTGCGCGACGCGCGGGCCGAACGCGAGGTGGACTCTTTCCGAGGCGGGCGCGGTCGCATCAAAACGGATCGTCGGCTGCACCGCGCGCGACCAGACCCTGGCGCCGATGTTGCGTCGCCGCAGCATCCGGTTCCTCATCTTCGCCGGCTTCGGATCCGTCGGCAGCCGCTTCGTCGATGTCGCTCGGGGTGGCTGCGTCGGCGGGACCGGCATCGGCGCTCGCGGCCGCAACCGGATCGGCGCCCGGCAAACTCAGTTGCACGCGCAAATCCTCGAGTTCCTTCAGCTGGGCCAGCGTCGGCAGGTCGTCGAGCTTCTGTAAGCTGAAATAATCCAGGAACTCGCGGGTCGTACCCAACAGCTCCGGCTTACCCGGAACGTCGCGGTGGCCGACGACTCGAATCCAACTGCGCTCGAGCAGCGTCTTGATGATGTTCGGGTTCACGGCCACACCGCGAATCTGTTCGATTTCGCCGCGCGTGATGGGTTGCCGGTAAGCCACCAGCGCCAACGTTTCGAGCAGCGCGCGCGAATACTTGGCCGGACGCTCCTGCCACAGCCGGGACACCGGCTGCGCGACCGCGGCCCTGATCTGGATTCGATAGCCGCTCGCGACTTCCACCAATTCCAGCCCGCGCGTCTCGTATTCGGTGCGCAAAACCTCGATTGCCGCCTGCACCTCCGCAGCGTTCGAACCGTCACGCTCGTCGAACAGCATCACGAGTTCATCGGCTGCCAACGGCCGACCCGCGGCGAGCAATGCAGCTTCAATTACATTTCGTACGTATTGATCGTTCATTGAGTTCTCGCTAGTTCTGGGCAGCGCCGCTGTCATTCGCGGCGTCGCTGTCGGGCACGACTTTCAGGTGCCGGGCGGGGTTGCCGAGCCGCACGTGCAGCGGCCCGTAGGGCTCAGCCTGAACCATCTCGATCAGCCCCTCGCGCAGCAATTCCAGGATGGCGACGAAGCTGACGGTGACCCCGCGACGACCCTCGTCGGCCCGGAACAGGTGGACGAAATCCACGAACGCGGTGCCCGTCAGCGCCGCTAAGATATCGGTCATGCGCTGGCGCACCGAGAGCGGTTCGCGCTGGACATGATGATGAGCGAACATGTCGCTGCGCGACAGTACTTCTTGAAAGGCCAACAACATTTCCTGCAGCGTGACCTGCGGCACGATGCGCACCACTTTGCGATCGACCAATTCCGCGGATGCCACCCAGGTGTCTCGTTCCAAGCGGCGCATTTGATCGATACCTTCGGCGGCGCGCTTGAAGCGCTCGTATTCCTGCAGCCGCCGCACGAGCTCAGCACGCGGATCCGCTTCGCCCGTTGCATCCTCGCTATGCGGCGGACGCGGCAACAACATGCGCGACTTCACTTCGGCAAGCGTCGCCGCCATCAGCAGATATTCCCCCGCCAACTCCAGCTGCAGCACGTGCATGAGTTCGATGTAGCGCATGTATTGACGAGTGATCTCGGCAATCGGGATATCGAGAATATCCAAATTTTGCCGCCGTATGAGGTACAGCAGCATATCCAGCGGCCCTTCGAAGGCCTCCAGGAACACTTCAAGAGCCTGCGGCGGGATATATAGATCGCGCGGCATTTGTGTGATGGGCTGACCCTCCACCATCGCAAACGGCATCTCACCCTGCGCGGGCGACGGCGCCTTCGCCGGCTCCTTCGCGGCAACGTTCTGCACAATCGTCAGTTCGGGTTTCATCGATAGTTCATGGCCATGGCTTGGCGGACCGCGTCCAGCGTGTCGCGCGCCGCAGCACGCGCCCGTTCGCATCCTTCGGCGATGATACCGCGTACCAACTCGGGATTCTCCTCGAACTCCACCGCCCGTTTCGAAATGCCGGATATTTCCTCGACGATTTTTTCGATCAGCGGCCCCTTGCAATCCAGACAGCCGATAGCGGCGGAGCGGCACCCCTGTTGCACCCAGGCTTGCGTCTCAGCGTTCGAATACACCTGGTGCAGGTCCCACACGGGACACTTGCCGGGGTCGCCGGGATCGGTGCGCCGCACGCGCGCCGGATCGGTCTGCATGGCCTTCAGTTTCTTGACGACGGAATCGGTCTCTTCCCGCAGACCGATCGTATTGCCGTAGGACTTCGACATCTTGCGCCCGTCCAGGCCCGGAATTTTAGGGGTCGCCGTGAGCAATACTTCCGGCTCGGGCAGAATGGAAATGCCGGTGCCTTCGAGAAAGCCGAATAGGCGATCGCGGTCGGCAACGGTCAGTCGCGCGTTCGACTCGACCAGCGCCCGCGCCCGCGCGAGCGCATCGCCGGCGCCCTTCTCCTGAAATTCTTTGCGCAGCGTGCGATAGATCGCCGAATTGCGCGAACCCAAGCTCTTGATGGCCTTTTCGACCTTCGTTTCGAACTCCGGCTCGCGGCCGTAAATGTGATTGAAGCGTCGTGCCACTTCACGCG
>Ga0326727_10009978_pt1 | contig 22921 bp, 17 predicted proteins | sample MB2enrmetagenome_FD_207643 | JGI IMG/M metagenome (GOLD analysis project Ga0326727, IMG submission 207643) | Lab enriched peat soil microbial communities from McLean, Ithaca, NY, United States - MB29MY | ecosystem: Environmental > Terrestrial > Soil > Wetlands > Peat | place: USA: New York...
ATGGCGCGGTCGACATTCTCATCTCCGGCATCGGCACTGGCGGAACCCTCACCGGCGTCTCGAACTACATCAAGCCGAAGAAGCCGTCGTTCAAAGCCATCGCCGTCGAGCCGACTGACAGCCCGGTACTCAGCGGCGGCAAACCCGGCCCGCACAAGATCCAGGGCATCGGCGCCGGCTTTGTGCCCAGCGTTCTCGATACCAAACTCATCGACGAAATCGTCCAGATCAGCAATGATGAAGCGGTGGAGACGGCACGCCGGCTTGCCAAGGAGGAAGGTCTCTTTGTCGGCATCAGCTCCGGCGCGGCGGCCGCTACGGCGCTCAAGGTTGCAAAGCGGCCTGAGAACGCCGGCAAGCTCATCGTGGTTGTGCTGCCCGACTTCGGCGAGCGCTACCTCTCCAGCGTGCTCTTTGAACCTCTGCGCCAAAAGGCCATCGCGCTGCAACCTGAGCCGATTGCGGTAACGGCGTAGAAAGGCAGGGACTGAGGGACTAAGGGACAAAGGCATCGGCGTCAATTTGCGACTTAAGCGCAGGCGCAGCATTTCCCTGGTCCCTAGTCCCTAGTCCCTAGTCCCTCAGTCCCTTGGTCCCTATGTCCCTGTTTTCCAGAATTCGCGAAGACATCAACTCGGTTCTCGAGCGCGACCCGGCTGCGCGTTCCTGGGTCGAGGTCCTGCTCTGCTATCCGGGCTTGTGGGCGGTGTGGTTCCATTGCGCATCGCATAAGTTGTGGCGGGCCAAACTCTATCTGCCCGCACGCATTCTCTCCCAGATCGCGCGCTTTTTTACCGGCGTCGACATCCATCCCGGCGCGCTCCTCGGCCGCCGCCTGTTCATCGATCACGCCACCGGAGTCGTCATCGGCGAAACGGCCATTGTCGGCTCCGACGTGACCATGTACCAGGGCGTCACTCTCGGCGGCACCGGCAAGCAGCACGGCAAGCGCCACCCCACCATCTGCGACGGCGTTTTCATCGGCAACAACGCCAACATCCTGGGAAACATCGCCGTCGGCGAGAACTCCCGCGTCGGCGCCGGCTCGGTCGTGCTCACCGACGTGCCGCCCAACTCCACCGTCGTCGGGGTCCCGGCGCACATCGTTTACCGCAACGGCGAGCGCGTCCTCATCACCGATCCGCACGACATCAAGGACCCGCTCTCCGACGCTCTCATCGCCCTCTCCGCCCGCGTTGAGGAACTGGATGATCGGTTGTCCGCCCAGGACCATCGCATCCAGGACCGCCGCGCGCAGCCTTTTGCCGAGGAGGAAGCCGAGCGCTCGGCCTACCGCAGCGAGCTCGAGCGCCGCTCCGCCTACGTCTCAATGGGCGAAGGCATTTGAGGCGGCAAAAAACCGCGCTGCAGTCGAAAATTATTGACTCCACAGCGCAGGCTAGCGAATCCAAAAGGCGTAGTTTTCACGGGCCTTGAGGGTACTTCGATGGCAGCCGCCGAAATGAGTTTCCTGCACAGCCAACTGGAGGAGCGGAAGCGCCGCCTTGAAACAGTCATTACGCAAACGCCGGATGACGCAAGTCTTGAAGCCCTGTTGCGCGAGGTTGATTCCGCGCTGGATCGACTTGCTGCCGGCACCTACGGCCTGTGCGAAACCTGCCACGACACCGTTGAGCGGGACCGGCTGCTGGCCGATCCGCTGATTCGTTATTGCCTCGACCATCTCACCGAGCTCGAGCGCGCCACGCTGCAGCGCGACCTTGACCTGGCCTCGGAACTGCAGCGGGGTCTTTTGCCGCCTGCCGACCTCAAAGTCGACGGATGGGAGACAAGCTATCACTACGCGCCTCTGGGACCGGTCAGCGGCGACTATTGCGACCTCTACCCATACAATGGACAGCTCTTCTTCATGCTCGGCGATGTCTCGGGCAAGGGCGTGGCGGCGTCGATGCGGATGACGCAGCTCCACGCGCTCTTTCGCAGCCTGATCGGCATGGGTCTTCCACTGGCCGAGATTGTGGGCCACATCAACTGCTTCCTGTCGAGCAGCGGGCTCGCCGGACAATACGCCACGCTGGTCAGCGGGCGGGCCAAACCGGGCGGCGATGTGGAACTCTTCAACGCGGGCCATTTGCCCGTGATTGCCGTCGAGCAGGGCAACGTGCGGCTGCTCGAGTCGACCGGGTTTCCGCTGGGAATGTTTCGTGAAGCCTCGTTCACTTCAGCCCATGTGCAGCTAAGCGCCGGCGACCTGCTCTTCCTCTTCACCGACGGCCTCTCTGAAGCCGAGGGAGACCTCGGCGAATATGGCGTTAATCGCGTGACGAATCTGGTTGGCAGCCAAACCCATTGCTGCGCGGCCGATGTTATCGCCGCATGTCTCCAGGACCTGCGCGGCTTCGCCGGCTCCAACCCCGGCATGGACGATCTGACGCTGCTGGCCATTCGGCATGAGGCGTAGGCGGAGCTGACGGCCCCGCGCCGGCCCATTGAAAACGCAGCAACCGGGTGGGACAATGAAGCATGGGCACGATCCTGCGCAAGTACACGAGCTTCGATGAGATGAAGGCCGACGAGTATCGCTACTGGCAGAGCCGGCCCGTGCATGAGCGGATGGACGCGGTGGAGGAGATGATCCGCACTGCCTACGCGCTGAAAGGTTGGAAGATCGAGCCGGACCTGCCGAGATCGCAAAGACCCTTTGTCCGTCTTCAATGCCCATGGCGTTAGATACCTCATCGTGGGCGCGTATGCGGTCATCTTCCATGCACAGCCCCGCTTTACGAACTACATAGACGTCTTCATTCAAGCCGACCCGTCCAACGCGCATGCGACGTACGCCGCGCTCGCCGCGTTCGGGGCGGCGCTTGAAGGGATTCGGCCGGAAGACTTCGCCGAACGCGGCAGTTTTTTCCGTTTCGGACGCGACCCTCACGGATTCGGCATTCTCCCTGAGATCCCCGGCGTCGATTTTGACGCGGCCTGGGAGCGGCGCGTCGAAGGGGTCATCGATCCCGAAGGCGGCCTCAAGGCGTTCTTCATTTCCGCTCCCGATCTCATCGCATCGAAGCTGGCCGCCGGAAGACCGCAGGACCTCGCGGACGCGGATGCGGTTCGGAAGGCCCTCGAAGCGCAGAAGTGATAGGCGGATGCGGAGGGTTTAGGTTTGTGGTTGCCCAGCCAGCGACCATTGCCGCTGACTGGCGGTTCGTGCTGGCAGAAGTGGCTGGAGAAATGGTGCAGGCCGACAGCCCTCCCGAAGGGAGGACACGAGCTTAGCCCAGGGTGAAGTACGCCGTCAGGCGGACGGAACCCTGGGTAGACTCCGCGACGATCGCCGCCGTCCCGGAGGGTCGGCACGAACAGACGCTAAACCGTGATATGCTGCGTCCCTCATGGGACACACCTATTGTTCTGCGCTCTATCACTGCATCTTCTCAACCAAAGAGCGGCGCAAAACGATCACACCGGACGTGCGAGATCGTTTGTGGGCCTACATGGGCGGCGTAGCGCGCGAGCACGGAATGACGGCGCTCGCTGTCGGCGGGGCCGACGACCACGCGCACCTGCTGGTGGCGATTCCCGCAACGCTGGCGGTGGCCACAGCCATGCGTGAAGTCAAGAGCGGCTCTTCGCGCTGGCTGCATGAGTCCTGCGCAATGCCGGAGTTCGCATGGCAGGAGGGGTACGGAGCGTTTTCCATCGGACATTCGCAGATTGAAGCGACGGTCCGGTACATCGCGCGGCAGGAGGAACATCACCGAAAGCGCGATTTTCAGGCGGAGTTCGTGGCGATTTTGAAGAAGCACCGCATGGAATACGATCTGCGGTATGTGTTGGGTTAAAAGATTCGCGCCGGCCCTCCGGGGCGGCGGGGAGTTTTCGCTGCCGTTCCCAGCGTTGCGCTGCGCTCCACGCTGGGCTAAGGTCGTTCTCTCCCTCCGGGAGAGACGTGGGCGTAAGATCGGGTAGGTAAGACATGGCAAACCTTGCCACAATCGACAAACAGATTCTGGAGAAACTGTTCCAGATGGACTCTGGCTATGTCCTGAATTTTTCTGACAGAACTTTCGGAGAGTTCTTTAGGGACGACTTGCGAATAGATATCTACGACCAGAAATATAACTACGCCAGCGGATCGAAGGCGAACCGTCTCCGTGGTTTCTGGCAGGTCGCCGACGAGGATCTCGTAGGCAAATCAATTGAGAAGCTGATCGACCACATTGATACGCAAATATTACTAGGGCGCTCGAAGCGAGAGGATTTTCCAGAAGAGCTGGTCGGGCGTGGGAGGGGTATAGCTGCACGCCTTTTGGGTACTGCTCCGACTGTTCCCGCTATGACGGAAGACGAATTCATAGCGAGAGAATTTAGGAACCTATCAATCGACAAGTTGGGGCTGGACCCGGCCATTAGTGGCGTGCTCAAGCAGCGGATCGACGAGATCAAGAGCTGTTTAGGAGCGAAGGCATCGCTCGCAACGATATTTCTTTGCGGAAGTACGCTGGAGGGGATACTGCTCGGAATTGCTTGCACGAGGGCGAAGGATTTCAATCAATCGGCTCTGAGCCCTAAAGACAAGACGCTCAAAGTGAAGCAATTTCACGATTGGACCCTAAATGAGTTTATTAACGTTGCCAGAGATCTAGGCTTGCTTGGGGAGGACGTCAAGAAATTCAGTCACGCGTTGCGGGACTTCAGGAATTACATACACCCCTATGAACAGATGTCATCCAAGTTCGATCCCGACGAGCATACGGCGAGAATCTGCTGGCAGGTTCTTCAAGCTGCAATTACACAACTTTCGAAGTAACGCAACTCGACCGCCAAAGCACAAAGGCCGCCCTTGCGGGCGGCCTTCTTTTCTGTACTGGATTGGAGGGGTTTCACTGTACGGGCTGAAGGCCGTACCCTTCACGCTGAAGCCCGTACCCTTCGGGACGCTCAGTCCCCTGCTACCAGCTCGCCCTCCTGCTGCTTGGCGGCGGGCTTGGCGGGAGCGATGGAGTCGAGCGAAACCAGCCCTTCGACCGGCTTTTCGCCCAGCACGTGCTCGCGGTAGAGCTTCGCCATCTTGGCGTTCTCCGCTTCCTGCTTGATCTTGCTTTCGCGGGCGCGGAGCTTCTCTTCGCGTGCGTTCTTGGCGATGCCCAGTTCGTCGAGCGTGTGGTTGGCTTCGGAGTTCACGTGCGCCATGTTGAGCTGCAGATCGTGGCCCACGTGCGTCATGCCCACCTTCTTGCCGCCGGCGAAGATCTCATGGCGGCCGTGCTCGTCGTACCACTTGGTGAGGGTGGCCGTCATGTGCATCTTTTCGATGATGTTGCGCCATCCCACGCCGGTGTTGTAGGCGCAGAAGCTGATCTCGCCTTCCTGCGTGGCGTAGGGAATGATGCACTGCTCGGTGCGGCGGAAGTCGTAGTTGAACAGGTCCTGGAACCACATGCCGGCGATGAACAGGAAGTTCCAGCGGTCGGAGCGGCGCTTCTTGATGTCTTCCATGGTGCGGTCGCCCTTGACCGAGCCGTAGTTGTGACCGGTGGCGTTGAAGGTCTTGTCCATCTTCTTCAGCATGTCAACGATCTTGAAGTGCGTGGGCGCCTGGAAGGGATCGTAGTTGCGCAGCAGCGCCAATCCGAAGCCGATCACCGACATCCACTTGCCGCGGGCAGCGTCGTTGACCCTGGCCAGATCCTTGGCTACCTGGTCCATGTGCAGGAACGCAGTCACCGGAGCCGCTTCCTTGGTTTCCTTGTCGATCATCATGGCCATGCCGATGCCGCAGTTGGGGTGGCATCCGCAGCTCAGCTGGCCCCACTCGGCGGTGGGCCCGTGCACCAGGTCGGCCCAGTCGCTGAAGGTGCTCATAAAGCTGATGGGGAACCAGTCGCGCTCGGGCACGCCGAAGCCGCACTGGTTCTTGATATCGTGGGCCATGTGCGAGAGCGTGTAGCGCTGGGCGATGCGGCGCTCGTCGGTGATGTCTTCGTCGCGGCCGGTGAAGCTCACCGGCTGGAACGAGAGGAAGCTGATCGTCTTGGGGTTGTCGAGTGCGAACTCGATGATGCGGCCCACCTGCTCGTTGTTGATGCCGTTCACAATGGTGGTTACCGGAACGATCTCAACGCCGGCTTCGTGCAGGTTGTTGATGGCCTGCAGCTTGACGTCGAAAAGGTTGCCGACCTTGCGGTGCGAATTGGCGGCGTTGCCGATGCCGTCGAACTGGAGATAGACGTAGCGGAGGCCGGCTTCGGCAGCGGCGCGGCAAAGCTCCTTGCTCTTGGCGAACTCGATGCCGTTCGACGCGGCCTGAACGGAGTTGAAGCCAACCTTGCGCGAGTAGGCAACCGCGTCAAGGAAGTACGGGCTCAGCGTGGGCTCGCCGCCACTGAACTGAACGCTCATCTGCCGCTTGGGCTTGATGGTGATGGCGTTGTCGAGCATGGTCTTGATCTCGTCCCAGGTGAGCTCGTGGACGAAGCCAACCTGGTTGGCGTCCATGAAGCAGGGATCGCACATCATGTTGCAGCGGTTGGTGAGGTCGATGGTGAGCACCGAGCCGCGTCCATGCGTCACGGTCGATGTGCCGTGGTGGTGCAGGTTCTTGTCGCCGTCTCCGTGGGCGCGGATGTCGCGGCCCGGGAAGCTTTCCTCGAGATGTTTAAAGAAGGCCGGATCGATCGACATCACGTCTTCGAAGTGGCCGTGCTTGGGGCAGTCCTTCACCATCAGGATCTTGCCGTCGCGCTCGATGATCTGGGCCTTGATTTCGCCCACCTTCTCATTGAGCAGCACTTCGTGGGGCAGCTTGCCGTCCAGAATCTGCTTGCGAATCTCGGGGACGCACTTGGGACACAGCGAGTCGGTGGTGCGGGGCCATCCGAGGGGGGGCTTTTCCTTCTGCCAGCTCTTCAGCAGAGGCTTGTCGCTCCACTTGGGAGTGAAGGATGGGTTGGGGCCGATGCTGTTCAGCCGCTCGTAGACCACCCAGGCGCCCTTGGCCGCGTAAACGGCGGCCTTCTCGGCGTATTTAATCGCTTTTGACATCGGTGCGATCTCCTTGAATTCAATTTGGTTGCCGGTTGTTTTAGTGTGGCCAGCCCCGCGGCGTCTTTCCGGCCTCAGCCGCAGGGTCTAAACGCTCACATTCAGGTTAGCCGGATGGGCTGGTCAAGCCAATTCCGCTGCAGCGAACGGAGAAAACGGGGGTCGAATGGGGATTTGGGGGCGGCGAATGGGAGGGCGAGCGCCAGGGTAGCGAAGGCAGGATAAGTTCGTGGCGCCAAGAGGGTTAAGGCTACGGCGTGTCGCCGGTTTTCGCCACCTGGCTGATGATGCGCTGGATGAGCACCACGCGGACGTGGATGTGGCGGGCGACGTCGGGCAGGAACTCGGTGATGAAGTTGTCGATAGGCGCTGAGGCGAGTCCGGTGCCGTAGCGCTCGGCGCTGGCGTGGAAGTTGGTCTTCTGTCCCGGCGCGTAAAGGTCGGCGACCGCGTCTTCGAGCGCGAATCCGACCAGGTCGGCGTAGTTCAGCATCCCTTTGCCGTTGTCGCCCTGGGTCCAGGCGATCTGATCGATGCAATGCAAGACACGGCGTGGTATTGAGGCCTTGGGCAAGCGGTGGTAGTGCGGGTCCTGATGGACGATGGAGGGAATGAGAAAGGTACCGAAGAACTCGCCCGTCATGTCTTCAGTGAAGCTGACGCCTGAGTTCTTGGCCCAGCCGTCGAAGCCCGGGCCGTAGGCTGAATGCGAGTTGCCGGCGACGTAGATCCCGGAGTTGCCAAAGATGGTGAGGATATTGAAGGGATCTATAACGTTACGGACGGCGAGTTGGCCTTTTTCGAGCGGCGTGAGCGGCTTCACCTCGGGTCCGGTGATGAATCGGGCGTACCAGTTGACGATCTCGGGCGCGTGCGGCACGCAGACAATCATGTCGACAGTCGACGGGCTTGAAAGCTGTTTGAGGTCGGCGGCGTTGAGGGCCGCGATGGCGCGCATGGCGGCGGTGGAAGCCATGCTGGCGCCGGCGTTCTTTACATCGCAGGGGTTGGGCGGGGCCGGGGTTGCGCGCGCGCCCGATTGCGGTTTGGGCTCGCCGGGCACGGCCGATGCGGGAGGTTGAGTGGCCTGTTGGGGGCCGGCGGGTGAGGTTGCGGCCGGTGTTGCGGCCTGAGGGGACGGGCCGTCAAACGACACGGCGAGGGCGCGGACGGGCACAAACAGAAGCGCTTGCAAGAGCAGGATTAAGAATGCGAGCCGCACGAGAGTTTGCCCCAGGCCGATTATCGCCGGTCGCGGCGGGCAGCAAGTGACGGTCAAGGTTTTCTGAGCCCTTCGAATCCAGGCTTGCACTTAAGATGTGACGCTGATTCTTGAAAAAAGGTCAACTCGGAGCCGGATTTGGTGTTTATTGAGGAAGCCGCGCGCAGACGAGGCCGAAGGGAACTTCCCCTCGCCGACGATCCATAGAAGTGCGAGTGTGAGTGTGAGTGCGAGTGCGAGTGTGAGGACGCCGAAGGGAACTTCTCCTTGCCGGCGGACCGTATTGACAGGTACGGCACCTAACCGGCCCCAGACTGCCGGCGGGCATTGACGCTGCCATCCCGCCCGATCAGACTGAAACTGGGAAGATGCCTTAGTTTGCAGAATTGAAGGTGTAAGGCAATGAGTTCTTATCCTCCTCCTCCACCACCGGGGCCGGGCGTAGGCCGGCGGATTGAAGAAGCAATCGAACTGATCGAGATGGAGCTGCGGCACGCCACCGCATATGTCAACGACGCCGTGATTCCGCAGGTGCGGCAGGAGTCCATCAAGGCGATGCGCAACATTGCTGAGACGCTGCGCGGGTTTGCCGACAAGATGGAAAAACAAACAGGCGGACCGAAGGATCCACGGGCTTGAACGGAGCTGACCGGGGAACGGAGGAGTATTCCCACCCTTTCGCAAAAAGCGCGAAAGGATGGGGCACCCGCGCGAAAGGATGGAGCACCCGCGCCGGGGTGGGACTCGCCGCTCGCGGGCGAGTGCTGCTGCCTGCAGTCCTGATTGCGCTGAGTGTGAGCGGCTGCGGCCATCGCAGCCAGACGGCGCAATTGCCTCCGCAATCGCTGCCGCCCGCGGCCCAGCAACCGGCGCCCGGCAACCCGACAGAAGCCGCCAACGTCCCTCCAGCCGCCAACGTTCCGCCGCCGCGAATTCCCCGCACTCCACTGCCCCGCGGAGGCGTCAGCGCCGAAGACCTGGACTACGTGGCATCGCACAAGCCCATCTACACGCAGGTGGGCTACGCGACCTGGTACACCGCGCCCTACAAGGGACGGCGCGCCGCCAACGGCGAGGTATTTGACGATCGCTCCATGACGGCCGCCAACCGCACCCTGCCAATGGGATCGCTGATCGTGGTTACGAATCTGCAAACGGGGCAGTCAGCGGCGATGCGCATTGCCGATCGCGGTCCGTTTGTTGAAGACCGGATTCTGGATCTGACGGTTGCTTCAGCCAAGGCAACCGGCGTGTATCGCGCCGGGATGGCCAAAGTGCGCCTCGACGTATACCGGACGCCAAAGTCGATCAACACCGGCGGGCGCTGGTGCGTGCAGATTGGCGCGTTTCACAGCCAGCATGCGGCCAACAAGCTCAAGAAGCAGTTGGAGAAGAAATACTCCGGCGCGAGCGTGATCGAGTTTCCCGGAGAGGATAGCTACTGGGTGCGCATCCGGCCCGAGGGCGACAACCGCGAGCAGGCCGAGTACATCGCCAATCACCTGCACCCCAGCCAAGGCGAAGCGTATCTGACGCGGCTGGATTAAAGCAGGGATCAGGGAACAGGGAAAGGAATCAGGGCCATTGCGCTTGAATCGCGCGGGCCGGGAACGTATAAGGGAATCCATGCGCCGTTTCCCTTCGTTCCCTCAATCGGTCCTTCTCTTCTCGCTCGCTCTTTCCTCCACTCTCATTGCCCAGGACGCGCCGAAACCAGACTCGCCCGCAACCATTGCCCAGAAGACCGCAGGCATGAAGCACCTCGACGGTTTCCTGCCGCTGGACTGGGATGCAAGGCAAGGGAAGCTTTACCTCGAGATTCCGCGCCTTAACGCCGAAGGCCGAACGCCCGATCTCTTGTACGTCCACTCGCTGCCTTACGGAACCGGCTCGAACGATTTCGGTCTCGATCGCGGACAGGTTTCTGAAGGTGCGGTGGTACGGTTTGAACGGGTTGGGCCCAAGGTTCTGCTGGTCGAGACGAACCAGCGATTCCGCAGCTCATCGCAGGACGCAGACGCGCAGCTTGCGGTAACGCAGTCATTTCCTGAGTCGGTGCTTTGGGGATTCAAGGTGGAGGCCGAATCGGCCGACGGCGCAACGGTGCTGGTGGATGCAACCGACTTCTTCCTGCACGACGCGCATCGCGTCGCCGAATCGATCGCGTCGGCGCAGCAGGAAGCGGGAGGCAGCGACAGCTACAGACTCGACGCAAGCCGCTCAACGATTGTGCCCGAGGATACGAAGGCGTTCCCGAAGAACACCGTGGTTGAGGCTGAGCTGACCTTTACTGCCGAGGGTCCGCTCAAGGGCAGGTTCGTCTCAGATGTAACTCCCGACTCGCATTCGCTCACCGTGCGCGAGCGGCAGATGTTTGTAGAGTTGCCGCCGCTCGACGGCAACTTCAAGGCGAGGAAGTTTAATCCGCGCGCCGGTTACTTCGATCTGTCATTTCGCGATTACGCCGCGCCGCTGGGCGAACCGCTCGATCGGCATTGGATCCCGCGTCACCGGCTGATCAAGAAAGATCCCCAATGCGTGACGAACTGCGAGGCCGTCGAGCCGATCCAGTATTACGTGGATCGCGGCGCTCCCGAGCCGATCCGCTCGGCGCTGCGCGAGGGCGCAAGCTGGTGGGACCAGGCCTTTCAGGCTGCGGGATGGGCGAAGGGTACGTTTCGCGTGGATCTTCTGCCCGAGGGCGCCGACCCGATGGATATTCGCTACAACATCATCCAATGGGTGCATCGCTACACGCGGGGATGGAGCTACGGCGAGGCAATTGCCGATCCGCGGACGGGCGAGATTCTGAAGGGCAACGTGACGCTGGGCAGTTTGCGCGCGCGGCAGGATTATCTGATCGCCGAAGTGCTGCTCTCCCCCTATGCCGCGGGCAAAAGCTATACAGACCGGGACAACCCGATGCTGCAGATGGTGCTCCAGCGCATCAGGCAACTGGGCGCGCACGAAACCGGGCACACGCTGGGCCTGGCGCATAACTTCGCGGCATCGAGCGTGATGCAGGGCGACAGCGTGATGGATTATCCGCACCCGTACATCACGCTTGATGCGAATGGAAAGATCGATCTCTCGCACGCGTACGCCGGCGCGATCGGCGCGTGGGACGAGGTGGCAATCGATTATGGGTACCGGCAATTTGCGCCGGGAACGGACGAAGACGCGGCGTTGAACCGGATCCTGTCGGATGCCGACAAGGCGGGGCAGATTTTCATCACGGATGAAGACGCGCGGCCGGAGTCGGGAGCGCATCCCACGGCGCACCTTTGGGACAACGGACCGGATGCGGCCGACGAGCTCGAACGAATCCTGAAGATTCGCTCGGTGGCGCTCGATCAGTTCGGCGAGAATGCGATCGAGCCGGGAACGCCGATGGCGCAGCTTGAGGAGACGCTGGTTCCGCTGTATCTGCTGCACCGCTATCAGACCGAGGCAGCCATCAAGCTGATCGGGGGACTGGATTACCGATACAACCTGCGCGGGGACGGGCAGCCGAATCCGGCGATTGTGGCTCCGGAGGAGCAGGAGAAGGCGCTGGCCGCGGTGATGAAGACGCTGGAATCGCAAACGCTCACGCTGCCCGAGCGCCTGCTCGCGATATTCCCGCCGCATCCGCCCGGAGACCCCAGGACGCAGGAGTCGTTCCCGTCGCATACCGGACTTGCGTTCGATCCCATCGCAGCGGCCGAATCCGCTGCCGACCTCACCCTCGAGGCGCTGCTCGATCCCGCCCGGGCTTCGCGGATGGTTGAGTACCACATGCGCGAGCCGAAGGCCCCCGCGCTGCGCTCGCTGCTTGAGACCATCTCCACGACGACGGCGGAACGGCCGGAGGGCGGGCACACGATGTCGTCAGAGGTTGCGCGGGCGGTAGAGTTTCGCGCCCTCGAGGCTATGCTGGCGCTGGCATTGAATCCCGCGGCATCAAGCCAGGCGCGGGCCATCGCGAACTGGCACATCAAGGATGTATTGAAGGAATGGACCGGCGCACCTGCTCCGACCGACACGGCCGAGGCGATTCATCGGGCCGCGATGATCGACCGCATTCAGCAATTCGAGAGAGAGCCGGAGAAGTTCGTGCCGGCCAAGCCGGTTGAGGCTCCGCCGGGCATGCCGATCGGGGACGACGAAGAGATGTAAAAGAACAGCAAGTCAGCAAGACAGCAAATCAGCGAGCCGGCGAGTGAGCAGGTTGGCGCGGCAGAGGATTTGGGCAGATGAAAGTCGGAATTATAGGAACGGGCGCAATTGCCGGCAAACACGCGCAGGCTTACAAAAACATCGGTTATGAATTGACGGCGTGCACCGACCGCACGGTTGAGAAGGGCCGGAACTTCGCCGCAGAATGGGGCGCGGAGTTTGTGGCGACGCCGGAGGAACTGGCGCGGCGCGACGATGTGGATTATCTCGATGTTTGCACGTTCCCGGCGTATCGGCTTGACGCAGTAGAGCTTGGCGCAAAGTGCACGAAGCACGTGCTGGTGCAGAAGCCGATGGCGGTGGACCTTGCTCAAGCGGCGCAGATGATTGCGGTCGCGCGGGACGCGGGAATTCAACTCGGTGTGGTCAGTCAGCATCGCTTCGACGATTCGATCGTGTTTTTGAAGCGCGCGATTGCAGCCGGGCGGTTGGGCCGAATTCTTCAAGCCGATGCGTATGTAAAGTGGCACCGCTCAGATGAGTATTATGCACGGCCGGTGAAAGGCAGTTGGGCCGTCGAGGGCGGCGGAGCGCTGATCAGTCAGGCGATTCACCAGGTGGACCTGCTTCTGTATCTGAACGGCGCAGTCGACGAAGTGTTTGGCGTCTGGCAGCTCGGAGCGACGCACAAGATCGAGTCGGAAGATCTTTTGTGTGCGGTGATGCGCTACGCGAATGGCGCAACGGGAGTCATCCAGGCCGCGACCGCGTTATGGCCGGGATATCCTGAGCGGATTGAGATTCACGGGACCAAGGGCTCGGCAATTGTCACTGGAGACCAGCTGACAACGTGGGACGTGAAGGACGATGCGAGCGAGGCTGCGCCGATTGCGCGCAATGCGAAGTCGGGCGCGTCGGATCCGGTGGCAATTTCGCTCGCGCCGTTTGAGCGGCAGTTTCTCGATTTCGGCGAGGCCTGCACGACGGGACGTGCGCCGAACTCGTCGGGAGTTGAAGGGTATCGCGCGCTGGAATTGGTCAGGGCGATTTATGAGTCGTGCCGGTCGGGGTGGCCGGCGAAGCTTGTTGCGGCGGTAGCTGAGTACGGATCTGATCTAAATCCGCAGTCAAATGGTCGATAGAATTACCGCACCAGGTTTCCATTTGGATCGATCACGGCTGCAACACAGCCCTCATCCAGGGCCTCGTAATCGGTGCACCTGTCCGTCTTCAGTTCAGATGCACGCCACTTAAATAAATCGCGATTTGGGTCCCAGCGCCACACGATCGCATGATGATCAGAAAACAGGATCAATTCGTTTCCGTAGTAGCTCAAGTCTGCCACTTCGCGGCGGTGCTGAGATACTTCCTGGGCTAGATCGTCACGACCGAGAGCGTGCATGTCTGCAGCGAAAATGCTCATGGCTTTCTCGCTCATGGAAGCGTCTCTCACAAACACAAGCCACGCCCCTAGCCCGCTATGACTTCGGAGCGACTCCATAATCCATGGATTTGTGAGGACAATCTGCTCGTATATATCACCATCGCGAAGGAAGTTATCAATACCGACCGCTTTGCCGTTCTCTAGTGGAAAAACAGTCGCAACCAAGAGATTCGAGGGGAAAGACCCCAAGCGCACGTCAGCTTGAAGGTTTTCTTCTTCACCTTCATGCATCGGTCCAAAACTCAATCCGATATGCTCTGAAACCTCCGACCGTTTGATTGTGTACCTTTGGCGCAACAGGGCAAGGTCCGCGCCGGCCTTGTCTTCTGCTCCAATCTGTTGCCATTCTTGTCTGGTTGCACTTTCCACCGCGAAACGCAGCTGGTCTTCCAGCTCCGTTCCTTCCAGCCGGTCTCGATTGACAGCACTCTCAGGAAGCAGCCTCGCAATCGCTCGGGAGATGTCTGAGTTGTATGTCGATTTACCTTGTCCGCGAACCATCGTCTTCCATGGGAGCATGAAGACAGGTTGGCTGCTTGATTCAGCCGTCCAAACTTCTCCGCTTGAAAACTCGACGGTGACTTGGACCCAGACGCCGTCATCTGTCCAGTTTGCGTTGACTACGTGAGGAATCAACCGTGTGATCAACGAAATGTCAGTGAATGAGTCGCGGAAGAATTGCTGTTGTCTCTCATCGTTCGATTCCCCCAGTGTCCCGAGATTTTTTGATGCCTTCTCCGCATGCTGTTCCAACCAGGCATGAGTAATTCCAAGATTCAACAAGGTTGGCGCAGCCATTTTCGGAGCGTCCAAAGCGCGAATAAGCGCGCTGACGTCGCTCGTATTTACAACATCTTCAAAGTTCCTTGGCGATTTTGGGGAGGGTTGAACTTGGGTGGCGGGATCGTCCGGACTCGTAATTGTGATCTTGAAGACGTTGTTCTCTGCAGCCACAGCCGATGTCCAAGTACGCCTGAACACGCCCTTGACATTCCGAATCGTTACAATTGCACCGTCGGGGCCGTCGGGTCCGCCCCAAGCGGGAGAAATCCGGATTGTTCGCACCTGCAGCTTAGCAGTTTGAGCGCTGCTGGTTTGGGCTAAGAGCGCCGACGCGGACAATGCTGCAACAGCCAGATAGACCTTGCGCATGCAAATCAATCTTATTCGATTGATGATGTTTTGAGGAGGTGCGAACGCGCGGGTTTGGAAATCCTCGCTTCCCGCCCTTTCGCCGGTGAAGCCGGCGAAAGGATGGGGCAACCAATCTATGTGCAGCCATCTACCAGTCGGTTAACGTGCCATCGAGCTTGCGGTTGATGGGCAGATAGGCGCGCTGATACGGATACTTCGCGGCCAGCGTTTCGTCCAGGTCGACGCCGAGGCCGGGAGCATCGCCCGGGAACATATAGCCGTCATTGAACGTGTATTGGTGAGGAAATACCGCGTCGGTTTCTTCCGCGTGCGGCATGTGCTCCTGGATGCCGAAGTTGTGGATCGCAGTGTCGAAGTGCAGAGCCGCGGCCATGGTGACGGGCGAGAGATCGGTGGCGCCGTGAAAGCCGGTGCGCACATGATAGAGCGCCGCGAAATCGGCGGCCTTTTTCAAGTGCGTAATGCCGCCGCCGTGCACGATGGCCATGCGGAGGTAGTCGATCCACTGATTGCGGATCAGATCGTGCGCATCCCAGATTGAATTGAAGATCTCGCCGGTAGCGATGGGCGTGGTGGTGTGCTCGCGAATGACGCGGTAGCCCTCCTGCAACTCTGCGGGGACGGGGTCTTCAATCCAGAAGAGATGGAACGGCTCGAGTTCCTTCCCGAGTCTTGCAGCTTCAATGGGCGTGAGCCGATGGTGACAATCGTGGAGCAGCAGGAGATCCTCGCCAAAGTCCTCGCGGACGCGCTCGAAGAGCTTTGGAACGTGGCGAAGATAGGGCTCAGTATCCCATTCGTGCTCTGTGGGCAGGCCACGCTCTGCCGGCTCGTAGCGGCCGGCGCCCTTAGGCACGCCGTAGGTTGACTTGAGGCCGGGAAAGCCGCTCTGAACGCGGATAGCGCGATAACCCATGAGCCGATGCCGCTCGACGTCTTCGAGAGCCTGATCGATATCTCTGCCGTTGGCGTGGGCGTAGACCAGCACGCCTTCGCGGCTGCGCCCGCCCAGCAGGTTGTAGACAGGCGTGTTAAGCGCCTTGCCCTTGATATCCCACAGAGCTACGTCTACGGCGGCGATGGCGGCCATGGTAACCGGCCCGCGGCGCCAGTAGGCTCCGCGATAGAGGTATTGCCAGATGTCCTCGGTCTGGAAGGGGTCGCGGCCGATGAGACATGGGATGAGGTGATCGGAGAGGTAGCTGGCGACGGCGAGTTCGCGGCCGTTGAGAGTGCCGTCACCAAGGCCGTAGATGCCTTCGTCGGTCTCTACTTTAAGGGTGACAAAGTTGCGGCCCGGCGAAGTGATGTTGACGTAGGCGTTGCGGATTTTCATCGGTGAGCTGCTCCGTAGCGACAATAGCGGATTATACAGCGTGCAAAAAACCTCATTTTGAGCCGAAGGATGGTGCCTCAGGGGCTAAAGTCTGACGTTGAGAGGGAAGCGTTTGCGGCGCGACTGAAGTCGTGCCCTGACACAAAGCTCCATTCCGAGGTTTTTTCAGCAGCTCTAACGTCGTGCCCTGACACCTCGTGCCGCTCCGCGATGTTTTCCGCAGCCTGCAAAGTCCGGCGCTACTGGTTCACGCCGCTGGCAAGGAATCCGCCATCGACTGCGATCACTTCGCCGGTGACAAACGATGCGGCTTCAGACGACAGGAATACGGCGGCGCCGGCCACCTCATGCGGTCTGCCGAAGCGGCCCATGGGCGTACGCAGCAGGAGTTCTTCACCGCGAGGCGTGCCTTTCAAAAGCCCAGCATTGAGTTCGGTGGGAAAGATGCCGGGCGCGATGGCATTGACGTTTACGCCGGAGCGAGCGAGTTCGATGCCCAGCACTTTGGTGAGAGAGGCGATTGCGGCCTTGCTGGCGCAGTAGGCGGCCACATCGGCAAAGCCGACGAAAGAACTAAGCGAGGCGATGTTCACGATGCGTCCGTAGCCGGCGGCCACCATGGTCAGGCCGAATATCTGGCAGGCGCGCAATGTGCCGGTGAGGTTGGTTTCAATCACTCGCGACCAGTCAGCCTCAGAGACCTTGAGGGTTTCAGCTTTGTGCGTGGTGCCGGCGGCGTTCACCAGGATGTCGACCTTGCCGAACTCGGCCAGGACGGCGTCGTGCATCGCTTGCAGTGAAGCGCGGTTGGTCACGTCGCTGGTAACGCGCAGGGAACGGCGGCCGAGCGCCTCGATTTCGCTGGCTGATTGTTCCACCTGCTCCATCCGCCGCGAAGTCGTCACAACGTCGGCCCCGGCGTTGGCAAGCCCCAGCGCGATGGCATGGCCCAGGCCTCGAGTTCCGCCGGAGACAACCGCAACTCTGCCATGCAAATCAAAGAGACTCTCGCCCATAGCCCGCCTTGGGATCCCGATCCGGCGGGATCACATGATCGATGTTAGTTCGGGTCACGAAGTAAATCCATCCTATATGCTTCGAAAGGTGAAGCTGGATGGCCGGCGAAGATGCGCAATCGGCTTATGAACGGGAGGAGCTATGAACGGGAGCGGGGCGGACAGGCGTGAGTTTCTAAGGCGCGCGGGATGGATCGGATCGGCTGCAATGATGGCGGGGCTGCCGGATGGTGCAATGGCGCTGGCGGGATTTGAGGGCGGACGGCCCGGCCGCGGCGGCGTGATTGAGAGCGCGATCCTGCCGCAGCAGAAAGCAGAAACGCCCAAATCGCACATCAGGTTTGGCGTGTGCGGCATGAGCCACGACCATATCTACGGAATGATTGACGCAGTGGAACGCGGCGGCGGCGAGCTGGTGGCGGCGTGGGGCGGCGAAGAAGACAAGCGGGCCGCATTCAAGGCCCAGTTCCCCGACGCAAAGATCGTGAAGACGCAGGAGGAGATTCTCGGCGATCCTCCGATCCAGCTTGTGCTGAGCTCGCAGATTGCCAATGAACGCGCGCCCATTGGCTTGAAGGCGATGAAGCAGGGCAAGGATTTTCTCGCTGACAAGCCGGGCATCACGACCCTCGATCAGCTGGCCGAGGTGCGCAAGACGATCAAGGAGACGGGCCGGATCTACGCGATCATGTACAGCGAACGGCTTGAAGTGAAGGCCGCGGTATATGCGGGCGAGTTGGTAAAGCAGGGCGCGATCGGCAAAGTGATTCAGACCATCAACATTGCCCCGCACCAGATCTTCCAGCAAGGCGGCGTGGCGGGCGGCGGCTCGGGCCGGCCTGAGTGGTTCTGGCACGAGAATCAATTCGGCGGAATTCTCTGCGACATCGGATCGCACCAGATCGATCAGTTTCTTTTCTATACGGGATCGACGGAGGCCGAAGTCGTGGAGTCGCAGGCGGCCAATGTGCGGCATCCCGACCACCCCGCGTTCCAGGACTTCGGCGATATGGTGCTGCGCGGGAACAAGGGCCTGGGTTACGTGCGGCTCGACTGGTTTACGCCCGATGGGCTGGGAACGTGGGGCGATGGCCGGTTGTTCATCCTGGGCACGGATGGATATATCGAGGTGCGCAAATACGCCAATGTGGCCGTGTCGCACCAGGGGAACAACCTGTTTATTGTCGACAAGGATATGGCCCGTTCCATTGACTGCAACAACATGCCGCTGCCGTTCGGGCCGCAGTTTGTGGCCGACATTGTGAACCGCACGCACGTGGCGCAGGACCAGGAACAATGCCTGCTGGCGGCGGAGCTGTCGATCAAGGCGCAGATGAATGCGAAGCGGGTGAAGCTGGAAGAGTAGCGAGACAGCAAGTCAGCGAGCCGGCAAGACAGCGAGACAGCGAGTCAGCAAGCCGGCAAGCTGGTTAATTGAGGTGCAGCGGGGGAACAGGGAACAGGGAACAGGGAACAGGGAACAGGGAACAGGGAACAGGGAACAGGGAACAGGGAACAGGGAACAGGGAACAGGGAACAGCCCTCCGCGGAAAAAGCGAAATTGATGGGAAGGCCCCGGAAACGGGGCCCTTTTGTTGGCTGTAAGAGGTTGATTCTGCGCGGTATATGCAAATATAGTGATTGAAACGCTCATTTTCGTTGACATTTTGATCATTTTCGGGCTACTCTTTGTGGTCGTACGGAAGAATGCTCTCAACCTGTTGGTTGAGAGACAGGCCGGGGTCGGCGGACGGCGAAGTCCTTCCATAACCCCGAAGCTCAAGAACCAGCGCGCCGGCGCGACAAAAGTACAAGGCGCAAACCCAATTCAAGTGAGGACCATGATGAAAACGAATGCATTCCGGTTTTTCCTGGTGTGCACGCTGGCAGTGCTGGCGTGCGTGACGGTGAGGGGCCAGAACGTGACCGGCACGATCACCGGCGAAGTGACAGATCAGAGCGGCGCGGTGCTGTCTGGGGCGAGCGTGACGGCCATGAACCTCGACACCAATGTGAGCACCAACGCGACCACGAATAACGAAGGTTTGTTCCGCATCGATTTCCTGCCCATCGGCCGGTACCAGGTGACGGTGGAGGCGGCGGGATTCGAGAAGTCGACGATTCCGCCCTTCTCGCTGGAAGTGCAGCAGACGGCGAACTTCAACGTACATATGGTGGTGGGGAGCACGTCGGCGACTGTGAACGTTTCGGCGGCGGCTCCGATTCTGAACACTGAGAATCCCACGTTGGGATCGGTGTTCACGGCCAACACCATCTCGAGTTTTCCTTTGAACGGTCTCGATTTCTCAGCAGTGACCTTGTATATGCCGGGCGCGGTTACGACGTACGGAACATCAGGCCAGACGAGTTTCGAGCGCAGTACGTATAACTCCGACACGCCCAACTTCAATGGCAACCGGGCGCAGGCCAATAACTACACGCTCGACGGCATCGACATGAACGAGACGTATAACAACCTGATCTCATACAGCCCGGCGCCGCAGGCGCTGGAGGAGATCAAGGTGGTTACAGCCGACTCGCCGACCGATCAGGGCAATGTGAACGGGGCCGCGGTGGAGACAGTGCTGAAGAGCGGAACCAACCAGTTTCACGGTTCGGCCTACGGCTATGTACAGGACTACAGGTTCGATGCGAACGCCTATCAGCATGGTTATGAAGGGCTCCCGACCAGCCCGTATTCCTTTGCCCAGTTCGGCGGCAACATCGGCGGGCCCATCCTGCACAACAAGCTGTTCTTCTTTGGCGATTATCTGGGCGCGCGCTGGCACGTGGGCGGATTGAACACCGCAAGCGTAATTCCAGACGCCATGCGCAACGGCGATTTCTCAGTGCTGCTCACCGCCCCCACTCCAATTCAGCTCTACGACTCGCTGAACGGTTTCGCCCCTTATGCCAACAATATGGGCGTCCCGATCGTCAATCCGGTTGCAAAGTTTCTCTTCGCCAATCCGAAACTCTACCCCGATTGCGGGGGCGACAATCCCACGGTTCCGGCCGGCGGCACATGCGAGACGCCGTCCGATGGAATCGCGCAAAACAACTACGAGGCGCCGAATCCGCAATACAAGGGCAACAATCAGGGTGACGTGAAGATTGAATACGACATGCGCGCGAAGGACAAGATCACGGGATTCTATTCGATCTCACACGCGCATGACGGATCGGTGCCGGTACTGGCCATCACCTTTCAAAACGTCAATCTGTATCCGACGTGGCTTACGGGCGCGAACTGGGTGCATACCTTCTCGCCGACGCTGGTCAATTCGGCGCGTATCGGATTCACGCGCACCGATTGGAATCAGGGCTTCCCGGAGGACAAAACCGGAGTTTTCGGGAAGTCGGGCAACGCCAAGGTCGGCATTGCCTTCCCCGACCAGAGGTATAACGGATTTACCAACCAGGGATTCAACGCCAATATCAGCGACGTGGGCACGATGGCCTACAACGGCGGCATTATCGACAACACTTACAGCTACATCGATGACCTGACCTGGCAGCGCGGACGGCACTTCCTGAGCATGGGTATCCAGGCGCTCCGCTATCAGAACAACTATCCAACCGGCAACAACGACGGCTATCTGGGCTCGTTGAATTACACCGGCGCATTCACGTCGAACGGCAATGGCTCCAGCGGCTACGGCCCGGCGGATTTTGTACTGGACCGCGTCTCGTCGGGAGGGGTGACTCTGACCAGCGTCAACGTTGGGCAGCGTCAATGGCGCATTGCCGGGTTTGCGCAGGATAACTTGAAGCTGCGCCCCAACCTGACGCTGGTTTTCGGCGTGCGTTACGAGTTCGACGAACCCTGGATCGAGGAGGACAACAGGACAGGAAACATCAACCTGACGACCGGACAGATCGAGTATGCCGGCCACCTTCCCGTCGGGGCTCTCCCAGGAGCGGGAATCTGCAGCAACACGGCCTGCTACCAGCCAAATCACCGGCAATGGATGCCGCACCTTGGTTTTGCCTATCAAGCGACGGACCGCTTTGTTGTGCGCGGCGGCTACGGCGCCAGCAGCTTCTTTGAAGGCAACTCGTTCAACCAGCGCCTGACGGCCATTGCGCCATTCCTGCAGGCGGCCGGCTTCTCAGTGAGCAGCCCATCGATCAATGACGAGACACAACCCACTCCCAACACCGCAGAAGAGGGATTTACCGGCTCCGACACCGCAGTTCAGTACAGCAGTTCGAACAACGGGTACACTGCTTATCCGCAGAACATTCAGCCGGCTTACGTGCAGGAGTGGAATCTGACAATGGAGTACGCGCTGACGCCGACGGCCTCACTGCAGGCCGGCTATGTCGGCGAGCAGGGGCAGCACATTGAAGACTACGGCAACGTAAACCAGTTGACGGTGAACAACGATCAGACCTCCGCCCCGTTCTATAACAGCCCGTACATAGGCGTAAATGGGGTCGACTCTGCGCTGGGCGTTGGCGGCAACGGCGGGCTGTTGATTACCGAGTCGCGCGCCATGATGAACTACAACGGGTTGCAGGCGGTGCTGCGGCAGCGGCTGAATCACGGCCTTGAGTACACGGTGAACTACACCTGGGGCAAGGCGATGACGAACAGCCTGGGCAACTATAGCCTGAACGTAAATGGCTTCAGCGGCGCGTTCCAGAACTACTACAACAGCCACGCGGATTACGGCGCGGCGGGATACGACGTGAAGCATGACTTTTCCGCTACCGCGGTCTATGCCGTGCCGGTGGGACGCGGACAGGAGTTCCTCTCCAACTCGAGCCGGGTGATGGACGAGGTCGTGGGGGGATGGAAACTGTCAACGGCCATCGTGGCCTACTCGGGCTTCCCGGAGAACATCACCGGCGGGTCGAGCAATTCCAACAGTTACGGCTCCAACCGCGTGAATCAATACCGGAGGCTGAAGGTGAAGGGCCGCAGCAATGAGAACTGGTTCGGGACCGATCCCTCGGCAACCGACCGCTGCGGACAAGACAAGAACGGCAATGCAATCGACGACGGCGTCTGCGCCTTCGGTATTCCTTCCAACAGCGCCTTTGGCACCGAGAGCAATGGCGCGGTGCGCGGACCGGGATACTTCAACACCGATCTTTCGGCGTTCAAGGATTTCCATACCTTCAGGGAGGAGATCATCGGATTCCGTTTTGATGCGTTCAACGCATTCAACATTGTGAGCTACGGCAACCCCGACACGGGCATTACCGATACGAACTACGGCAATGTTTCGTTGCAGGGACCTCGCTCGCAGGAGCGGCATCTGCAGTTCTCGTTGCACTACGACTTTTAAACCAGTGAGACTTTCCGGCTGCTGCGGACTTGTGCTGCGGCAGCCGGATTGGCGCGAAAACTCCGCTTCGCGCTGCGGTGTTGCTTTGTTTGACTTGGGATTACAGCACAGAAAAACAGAAACGGAATCGGGCGACGATGATTCTTGAGATTTGTGTCGATTCAGTTGAGTCGGCGATTGCGGCCCAGGCCGGCGGCGCGGAGCGGGTTGAGCTTTGCTCGGCTCTGCGCGAAGGAGGGATTACGCCCAGCGCCGGACTGCTGCGGCAGGCGATTGGGGCGGTGA
>Ga0326727_10009979_pt1 | contig 22920 bp, 18 predicted proteins | sample MB2enrmetagenome_FD_207643 | JGI IMG/M metagenome (GOLD analysis project Ga0326727, IMG submission 207643) | Lab enriched peat soil microbial communities from McLean, Ithaca, NY, United States - MB29MY | ecosystem: Environmental > Terrestrial > Soil > Wetlands > Peat | place: USA: New York...
GAGCTTCCCAGGCGGAATCTTCACCGGCGAGGCAACGGTCCAGTAACTCCTGTTCCTGTTCCACTCCGGCTCACCTCAACGATTCCACCAAAACCTGGGCCCTCGATCCCACCTGCTGCCTCGCCCTACAGCTTTTGGGCTTGAGCGGCATTGTAACAGAATGCGGGCAGTCAAGGCAGAGCCAAAGAGTCCGCCGGGAGGTGGTATAATATTAGCGGCGAATGGGACGGAACAAGAAGCTTCGCAAGAAGATAGCGGCACTAAAGGAAGTTGCCGAGGATCACGAGGAGAAAACTCGCCGAGAGGAAATGAAGGCCGTACCCGATGAAGGCGCCATAAGAACTTGGCAGCGCGAAATCACCGCCGCAAGAAACAAGATCGACTCGCTGACCCGACGGCTGAAGAGAGAGTGGTAAATTCATGACAACGAAAACAGCCCCTGGAATAGAGACCGTCGAGCGGCTTATCGACGAGGTCGAAGAATGGTCGGGGCGCGTTCATAAGATTCGCCAGAAGATGACCCGCACGAAGCGGGAAAGCGAGCCGTATCAGGATCTATTGTGCCAGCTCTACGCGGAGCTCTTTTGGCTGAAAATGAAGGCCGAAGTGGCCGCCGAAGCCATCGACGAATACCACGAGTCCCTGCCCGAAGATGAATGAACTCTGGATTGCGTTGCTCCTCCCCGACGTCTTATGGTCTCATGGTCCGAGGGCTACCCGCCTTCATCTCGCGGTTCGCTGCTTCCCAAGCAACCCCTCGCCCGGACCGCTCCGGCTGATGAAAGCGCCGGCAGCGGACCACCCTCTTGCCGCGGGAGAGGGCCGTCTTCCTGAGCTTTGCAGAATTCAACCAGTGGGATAACCCTTCTGCCTTCTGCCTCCCGCCGACTGCCGATCTGCCCATCTGCCCACCTGCCTATCTCCCCGCCCCTACCCTTTCCAACTCCGCTCCCGTGGCTGCTGCCACGTCCGCGTGCAGCGAGTTCCCGTGTGAATCCATGGTCACGATGGCGGGAAAGTCCTGAGCTTCGAAAACCCACATCGCTTCGGGGACTCCCAACTCCTCAAGCAAGTACACGGCGCGGACCTTAGGCAGACAGCGGGCGTAGAACTGTGCGGCGCCTCCGACGGCGTGGAGATAAACCGCTCCGTGTTCTTTCAGGCCTGCGAGCGTTTTTGCGCCCATGCCGCCTTTGCCCATCACGGCACGGATGCCGAAGCGCTTAATCACATCGGCCTCGTAGGGCTCTTCGCGGATGCTGGTGGTGGGGCCGGCAGCGTTGGTGCGCCAGCGAACGTCGGGCGGCGTTCCTTCTTTCATCATTACAGGACCGCAGTGGTAGAGGATGGCGCCGTTAAGGTCGCAAGGCGCGTCGTGGTGCATCAGGTAAGTGTGGGCAGCGTCGCGCCCGGTAACCATGGGCCCGTTGATGAGAACCACGTCGCCAACTTTAAGAGCGCGAACCTTCTCTTCGCTGAGCGGCGTTTCCAGCCGTATTTCCCTGCCTGAAACCTGGAACCCGGCGCCTGCCACCAACTTCTCAACGGGCCGCTTCGGGTCGCGGTACAGCCACTGCTTGACGGCGCCGGATTCGGCGTCGAGCAACACCCCAAGTCGCCGGAAGGCCCAGCAATCGTAGGCGACGGAAACGAAGAAGCTGGCGGGCAGGCGGTTGGCGGCAGCGATCTTGCAACCGATCAGGGAGGCCTTGCCCCCGAACCCCATCGGACCGACTCCAATCTTGTTAGCCTCGTCCATAATCTCCTGTTCAAGCCTGGCCAGCGCGGGCTCGGGGTTCACATCGTCGAGCGAGCGAAACAGTTGCAGCTTGGCTAAATGGTAGCCCGCCGCACGGTCGCTGCCGATGCAGGCGCCAATCGCCCCTGGCGCACAACCCTGTCCCTGCGCCTGCCACACGGCGTGCAGCAAGCATTTCTTGACGCCCGCAAGGTCGCGGTCGGCACGCCCCAGATGTTCCAGCATGCAAGGCACCGAATACTGAATGTTCATGTTCTCGCAGCCGCCGCCCTTGAGGAGCAGCCGCACTTCGATATCAGGCTCCTCCCACTGCTCGAAGTGGACGACGGGTGTGCCGGGGCCGAGATTGTTGCCGCTGTTTTTCCCAGTAAGCGAGTCTACCGAATTGGGCCGCAGCTTGCCGCGCTTCGTCGCTTCCGCGACGGCCTCCTGGATCTGCTTCTTCATTATTATCTGGTTTACGCTCACAGGGGTTTTGATCTCGAACGTGGGCATACCCGTGTCCTGGCAGATCGCCCCTTCGTTTTCGTAAGCCATATCAATGTTCTGGCCAATGATGGCCAGCGCCTGGCCCGCCTGGGTTGTCGGTTCCTCGGTCGTGATCGCTACACCCATGGCCTGGCGCACGTCGGGTGGCAGGTTCGTAGAGGTCTGAATAATCAGTTCCAACATGCTCTCTTTGAAGAATTGCATTGGGCCCTCCGGTGGGAATTATAGCGCTGAACGGGAGGAAGGATTCGGGATTCAGGAGTCAGAAGTCAGTATTTTGACGACGGACTACAGACGGTCCGCCGAATCCAAAATCGCAAATCAAAAATCTAAAATCATATGAACGGATGCTTGACCACGGACCTGATTTGCAGGATGCGGGTCAGGTCCTCCTTGATTATACCGAACCCCTCCTGGGGCGAGTCTGCGAAGCGGATGAGTTTGAAATCGTCTTCCGAAATAGTCCCCGCCTCGAGTAAATATTCGAAATTGATGGCGCGTCTCCAAAAGCTTGAGCCATAGAGCACAATCGAGACGCGGTGACCCATCTTGTGCGTCTGAAGGAGAGTAAGCATTTCGAAAAGCTCGTCCAAGGTTCCGAAGCCGCCTGGAAATGCGATGAGGGCTCGGGCGGGCTGGGCAAACCAGAGCTTGCGCATAAAGAAGTATCGGAACAGGAAGCCGAGCTCAGGCGAGATATATGGGTTGGGCCGTTGCTCAGCGGGAAGCGTGATGTTCAACCCAATGGACTGGCCGCCGGCCTCGGCAGCGCCTCGGTTGGCGGCTTCCATAATGCCTGGGCCCCCGCCCGAACAGACCACCATGAAAAGGGGGCGGAGAGTAAGCGCCCACTCCGTGACAAGGCGTGATAGCTCCCGCGCGTCCTCGTAATACTGAGACATTTCGAGGTCCATGCGCGCTCGCTGCAACGCTGCGGCAAAGGGACCCTTGCCTCCGTCTCCACCCTTTCCTTCCAACTCCTGAACCCTCGGGAGCACTTCTGCGCGCGGCCGGATGCGAGCCGAACCGAAAAACACCACCGTGTGATGGATGCCCAAACGCCTCAGCCTGGATTGCGGTTCCAGATATTCGCTCAGGATGCGCAACATGCGGGCATCGCCACTTTCCAGAAAATGATGGTTCTGATAGGCCACCAAAGGTGTCTCTTCAGCTTCGTGCTTCTTTATCGCCATTCTTGTCTCTCCAAGAAAGATCTGAAACAGAGAATACCAAACCGAAGTGGCTTTGGGTTGGCAAATTCTGTAATCGGGAGATCGGGTGATCGGTACATCGGGTGAATAAAGTGCTTCTCTGGCCGCTCACTTCCCTCCCATCGGCTGGTATGAATCACAGCATGAAAACCTGTCTTGCTGAGCGCAGCGAAGCATCCCGGTGGTGCGAAGCGTTTGCTTTAGGCCCGCCCTCCCAAAGTGCTCAGTTATGACGGCGATTTCCGTCATTCAGTACGAGCGTCGCGTCCCAGAAGTTCGTTGAGCATGTCAGCCCGCGGAGCGGGCGTAAGCGAGTAGCCCACGGCGTGAGCCGTGGGTTCGTGACGCCCTCCCTCACCCCCGTCCACTCTCCCGCTCGCGCGGGAGAGGGGTGCCGAAGGCAGCGTGTGGGCCGTCCAACCCAGGGCTCACGCCCTGGGCTACTTTATGCCGCCCCTGACGGGGCTGCTGACGCGGGGCCGAATCGTCCCGACTTACGTCACGTATCACTGGGACAGGACACTAGCAGTTGCGGGGATTCTTCGCCCGCCAGAAAACGGCGGGCTCAGAATGACAGCCGCCATGGTTTCAGGGTCACCGAATTACGCGATCGGATGTTCACCCCGATCTCCCGATCACTGGATCTCCCGATGCCGTTTTGCTTGCCCTGCGGCGGTCGACAAGATAATATACGTGGGGTTATTTGGAACTGATGGAGGAGTGCAAAATGTCTTTTGTCACACGCCGGCAATTCATACAGCAGAGCGCCGCCGGGGCGACTGCATTGGGATTATTCCTCAATGGAAAACGAGTCCAATTGGAAGCTGCGCCACTGCCCAAGCCCGCCAGCCCGAATGATCGGATCAACGTCGGTTTCATTGGCTACGGCATCCGCGGATGCTATCTGATGGAAAACGTAAAGCAGACGGAGCAGGCGAACCTTGTTGCCGTGGCCGACTGCTATCAAGGGCATCTCGACCGTGCCAAGGAACGCACCGACGGCGCGATTGAGACCTATTTTGCGCAGTATAAGAAATTGCTCGATCGAAAGGACCTTGACGCCGTAGTCATCGCGACGCCGGACCATTGGCACACGCCCATGGTGCTGGACGCTGTGGCAGCCGGGAAGGACGTTTACATCGAAAAGCCGATGACGTACTGCATTGAAGAGGGGCAGAAGATCATCGAGGCGGCGAAGCGCGCAAGCCGCATGGTGCAGGCGGGCAGCCAGTGGGTATCTGCTCCCATGCACATCAAGGCGAAAGAAATTGTGCGGTCCGGAGAAATCGGCAAAGTAACGAAGGTCGTCGCCTTCTACAACCGGAACAGCTCCACCGGCGCCTGGAATTATCCTATCCCGCCGGACCTGAGAAACGGCGTGAACTTTAACTGGGAGGAGTGGCTCGGACCCGCCCCCAAGCGCCCTTACGATGCAGAGCGGGTGTTCCGGTACCGAAAATATTGGGATTACTCCGGCGGCATTTCCACGGATCTCTTCGTCCACCTGATTAACACAATCCACTTCGTGATGGACGCCCCGATGCCGGACACGGTGGCCGCCATCGGCTGCATTCTGGCGCGTCACGATGGCCGCGAAGTGCCGGATACGCTCGATGCGCTGTTCGATTACCCGACTTTCCACGTGAACATGGGCTCGACCATGAACAACGCCAGCGGCTCTCAACAAGGCATTCAGTACCTCGGCACCGAAGGCACGCTGATGGTCACCCTGGACAAGGACATGACCCTGACCAACGAAAGCGTAAGAGAAGGTTACCAGTCTCAGATCGAGCCCTGGCCCAAGAAGCTGCAAGATCAATTCTGGGCGGAAGGACACCACCGCGAAGAATCGAACCCCTACGTCCATACCGAAGGTTCCCTGGACTTCAAGCCCGGCGGCCCGGACGCGGTCATCTTCCATCTGAACGCCTTCTTCGATTCCGTTCGCACCCGGCGCGAGCCCGTGGAGAACGCTGCCATGGGGCACAGGTCCGCCGCCACCGGCCACATGGTGAATCTCTCCGTGCGCAGCGGTAAGAAGATCTGCTGGGACGCCGAGGCCGGCAAGGCCAAGGAAGCGTAAGCAGCCGTCAGCTATCAGATCTCAGCCTTCAGCGAGCCGGAGGGGGACGGCTCGCCGTTCGTTCTTGGCCGAACACACGTTGGGACAGGCCCTCCCCCTACGACCAGTAGAGTTGGTAACGAAGCGTTTGCTGATAGCTGAAGGCTGAGAGTTGACAGCTACGGTTAATTCACCCACGGGCGCGAGGCTTTGTAAGTGGCTATGCGTTCGGGGAGCCAATCCTTCAGAATAGGCGGCAAGTAAAACTTCGGCACGAGCAGGTCTTCTTTGGCTCGTATGAGGCCGTCCGCCAGCGCAGTTTTTGCCAGAGGAGTCTGGGGGTAGATGCGGATTCCGACGGTAATCTTCAAAGCCTCGAGATGAAGGGACTCGGCAAACGACAGGCTTTCTTCGACGCTGCCCATCGTCTCCCCGGGACCGCCCAGCAGCAAGAATCCCATCCGCTCGATTCCGGCCTCCGCGAACATTTTTGAGATGGCTCTAATTTCCTCCTGATCGAATTGCTTGCCGAGGCTACGCAGCATTTCGTTCGAGCCACTCTCGAATCCAAAGCTGATCTGCCGGCAGCCGCCCCCGCGCATGAGTTCCACCAGTTCTGTATCGACCCACTTGGGATAAATGATGGACCAAAAATTGAGGTCGAGTTCCGCTCGAATCAAGTGCCGGCAAAGGTCCTTTGCATAGTCCAGCGGTAAGTTGAAAGTGTTATCGACGAAGTTGAAATTCCGGCAGCCTGTTTCCCTCAATTGCGCCAGCCACGTCACTACCTGAGCGGGCGAACGTCTCCGTATCCCTCTTCCCTCGATGAGGCTGGTCGAACAATAGGTGCAGTCCAGCGGACAGCCTCGCCGGCTTTGCACCGGCACCCAGAGCTTACGCTTGCCGGCGCCCGGCGGAATCCAGAGGCTGGGCTCCGGGAGAGGCAGTTCGTCGAGGTTCTCTACAAGAACACGCCGGCGCGGTTCGCGGTCTGCATCCGCTCCGTCTCCCCGCCGGAACGAGCAACCGTCGTCACCCCCGCGTAAGCGGGGGTCCCCGCCGGCGGTGGATTCCCGCTTTCGCGGGATTGACGAGAAGCGGCTGGACAGGTGGACTCCGGGAAGATCCGAGACTTCCCCGCCCTTACCTAGTCGATCCACTAAGAGAGGGAAAACAACCTCTCCTTCACTTTGAACTCCGACGTCGGCGCCCAGATAATCCAGCGCACTCTGAGGGAAGATGCTGTAGCCCGCCCCGCCCAGCACAATCGGGGCCTCGGACAAACTTCGACAATTCGCTATGACCCCCTTGACCGGCGCGAGAAGGAACCGGGGCTCGGCCATGTTCTGGTCGTCGATGTTTCGCACCGAAACCCCGATGACGTCCGGGCGGAAGTGCTCGATGGAGTGCTTGACGCTCGAGTTGGGATCTTCTTCGAACATCAGGTTCAGCAGGACAACGTCGTGGCCGGTGCTGCGTGTTGCGGCCGCCACGCCGGCAGCACCCAGTGGGAGGGTGGGCATACTCGTCGTATCGGTGTTGGCGGAAATCAGGAGAACCCTCATGATTCACCTCTTCACCGTCAGGGCAACCCTTGTGGTTGCCCGTGCGCGGCCGCAATAGCCGCCCCTGCGTCAGCTAGCCTTAACGATGTCACTCACGCGGTCGAGATCGAGCCGCAGGTCGCCGTCCGCGTCGACATCGAAGGCTCGGGCGAATTTCGCGCCCCACACAATCTCATCGTACCGGTACGAATACCGGGCGTGCACGGTCTGGCTGAATTGGTCGTCGACACCCTTGATGAGGATCAGGAGTTCCGCCTGTAATTGCTCGAGATCAGCGGCGGTCTTCTTATAAAGCGGGCTTTCGGAGTCCAGAACATGAACAATCGTCCAGGTCAGGGGTAGAAACAGGACGCTCGGCCGCTCGAGCTCCAGGCGTTCATATTTGCGCTCCAGGCGCCCGTCCACGGGTTGCACCGTCATGAGCAGCATCCGGGCCTCGAGCTCCATCAGGTTGCTGACGCTGCGATTCACCACGCGGAACTGAAGGCTTGTGCCGTCCTGGTAAGGCGCGACGATCATCGACTTGCTGAAGCCGATGCGCGCCGTGGGGCGCGACAGGCGGCCAACTAGAAAGCCGGTGGCTACTGCGAAACCCAACAGGCCGATCATCGCCTCTATGGAGGCGATCAAGTTCGCGGCCGCGGTCTCCGGCCAGATGGCCCCGTAGCCGACGGTGGTCAAGGTCTGCGAGCTGAAAAAGAACGCGTCCAGAAATCGGCTGAACGACGTGACGGTTGCGTGATGAAGCCGCTCGACGCCGCCCACCCAATAGTAGAGAAACGCAAAAAGCAGGTTGACGCTGACGAAACCTGCAAACAGCAGCGTCATGAAAATCGTCCAGGGCGTGTTGAGCAGGAAAAGATAAGGACTAACATCTCGCCAGGTTCTGCCCCGGCGTCTCACATTGAACCCGCCGTCCTTGCGAATCGCACGCCGCAGTGTGGCGCTGTATTGTTGCGTTAGACCGGGATCGAAATCTGGCTTTTTCATGGATCATCAATGATATCATCTAAGCAGTCTGCCTGTGCCCTTGAGAGCATTGAGGAGTAGCCTGTACGCGCCCGGACGAGGCCATTCATGCTGAAGTGCCAATCATGCGGAGCTGCACTGACTGAGAATTCGAGGTTTTGCTCGTCTTGCGGGGCAAGCGCAGCCTCTGACTATGCAGTCACTGCGGCCGCTACTGCGGCTGCAACGACGGCCGAACCGGCGCCGGCCACCCCAAAGGTGGCGAGCGTGCAGGCTCGGCCCCGCTCCAGCGGTACGCGGCCGCCCACCAACCCGCGCACTCCCACGAGTTCAAGCGGCCTCGCGAGCGAAGGCCGCTTTCTTCCCGGAACCTTATTCGCGGAGCGGTACAGAATCGTGGCCTTGCTGGGGCGGGGCGGAATGGGGGAAGTCTATCGCGCTGACGACCTGGTTCTGGGCCAGCCAGTGGCCCTAAAATTCCTTCCGGAAGCAGCCTCGGCCAATGAAGAACTGCTCACGCGCTTTCGCAATGAAGTCCGCACCGCGCGCCGGGTTTCGCATTCCAATGTGTGTCGAGTCTATGACGTGGGCACCGTCGACGGGCAGATGTTTCTTTCCATGGAATACGTCGATGGCGAAGACCTGGCCTCGCTCCTGCGGCGCATTGGCCGTTTGCCGCCGGACAAAGCGGTGGAGATCGCGCGGCAACTTTGCGCCGGGCTTGCCGCCGCGCACAAGGAGGGCGTGCTGCATCGCGATCTGAAACCGGCGAACGTGATGCTGGACGGGCGCGGCCGAGCCGTGATGACAGATTTCGGATTGGCGGGACTCGTGGATCAGATCCAGGGCGCCGATGTACGCAGCGGTACGCCGGCCTATATGTCGCCGGAGCAGCTCGCCGGCAAGGAAGTAACCGCCAAAAGCGATATCTATTCGCTAGGCCTCGTGCTGTACGAGATCTTCACGGGCAAGCGTGCCTTTGACGCTGAGACACTCGCGGAGTTGGTGAAGATTCGGAACGAACAGCCGGTGAGCAATCCCTCGAGCTGGGTGAAGGACCTTGACCCCGCGGTCGAGCGAGTGATTATGCGCTGCCTGGAGCAGGAACCCGCAGCCCGGCCAGCCTCGGCGCTTGCCGTGGCTGCGGCATTGCCCGGTGGCGATCCATTAGCGGCGGCGCTGGCGGCGGGCGAAACGCCCTCGCCGGAGATGGTGGCGGCGGCAGGCGAGAAACAAGGTATCGCGCCGCGCGTGGCAGTAACCGCCTTCGCGGTGGTCCTCGTGGGGCTTGCCATCAGCAGTCTAATTGGCGTCCGAGTGAGCGCGTTGCGCCTGATGCCGCAGCCTTTACCGCCCACTGTCCTGGAGGTCAAATCGCGGGAAATTGCGAAGAGCCTTGGGTACACAGAGCGACCGGCCGACCAGTCTGCGCAGTGGTATTATCAAACTGACTTCGTCGGTTACGTGCATAAGCACGACGGTGCGCGGCCGGACTGGCCCAAGATCCTCTCTGAAAGACCCCAAGTGCTCGTCTATGGGTACCGGCAAAGTCCCGTCTATCTCGATCCCGACGGCTATCAGGGTAACTCGCTCACTCCCGGGGTCGTGCAGTTTGATGACCCACCGGCAATCCAGTCCGGCATGATCAACCTCGTCATTGACTCCCAGGGCCGATTGATTTCCTTCGAAGCGATTCCCAAGGAATTCGATGCGAATCCACCACCCGCCTGTCCCGTGGATTGGAAACCCCTCTTTGCGGCCGCTGGAATTAATCCTGGACAACTAAAGCCCACAGAATCTCAGTGGGTGGAGTTAGGTGCTGCCGACGTACGCGCGGCGTGGACGGGAACATGGCCCGATTCCGGCCGCCCCCTGCGAGTGGAAGCAGCCGCCTGGCGGGGCAAGCCGGTTTATTTCCGGCTGATTGGTCCGTGGGTTACGCCCGGCCGGGAAGAGCGATCCAGCACGAGTGTGTTTGAGCACGCAGGCTCAATTCTGGGCGCCACTCTGGTAATTCTGTTCTTGACCACCGGCGCTTTGATCGCACGGCGGAATTACCAGCGAGGAAAGAGTGATCTTCGAGGCGCTCTTCGCCTTGCTGTCGCAGTCTTCGTGATCGAGGTCGCCATCTGGGTTTGCCGCTACCACTTCATCCCCACTCTCGCCGCATTTGGGCGTTTCGTGCTGGCCGTAAGTACCGGGCTCTTCCTGTCGGGGGCCATTGGCATGCTATACCTTGCCCTCGAGCCCTACGTGCGGCGGCATTGGCCGCAGGCGGTCGTCTCCTGGAGCCGGCTGACCACCGGACATGTGCGCGACCCCCTGGTGGCGCGCGACGTTCTTTGGGGAGTTGTCCTGGGTGTGGTGTGGACAGTGGTGATCAGCATTGGCCTCCTCATCTTGAACCGCCTCGGGGAGGCCCCGCAATTACCCAGTCAATCGCTTCTCACCGGCGGCCGCGAGATGGTGGGGATCTGGCTGCTGAACATCGTGCAGTGCATCGGCTCCACCATCGAGTTCTTCTTCGCCATGTTCCTGCTGCGCATCGTGCTGCGCAACAAATGGCTGGCAACGGCCGTCTTCATCGCTCTTTGGACAACGAATAATTCTCTCCGCAACACGCGTCCGGAAGTTTTTGTTCCGGTCTGACTGGTGGTTTTTGGAATCGCTGCATACGCGGTCACGCGCTTTGGATTGATAAGTCTGGCCGTGGCCATCTTCACCGCCAACGTTCTCCTGAGCGTGCCCTACACCTTCGACTTCAGTAACTGGTACGCCACCAGCGCCATTGCCGTGGTCATGAGCTTCGTCGCCATTGCGGGCTGGGGTTTCTACACATCACTCGGAGGACAGAAACTCATCCGCGAGGACCTATTCCAGTAAGGCGACAGTTGTCGAACCAGTTGGAGAGATCAGCAGACAGCGGTGCGTTACGGTCATTTCTTTTCGAGGGCGGGCATGAGCCACTGTGAAACGAAAGTTTCGTATTCTTTTCTGGCCTCGTCGGTGATGGGGACCGTAGCGAGAGGGCTGTTCTCCGTAGCCTGAAAATAAAGATCGCCCGTCCTGCCCAGCGGACCGGCGTCAGTCTTGGTGAATTTCTCCATATCCGCGTCGGCAAACTCGTAGATCTGTTTGGGAGTGTAGTCGTTCAACTGACCGGGGCTGAGCTTGTCGACACTGCGTACGTAGATCCTTAACCTTCCGAAGGCTTTATCTTTATCGTATTCTGCTTTGAAAACATGCTGGAGTTCCTTGTCGGCGTTTTTGGGGTCCTTGTAGACGTCGCCCACAAGGTAAAACTCCGCCAGTTTCCCGCCGTAAGAGCTGTCGAGAAGCTGAAATAGGCGCAACGTGGCGTCATTCGGACTGACCGCCACGGGCTTTTCCTTGGCAACGCAGAAGGTCGGAAGCCCCGCCGTCATCAAGAGCGCGCAAAACGCCGCAGGCAATAGGAACGTAGGTCGGCAAGTTCGCATCATCCCCCCGTACTGCTGCTCCAGCATTTCCAATGTGTGGAGATAAACCTCTCGAGACTCATACTCGATAATTTCCGTGGAAATACTACTCCGCTCCGGCGCCGAAAACAATAGGACAAAAGTGCAAAGAGTAAAGGGTGAAGTCTGAACAACGTATCGGGTGCTGCGACGCAGAACTGCCTACCAAGGTCTGGGGCCCTTAGCATCCTGCGCAAAATCTCTCGCCAAGAGTCCGTCAACCTCAAGCGAAACGTGGAAGACGAAACGGCAAAAACATGCCGCTTGCGAGGGGCCTCGCGGCTGTGTATACTGATGCGGCATTAATGCTTCCGTTAGAAGGTCTCGTGCCTGCTTCTTACAGACTTCTCTGCTTTACCTTGGCGCTTTTCCTTCTCGCTCTCCCGCTCCGTGCCCAGTCCGGCACCTGCGCCGGCATGAGCCTGGGGCAGGGCGCCAGCCTCAAGGGCTTCGTCCCCTTTCCTTCCGACAACTTATGGAATACGGATATATCGAACGCCACGGTAGACCCCAATTCCGCCAACTACCTCAACTTCATCGGCTCGGCAACCACATTGCACGCCGACTTTGGTTCCGGCACCTACGACAAGCAAACCATTGGCATACCTTACCAAGTGGTGCCGGGGTCCCAGGCGAAGGTCAAAGTCACCCTCGGAACTTATGCGAGTGAAAGCAATCCCGGCCCCATGCCGATCCCCTCGAACGCGTTGATTGAGGGTTACCCCAATCCGGGAACCGGCGACCGGCACGTGCTGGTACTCGACCAGGGCGGTTGCTGGCTCTACGAGCTTTATTACGCCAAGGAATCGAAGAGCGGCGCCTGAAGCGCCAATTCAACCGCCCTATGGGACATGACCATTGATGAGCGGCGTCCTTACACGTGGACTTCGGCGGACGCGGCGGGGTTGCCGATCTTCGCGGGGTTGGCGCGTTATGACGAAGTTGCCGCGGGCGCCATCAATCACGCCCTGCGCTTCACCGTGCCTACTACTCAGAAGGCTTTCGTCCTGCCTGCCACGCATTGGGCGTCGAGCAATACCAGCGCCAACGCGCCGCCCATGGGGCTGCGTCTGCGCTTGAAGGCGGATTTTGATATTTCCGGTTACCCCGCTGACGACCAGGTTATTCTTACTTGCATGAAGACGTATGGTCTGATTCTGGCGGATAATGGCAGCGCCATCTTCATCACTGGAACGCCCGACAGCCGCTGGAATAATGATGACTTGGCACTGCTCAAGCAAGTCACGGCCGCGGACTTCGACGTGGTCGACACCGGTACGGTCTACACACCCTCGAACGTACCGAGCGGCGCTTCACCCAAGATCTCCGGTTTCACGGCGAACCCCGCCACGGCGGCCCCGGGACAGCCGGTGACCCTCAGTTGGACAACTACAGGCCAAAGCTACAACATCATCTCACCGCAAATCGGACCGGTGCGCGGATCGAGCATTATCATTGCGGCGCCTTCGGCAACCACTACTTACACGCTCTACTCGACCAATCAGTACGGACGGACGACGCGAACCGTGAAAGTCAGCATCAACTAGCCGGAACTTGGCGCGAGCTCTCCGAAATGAGCGGCATCGGTGCCGGCGAGTTGCCGAAAAACAAGTTGCGTTTTGCGCGTCAATCCCGGGCTATAATCGTGAGGATGATTGGACACAAGAAGGTTTGTCTATGATACGCAAAGCCAAGGATCTATCCTCGGAACAGAAGGTGGCGATCGAAAGCCTCCTAGGGCGCCAAGTTTTGGACGAAGAGGCGATCAGCGTCCGCGCCATCGAACCTCCTGCCCTCTCCGACCAGCAGAGACATGAGCTGGCCGAGCGCTTGAGGGCGTACTTCGCAGAAGTTGATGCCCGCCGGCGCCCCGGCTCCGCGGAGGACGCTGAAGAGATTCTGACCGAGGCCATCCGAAGCAGCCGTCCCGGCTACCGACTGCATCAGTGAAAATTGTTCTCGACAATACTATCCTCGTTCGTGCCCACGAGTGCGCGCACGGTCTTGGCCGTGAGTTGCTGACAAGCCTCATCGAAGGCAAGCATGTGCTGCTGCTTTCAAACGAGATGCTCCAAGAGCTTGCCAGGGTGCTTCGGTATCCCCGGTTGAAGGAGTTCTTTGGCCTTACCGAAGAACGTGTCTTCGATTATGTCGCCTCCCTTCGCCGGTCCGCAGAAATCGTAACCTTAAACCCCCTGCTGACTGCGCCCATTCGCGACGTCAATGACGTCATCGTTGTTCAGACGGCGATAATCGGTGAGGCAGATATAATCTGCACGAACGATGAGGATTTCTTTGAAGGACCTATCACTCGGTACTTGACGCATTACGGAATCAGTGTTCTCAACGATAGAACGCTCATGGAGCAGTTGCGTGCTTAATGGGGTACACGAGCTTAGAATATCTTGAGGAAGAGACCACGACCCTAAGGCGCAACTCCAAGTTCATTCAAGAAGGCCAATCCAAAATCCCAACTCGCGCTAGTCCCCATCCCCCAATCCCTAGCCCCCGGCTAATAGAGAAGGTATTTCGCCTGCACGGCCCGGAATTGTTGCAGCGCGTCTTGCCACTCGAACACGATCCTGCGCGGGTCCTTCCCCGCCTTGATGGCATCCAGAACCCATCGCGCGCCGATCAGTGGCAGTGTCTTATCCAGCTTGAAGTCGTTCGGATACAGCTTCCAGAGGGCGGCGGCGAGTTCGACGCCGAGAGCGGGCGAATCAAGCGCCTGGCGGTCCAGCAACAGAATCTGCACGCCGTGGCAGACCTGGCCGGCGAACGAACTACTTGAAGGCTTGAAATCCGCCGGCAGGAATCGGACTCCCTGAATGTGGCGCTCGTTCAAATACGTCGAGAGTTTTCGCGAGTCGATCCAAAGCGCGCCGAGCACCTCAAACGGCGTGTCCGTTCCGCGGCCCACGCTGACGTTCGCGCCTTCCACCATCGCCACGCCGGGATAAAGAACTTCCTCGGTCGGATTGCGAAGGTTGGGAGAGGGATTGAGCCATGGCAGGCCTGTTTCGTCATACCAATCGGAACGCTGCCATCCCTGCATTTTGATCACGTGGAGCTTGGCGCCGAGGTGGTTTTCTCCGTTGAACATCTGGGCCAACTCCCCAACTGTCATTCCAGGGCGTACAGGCTCTGGAAAATAAGCCACGAAACTGCGCAAGTCGTTGTCGAGGATTGGCCCCTCCACTTCATTCCCGTTAATGGGATCGGGCCGATCCAGCACGTAGAAGTCAATGCCCTTCTTCGCGGCGGCCTCCAGGCAATAACCCAGCGTCGTGGTGTAGGTGTAGAAGCGGACTCCCGCATCCTGGATGTCGTAGACCAGTGCATCCAGCCCTTCCAGCATCGTGTCCGTAGGCCTCTCGACATCGCCGTAGAGGCTGTGCACCGGCAGTCCGGTGGCGACATCGGTGCCAGATGCGACCTTGGCGTCCACCTGGCTCGCGAGCCCGTGTTCCGGGCTGAACAGGGCGACGAGTTTCACTCCGGGCGCATGGTAGAGCAGATCGATCGTGCGGCGGCCTTCGGTGTCCACGCCCGTTGCGTTGGTGATCAAGCCCACCCTGCGTCCTTCCAGGGGCGCGAAGTTCTGCGCCTCGAGAACGTCAACGCCTGTCTTCACTTTCCCGTTCCTAAGGCCCTGCTCGCGATAGCCTCTCATTAATTCGTAGTAACCGGTGAGCGAGCGCCGGCTGGCCAGCACCTGCTCAGCGGAAATGGGCCCCAGCGCAGCGGCAACGATGCTCGCGATCTGTATGCGCATCTGGACCACGTCGCCTTTGCCGTTAGGATGTACCCGGTTCGAGAGGATGATGAGGTAGGTTTTACTCGCCGGGTCAACCCAGATGCTCGTTCCGGTAAATCCCGTGTGGCCAAACGAACCGACTTCGAATAGCTCGCCCCGATTGGAGGCGAAAGGCGAGTCCAGATCCCAGCCCAACCCGCGCACGGCCATCTTATCAGGGGGGGTCTGCGGCGAGGTCATCTTTTCGACGGTCAGAGGGCTCAGGATGCGCGCGCGTTTGTAGCTGCCCCCGTTGAGAAGCATCTGGGCGAATATCGTCATATCCTCCGCGCTCGAGAAAAGACCGGCATGGCCCGCGACTCCGCCCATGTTGTACGCGGTGGGATCGTGCACCTCGCCCCACAGCATTTTTCCCCGGTCACCTTCCTGGTATTGAGTGGGCGCAATGCGCTTGCGCCAACTCGCAGGAGGATTGAAGCGAGTATCCTTCATGCCCAGCGGCTTGAAGATGTGTTCCGAGCAGTAGACATCCAACGGCTGGCCCGAGACACGATGCACCAGTTCCCCCAGAGTCTCAAAGTTGATGTCGCTATAAACGAAGCGGGTGCCAGGCGGGTTGATGAGCTTTGTCTCCGCGATCATCTTCATTGCCGTACCGTACCCCGACCACTCCGGCTTTAACTCGAGATCTGGAGGCAACCCGGAATAATGCGTCATGAGTTCCTGCACGCTGACGCTTTCTTTCCCGTTGGCCTTGAACTCTGGCCAGTATTCGGAGACGGGCGCGCTTAAGACGATTTTGCCTTGCTCCACAAGCTGCATGACAGCCGTGGTGGTGGCCACAACCTTGGTCACCGAAGCCATATCGAAGATAGTATGGACGTTCATCGGCAACGCCCGCGGAACCAAAGCGCGTTGCCCGAAAGCCTTGCGGTAGATCACCTTTCCGTTCTGCCCCACCACTACCACAGCCCCGGGGCAGTCCCCTCCGCGAATCGCTTCCTTCACTATGGAATCGATGGCAGCCAGCTTTTGTTTAATGATGTCCTGCTCCGGCTTCTTCGTCTTCTCTACCGTGACCGCTCGAGCGGCGGGTGCACTCGCCAGCACGCAGACCGCAAACACCAGACTCAATATCCGCAAACGACTCACTTTCACCTCCGAGCCCCGAAGGGGCAACCTGACACAGCCCTAGCCAACGGCGTACGAACAACTGCAGCGATCCTTCGCTTCGCTCAGAGTCTGTGATTTTTTTGGATTTTTGGCCATTTTCGAGCACTTAACTCATTTGTTATCAATGGCACTTTTCGGCAACATTCAAAAAAATCACGCTCTCTCAGGATGACATGTTCCAAATTTCGTCACACCTTCTTCGGCCCGGACTGTGCTGGATCGCCCCTTCGGGGCTATACGCAGGCATTCACTTTAGCCGACGGTTACACAAGCTTCAATTCAAGAGACTTTTGCTATATACTCTCCGCTCACGTCTGTCAACAGACAATTGGGAGTCGCGAAGAGAATCCTCGAAGGATCCGTATACCAATGAAAATTACTCCGATCGACTGGCTGGTTGTAGCTGCATATTTCGCTATCAATTTGCTCATTGGGCTGTACTACCGCAAAAAGGCCAGCGCCAGCACGGGCGACTTTTTTGTTTCCGGCAGAAAGGTTGGCTGGCTGCTGGCGGGCACTTCCATGGTGGCCGCGACTTTTGCGGCTGATACGCCTTTAGCGGTCACGGGCTTTGTGGCCCGGCAAGGGATTGCCGGCAACTGGTTCTGGTGGAGCTTTCTTCTCAGCGGCATGATGACGGTCTTCTTCTTCGCCCGCCTGTGGCGTCGCGCGGAGATCATCACCGACGCGGAGTTCGTCGAGTTGCGTTACGCCGGCAAGCCGGCCGCCTTTTTGCGCGGCTTCCGGGCGTTGTACTTCGGCATCCTCATGAACTGCCTGATCGTCGGCTGGGTCAATCTCGCTATGGAGAAGATCCTCCAGACCGCTTTGGGTGTTCCGAGGAGCGTGGCCATTCTGATCATCTTCGGCATCATCGCCTTCACCGGCTTTTACACCTCGATATCGGGACTCTGGGGCGTGCTATGGACGAACGCCGTTCAGTTTGTCCTGAAGATGACGATGGTGACCGTCCTGGCTTATTACGGCATTAAAGCTGTGGGCGGATTCGTATTAATGAAGCAGAAGTTGGCCCTCCTCGATGTCGAACGGCATGCGGCCACGGGCGGTACGGGTTCCATTCTCTCGTTCGTCCCCGGTTTCGACTCGGCCTGGATGCCGCTATTGACTTTCTGTGTATACCTCGGAATGAACTGGTGGGCCAATTGGTACCCAGGGGCGGAGCCGGGCGGGGGCAGCTACGTAGCGCAGACGATCTTCTCCGCCAAGGATGAAAAGAACTCACTCTGGGCCACGATGTGGTTCAACATTGCGCACTACGCCATACGTACCTGGCCCTGGGTGCTGACCGCCCTGGCCTCGGTAGTTCTCTACCCGCACCTCAAAGACCCGGAGATCGGTTTCATCAAGGTCTGGGTTGATCATTTGCCCGGAGCGTGGCGCGGCTTAATGCTTGCCGCCTTTGCTGCCGCGTTTATGTCCACGATCGCCACCCAGCTCAATTGGGGTTCCTCTTATATCCTTAACGACTTCTACCGGCGCTTCGCGGTGCGAGGAAAGAGCGACCGGCACTACGTGGTCGCCGCCAAGCTCTTGACCGCTTTCCTGGCCATCCTGGGCGCCGCTGTTTCGCTGGTCATGACCAGTGTGGCCGGAGCCTGGGAGTTCTTGCTTGGGGTGGGCGCGGGCACCGGCGCGGTCTACCTGCTGCGCTGGTACTGGTGGCGGATTAACGCCTGGTCGGAAGTCTCCGCCATGTCTGCCGCCGCCATCATGACGGTGCTGCTGCATACGGTGATTCACATTCAAGGAACTCCGGCCAGCGTCTTTGCGAAGTCCATCATTCTCACCGTGGCGGTGACGAGTTGCGTGTGGCTTGCCGTCACTTATCTCACGCCTGCGGAGCCCGAAGCCAAACTTGTTCAGTTCTACCGGCGAGTGCGGCCCGGGGTAGCAGGCTGGCAGAAAATTGCGCGCTTGGCCCCGGAAATTCCCCCTAGCCATGACGGTTGGTACAATCTCATGGATTGGGTGCTCGGTTGCCTGATGGTGTACATGGCGTTGTTCGGAATTGGTCACTTACTGCTGGGCTCCACCAGCCTGGGGATCGTCTTTTTATGTGTAGCCGCAGCGTCCGGCTACGCCATCTATTGGGACTTCTCGAAGCGAGGCTGGGAGACACTCGCCAAGTGACGAGTGACAAGTGACGAGTGACGAGCCGGAGAGGCATAAGACTGTAGGAAGTGACGCGGCAAAGAGGCAGTCCGGAGCCTCCGGACACTTGTGCCTGAGGTTCATGTGAACGAGCCGCTGCATTTCACTAGTCACAGCGTTGTCCAACTCGTCAGTCCACTTCCGGCTCGTCACCCGTCACTTGTCACTCGTCTCGGTATCTCACATGCGCATCACGGAACGCGAAAACCCGTCCTCAGCGGCGCTCGACACAAAACCCACCGCTGAGATCCTCCGTATCATTAACCGGGAAGATCAGCGCGTCGCTCCAGCCGTCGAGAAGGTCATACCACGCATCGCGCGCGCGGTGGACATTGCCGTTCGAGCCATCAGTTGCGGCGGGCGGATGATTTATCTGGGCGCCGGGACCAGCGGCAGGCTGGGCGTCCTCGACGCTGCCGAGTGCGGCCCGACCTTCGACAGCGACCGCGTGCAGGCTGTAATCGCAGGCGGCCGAGACGCCATGCTGAAGTCCTCAGAAGAGACGGAGGACAACCCTCTGGAGGGCGAGCGTGACTTACGCCGCATCAGGCTCAGCAAGAAGGATGTCCTGGTCGGAATCTCAGCCAGCGGCCAGGCGCCTTACGTGCTGGGCGGGATGCGCTATGCTCGCCGGATCGGCGCCAGGACGGTCGCTCTGACCGTCAACCCTGCCGCCCCGATGAAGCCGCTCGCGGACGTCTTCATTGCGCCCGTGGTGGGACCTGAGGTCCTCACCGGCTCCAGCAGAATGAAGGCCGGAACCGCTCAGAAGCTCGTCCTCAATATGCTCTCCACGACCGTCATGGTCCGCCTGGGGCGCGTCTTCTCCAGTTGGATGGTCAACATGCGATTGACCAACCGGAAGCTGCGCGAGAGAGGCCAGCGAATCCTGACGCGCTCCACCAGCGCAAGCCCTGCCCGTGCCGCCCGGACCCTGAGAGCCGCCGGAGGAAATTTGCCGCTGGCCCTGTTGATGCTTCATCGCAGGATAAAACGAGACGAAGCCCAACGACTTCTAGCCACGGGAAAGAGCCTTGCCTCCCTCCTGCGCGGTCCATCGTAGGGGCAACCCTGGTGCTTGCCCCGGGCGGCCACGAGGGTCACCCCTACGGCGCATTCGAGTGGCCGCGCTGCCTCAGAACGTCTCGTTCAAGCTAATCTCATTCAACGTCTGGTCCAATCGTTGTGCCGCCTGCTCGCGCCTTCCGTCGAGATCAGCGATCTGCGCGCGCAGCGCGGCGAGGCGGTCCTCTTGCGTATTGAGTTCACGAGTGTACCGCTCAGTCAAGGCTTTCTCCTCTGCACTGCCCTTGAGCGCCTTCATGTTCTCGCGCAGGCGCGCCTGGTCGGCGCTAATGGAATCGATCTCCTGACGGCGCGCCTGAAGTTGCGCGTCGAGGGTTGCAATTGCGCTCTTCTGGTCTAGCACGCGCCGGAAAGCCTGCTCCATGGCGGGAGTGACCCGCTGCTGCTGGGTCAAAACATCGACTTGGTCGCTCGTCAAGTTGGTGAGCGCCAGCGTGGCCGTCTCGGGCTTATGCTCCTCGACCACAAGCTGGGCGCTCTCCTTCGGTTTCACCTTGACTCGAAAACGATAGAAGGAAGCTGACGATTCTTCCGGCTTCAAGTTGTCCACAAGCTTCCACTCGGGGCGGGCCGGGTGCTCGATGACAACCTCTCGTGAAGTGACGTCCGAATTGGAGATTTTGTAAGTCCTGCTCGAACGTTGTTCCCGGGTGGTGAACATCAGACCCTTGTTGATCACAACCCTGCTGATGGGTTTTTCCGAAAAGTTCTCCTCTACCTTAACGCGCAACGCCGGATCGGGCGCGTAGGAGGCCAGCCGCTTCTCGCCAGGATGAACTGCTTCCAGCAGTCCCTGGCCGGCAAACGTATCGCCCTCGAGCACGTTGAAGCTTCCTGCATCCAGCGTCTGCCCGCTCGTATTGGTCAGCCAGAGGGCGCGCAGGGCCGCAGCCGACTCAGGGTTCCACAACGTCACCTTCTCCGCATCAATATGCGCCTGGATAATCGGAACCAGGGCCGACTGGTTCTTATCAATGGTGACGGTCTGCTTGATATCGTATTCGAAGAGGTCGCCGATTTCCTTCGCTTCGGCCTCAGGTTGCAGCTCTTTGAGCTCTTCGTAGGCGCGGCCTGCCAGCGGGTTGGCTGCAGCTACTTCAACGGTTTGTGTAACGCTTCCCACAGTCAAAGTTGGATGAAACTGATTCATCCTGCCGGAGGCGACGGCCACGTTGTTCACGGCCAACTGCTGGAACCCCGGTGAGTCGACGGTAAGGGATGCGTCACCGGGCTGAGCGTTTCGGAACCGGTAGTGGCCGTTAGAATCTGCGCGCGTGGTCCGGGAGGCGCCGTTGGCGTTATTCGTCAGGGTCACTTTGGCGTTAGGAATAACAGCCCCGGACTGATCTCGCACGGTGCCCTCCAGGACGGTCGCCCCACCGACCACGCCGCCTATCACGCCGCCCATCGTTCCACCTGGAACGCCACCGACGACACCCACAGAGTACACCCCACCGCCCACCCCTCCGCCTTCGCCTGGGCCGACTCCTCTACCACTCCCCGAGCCCGCAGCCGGCGCTGCCATCAGCGCCATTTCATGCGTCTGGGGCGTGAGTGTCATCTCCTGGGGCAGAGCCACCACCGGCCGGCGCACGTAGTAGGGCTGCGAGATCTGCTGGATGAAAGACTGGGGCGCACCCGCGACAAGAGAAAGTCGGACGCCTTTCCAGTCCTCGCCGATCGTATTGTCCACCACCGCCCATCCCTGGATCAGCGGCGGATCGTCAGGCTTGTCAGTAAGCAGGATGCGGTAAGTGCTCTTCCAGACCGGCACCTCGCTGATGTAACTCACAAACACGTCGCGTTCGCCATCGCCTGTGGCGGAGATGGTCATGCGGCGCAAGTCCATGGCCTTGGCAGACCCGATGAGGTTCAGGTAGCGCCCCACATCGTCGCTCAGATCGCGATCGGCGATGCGCACCGAAGTGGCCGGCCCCATCTCGAAGCTGCGCAGTTCGCCGCCATCGGTTACAAGGGAAAGTTCTGTGACTTCCATCAGTTGCTCGCCTTTGGGGTTGAGGGTCTTGCGTCTCTCGACGCTCAACACCCGGCCCGCGCCGGACGCCGAACCGTTATGCACCTCCACTCTTGTGCCGCGCAGCGCGTTGAGAAAATCATCCCGCGAAGTCCCCTCGCTGAGTGGCAATCGAAGGGCCTTCAGCCGCTCGCTGAGGGGTGCAATCGAGTTGAACCTCACACCGCTTATCCGTCCTGAGCCGAGGTCCACCACGGTGAGCGAATTGAGGACGTCATTAAGCTGTGCCGTCGTGAAGTCGATGTTGAGCTCCTGCGTGCCGCGTACCCGGGCGGAGTGCTCGAAGTAGCCAACTCCGTTCTTGTAGAGCACCACTCGTTTCACCGGCAATCGCTCCTGCGACTCCGCCGCGACATTCGGCTCAGATAGGCCACTGGGCTTCTGCTGGGCATTCACGATGCCCGCAAGCAAGACCATTAATGCACATGTGACTATTAGTCTCCGCATTAAATCCCCCCTCGTATTGGAAAGTAGCAAAGCGGCGTGTTGAATAAACGTGTTCGCCGTTCTATGGCTTAGACACCGGAGCCCAATCTCAGGTTGCCGGACCTTTCCGGTTATTTTGTGGCGCGGGCGTCCCGCCCGTGGCCGCGGGAGCGTCCCGCTCCCGCGAGCGGGCAGAGCCTGCCCTGAGCGGAGCGAAGGAATGCCCGCGCGTCAGCGGGCGAGACGCCCGCACCACAAAATCAAAAATCTTGGAACTTTCTGGGCCTTTCCTACGTTCCTGGTCATAGAGTGAGGAGGTGGTCTCCGATGATGAAGAAAACAGTTGGTGTGATGGTTGTCATGTTGGTCTTTGCCGCGCTGGCATTGCCCGCGGACCGTTGGTTACACGTCCGGGTCATCGAGTCGGGTCCGGACGGAGATCGGGTACGCGTCAACATTCCATTGAGCCTTGCGGAAGCCGTCCTTCCCACGATCAAATGTGACAAGCTCTACGAAGGCAGAGTCAAGGTGGAAGGCCATGCCTTTGACCAGGTGGATGTGCGCGCCTTGCTGGAAGCGGTCCGCAAGACGCAGGACAACCAGTACGTCACCGTCGAGTCGAAGGATCAGAACGTGGAGGTTGCAAAAGCCGGGGAGTTCCTGCTCATCAAAGTTCACGAGAACTGCAAGCGCGGCGCGAAGAAGGACCAGGCTTCGAA
>Ga0326727_10009980_pt1 | contig 22917 bp, 22 predicted proteins | sample MB2enrmetagenome_FD_207643 | JGI IMG/M metagenome (GOLD analysis project Ga0326727, IMG submission 207643) | Lab enriched peat soil microbial communities from McLean, Ithaca, NY, United States - MB29MY | ecosystem: Environmental > Terrestrial > Soil > Wetlands > Peat | place: USA: New York...
CGATGCCATTGCCGAACGCCTGACTCAACTGGCCGAGGATCGCAATCTGCTGGCCACCATGAGCGAAGCCGCCCGCCAGACCGCCGCGCGCAACACCTGGGACGAGTACCGGCGCAAGCTGATCGAAGCGGTTAAAGACTCGCTGGGGTGAGAGTGAGCCGACGCGCTTTCAAGGCAACCTGCAACTCCTCCCCGCTTCGGTCGGCCCAGCTCAAGTCTCCGTATGTCGTCGACCGCAAAGCCTAGAACTTCACCCCCAGGCTGCCCAGGAACGTCTTCACATCCGGCCAGACGGCTTTGAGGTCGTTCACCGTCTCGATGTCCAACGGAATGTTGAGCGGGTTGGCGGCAGCGCCGGCAAGTTCCGACAGCGGCTTTTCGACCGCGCCCACCAGGGTGGCAAGCGCCGCGATCGCCTTTGGCGTGGCATGCAGGGCTTTGTCGGCTTTGGAGAGCCACTTAAGGGCGTCTTCGGCTGCGATTTCGATACCTTTCTCGATATTGACAAGGATGTTAGCCATGGCGATGATTCCTCTTCTTGCCAGGACCGGTCCGGGATGCGGACGGCCCCTGGACTTGGTTGATTGCTCTCGCGCAGACTGCGACGGTCCCGCGCCCCGGCGCCCTCCGCATGGGGAGGGCGAACACCTTCGCCGGGCGCGGCATATCCGTCGCTTGTCTGGCTATGTCTAAGGGTAGGCAATCGGGAGCATATATTCGGCAAACAATGATGCGAGATAAAAAGCAATAGGATCAGCGAGTTAGCTCGGAAGAGGCCATCGAGCTTACTTGACATCCACAGCTTGATCGCGCCTGACATACCGCCGGCCGCGAATCTCGTAGTCCCCGCTAGCCACTCTCCGGATGGCTTCGGTGTAGGCAAGATGCTCCTCGGCCAGGATGCGCTCGGCCAGCGTATGCGCATCGTCGCCATCCAGCACCGGGATCGTCCGCTGCACCACGATGACCCCATGATCCAGGTGCTCATCGACAAAATGCACCGAGCAGCCGGCGATCTTCACGCCGTAGTCGAAGGCCTGCTGCTGCGCGTCGAGGCCGGGGAAGGCCGGCAGCAGCGAGGGATGGATATTGAGGATGCGGTTGGGGAAGGCGGCTACAAACTCCGGTGACAGCAGCCGCATGTAACCGGCCAGGCAGACCAGGTCGACTCCGTGCGCGCGCAGGCAGGCGATCACGCCGGCATCGTGTTCCGCGCGCGTGCGGCCTTTGGAAACGAAGACCTCTTGCGGCAGGCCCAATTGCCGGGCAGCGGCGATTCCGGGAGCCTCGGCCACGTTGGAGACGACCACCGCAATCTCCACGCCCGGCAGCCGCCCGGTGCGGATCGACTCGGCGATGGCCAGGAAGTTCGACCCGCGGCCGGAGAGCAGAATTCCCAGTCGAACAAACGCCCGGTCCGTCCTCACGTGTACTGCACCCGCCGCTCGCCTTTGACCACCCGCCCAACCACGAAGAATTTCTCTTCGGCGCGGTCGAGCAGGCTCTTGGCGCGCGTAAACTTGGCCGCCGGCACCGCCGCGATCAGCCCCACGCCCATGTTGAAGGTGCGCAGCATCTCCTCCTGCGACACTTGGCCCAGCGCGCGCAGATGCACAAAGATGGGCAGCACCGGCCACGAGCCCAGCTCCACCTGCGCCCCGGTGTTCTTGGGCAGGATGCGGGGCAGGTTGTCCGTGATGCCGCCGCCGGTAATGTGCGCCATGCCGGTAGTCAGCCCCGCCGCCACCAGCTTCTGAATCACGTGCAGATAGCTGCGATGGGTCTTCATCAGCGCCGCGCCGGCCTTGTCCTTGATCGCGCTCACATACTGCGTCGGCTTGTAGCCGGCGGTCTCAAACAGCAGCTTGCGGGCCAGCGAGTAGCCGTTGGTATGCAATCCGGTCGACGGCAGCCCGATCAGCACGTCGCCTGGCTTGATGCCTGCGCCGGTCACCAGTTTGTCACGGTCGACGGCGCCGACAATGAAGCCGGCCAGGTCGTACTCGCCATCGGCATAAAAGCCGGGCATCTGCGCCGTTTCACCGCCGATCAGCACGCAGCCATTGGCGCGGCAGGCTTCGGCCAGTCCGGTCACCACGCTCTCGGTCACCTCCGGGTCGAGGCGGCCGGTCGCCAGGTAGTCAAGGAAGAACAGCGGCGTGGCCCCCTGCACTGCAATGTCGTTCACGCAGTGGTTCACCAGGTCGGCGCCCACAGTGTGGTGCATGCCCAGTTCGAAGGCCACCTTGAGCTTGGTGCCCACGCCGTCCGCCGAGCTCACCAGGATGGGATTCTTCCAGCGCTGCAGGTCAAGCCGGAACAGCGCGCCAAATCCGCCGATGCCCCCCAACACATTGCGGTTGAAGGTCTTCTGCGCCAGGTACTTGATGCGTTCCTTGGCGTGTTCGCCACGGCTGATATCGACGCCGGCGTCGGCGTAGGTCACGGATTTGGGCTCGGAGTCGTCTGCCACGATGAGGGCTTTCTGCGGATGAATTGGCTGAGCGTTGCGCTCTAGCCGGAAAGCAGAATTCTAGCAGGGTTGGCGCGGTGTGCCTGTGCGTTCCCTGTGCGATTCCTGTGGGTTACAGAAACCGTTCCCGCTCCATCGCGGTTGGGATGGGACAGCTCTCCAGCCGTCCCCAGATGCGGTAGCGCCAGCGCGCGATGAGCCGGTAGCCGAGGTCGCGAAGCGGACGCGGAATCCCGCCGACCATTGCGGCCACAGCCGGCCACGGTAGCGGCAGTTCGCGCAGCAGAGCCAGCACGGCGTCGGAGCGGATCAGGATGGTTTCGTTGTCCGCCCCGGCATTCAGGATAACCAGAATAGTGTCCGGTCCCGTGCCCGGACTCGAAGCACCGAGCCCATGCCGCGTCAGCAGTTCGGCGATCCTCGGCGACTCAGAGGGCGCGAAGCGCATCCGGTCCAGCGAGTCGCGAACCAGGAACCACCCCACCGTCCGGTTGCACAACCCGCAACGGCCATCGAAGACGACCAGCAGCCGTCCGCCGAGCTCAAGTCGATCCGCCACCTGCGGTTAGGATGACCGACGGCGTTGATTTGGCGCTAATTTTGCCGCCGTCACCCCTTCTTGGCCTTCGCCCGCACCGCCAGCGCCTTCTTGCGATCCTTGATCAGCTTCGTTCTCTCTTTCTCCGGCATGGCCAGCACGGTCTTGGTCCGCTTGGGCAGTTTCTCGTAGATCAACGCGTGCGCCCGCTTCAGCTCATCCTCGACCTCTCGAGGCCGCAACGCGTCCCATCGATCCACGGTCACCCAATGCGCCTTGGCCAGGTAGGGCGAGGCGCTGATGCCTTCCCGCTCCAGCAGCTCATGAAAGCGCTCCTCGCCGCAATGGAACCACAGCACGCCAAATCCCGTCCCATCCAGGTCGGTCATGGCGAACATCTTGCCGCCGATGTCGCGGTCGCCCACCCAATAGACCAGGTGATGGCCCCAATTCACCGTCTCCGCCACATTGGGCATCGCCATGCAAATCGCGCGAATCCCCTCGTTGTCCATGGCAGACAGTCTACAGCGAATCCGAATCCCCTTGAGCCGAATTTCGTGGGGCACGACTGTCCAGCCAGCCCGGGGTTCCAACCAGGGCTCTGCGGTGGTATCAATTGATCATTCTGAAGACCATGCACTAGACTGAAGCCTCGTTCCGCTCAACCCAGCCGTCAGGAGAGAAAGGCGTGCCTGTTATGTCCCCCAACAATTTCATTGTGCTTGCCTGGAGCCGCGCAGCGGTTCCCGTCCTGGCCGCAATTGCCGGCCTGCTGTGCATTCTCCCCGCCCATGCGGCCCAATCGGATTTCGTCACCGCGGTCACTGCCACGCATCCCATTGCCTATTATCGTCTCGACGCAACATCGGGCAAGAGCCAGGTTGGCGCTACCACCTACAAGCCGATCGGCGGCGTGACTACCGGATCGCCGGGCGCGCCCATTGGCGACCCCAACAGCCAGTTCGCCCAGCTCAACGGCAAGGATGCCTACATCCTGACCACGCAGGCCGGCGGCGTGAATACAGCTGGTAGCATCATGGCCTGGGTCAACCTGGCCTCGCTGCCATCAAAGGAAGGCCACTTCTTTTACGTGGCCGGCGAGTCGCAGTCCGGCAACGATCTCGATTTGCAATTTGAGAACGACAACGCGCTGCGGTTCTTCACGGCGGGCGGCGGCAGTGTGGCTTTTGCGCCGCCGTTGGCGTCGCTGGTCAATCATTGGCATCTGATCGTCGTCACGGTAGACACGGTGTCCAAAGTCCGAGTCATCTACTGGGATGGGAAACCCGTAGCCACCGACGGGGGCGGTGGCCGCGCCGGCAAGACCACCGCTTTCTCGATCGGCGCCAGCACCTACTTCGGCGGGCGATTCTTCAAAGGCGGCATTCAGGAAGCCGCGCTCTGGAACCGCGCGCTCAATAGGTCTGAGGTCAGCGCGATCTATGCGGCGTCCTCTGGCACTTCATCCGGCGCAACTGGCGCAGGCGCATCGGGCTCAAGCGGCTCAGGTGGGCTTTCCACCACGGCCAAGGTGGACGCCGACGACGCCAGCGGACCCATCAAGCTGATACACGAAGAGCAGATCGCGATCATGTTCATGGGCGCCATGGAAGAGATCGAGCACGACTGCCAGCTCAGCCTGCAGCATGTGTGCACCTTCGAGCAGCTGCTGAAGGGGGTCAACGTCAATGGCCACGTCGATCGCCTGAAGTTCGATCCCAAGGTCGATCCCAACTACACCTACACGTTGGCCGCCTCGGGCATGGCCTGGGAAGCGCACGCCAATCCCAAGAAGCCCGGACTGTCAGGCTTCTGCTGGATGTCGAGGAGCATCGGCACGACGGTCACTACCTACAACCCCAACGGCGTCGCCGGCTGGACCGACAAAGAAATCCTGGGCCGCGGGATAAGCGGAGATTCGTTTGCGATTCAATAGTGGCGATGAAACCGCCGGAATCCCCCTGTCCATGCTCATGCAGGGATTCCGGCTTATCTTCCGGACCGAATGCCGGAATTTTTGCGCGCCGCTTGAGTCCTGCTGCCCCGCGCGCGATTCCTCTTGGGTCGAGTAGACTTGTTGAGACCTTCCGATGACCTTTTCCGCAGGCGACAAACTCGGCCCCTATGAAATCATTGCGCCCCTGGGAGTGGGCGGGATGGGCGAGGTATTTCGCGCCCGCGACCCACGCCTCAACCGCGAAGTGGCCATCAAAGTCTCCGCGCGCCAGTTCAGCGCCCGCTTTGAGCAGGAAGCCCACGCCATCGCGTCCCTGAACCACCCCCACATCTGCCAGATCTACGACATCGGCCCCGACTACCTGGTGCTGGAGTACGTCGAGGGCAAGCCGGTCGCCGGCCCGCTGCGTCCGGAAGAGGCCGTCAAGCTGGCGCTGCAGATTGCCGCTGCGCTGGAAGAGGCCCACGGCCGCGGCATTCTTCATCGCGACCTCAAGCCGGCCAACATACTGGTCACCGGCAAGGGCGTAGCCAAGCTGCTCGACTTTGGCCTCGCCAAGCGCATGACCGATTCCAATCCCGACATTACCAAGACCGTCGCCGGCACGGTGCTGGGCACGGCCTCGTACATGGCGCCGGAGCAGGCGGAGGGCAAGCCGCTGGACGAGCGCAGCGACATTTTCAGCTTCGGCGTGGTGCTCTACGAGATGCTTTCCGGCTTCCGCGCCTTCGGCGGCGACTCGGCCGTGCAGGTGATGAGCTCGGTGCTGCGCGATGAGCCGCCGCCCTTGCAGGCCTCCGCCGAGATGCGGCGCATCGTGGGCAAGTGCATGGCCAAGCGGGCCGGCGAGCGCTTTGCCACCATGGCCGAGGTGCGGCGCGAACTGGAGGGGCTGGCCGATCCCGCGGCCCGCGCATCCGAGGGTGCCTCCATCGCCGTGCTGCCCTTCGCCAATCTGAGCGCGGACAAGGAGAACGAATACTTCAGCGATGGACTGGCCGAGGAGATACTCATTGCGCTGAGCCAGGTGGAGGGCCTGCGTGTGGCCGCCCGCAGCTCGTCGTTCTCCTTCAAAGGGAAGCAGACCGAGATGAGTGAAGTGGCGTCGAAGCTGCGCGTGGCCAACATTCTCGACGGCAGCGTGCGCCGCTCCGGCAGTCGCGTGCGCGTAACTGTGCAGCTTGTCGACGCCAGAAATGGCTTCCAGCTCTGGTCGGAGCGTTACGACCGGCAGATGGAAGACATCTTCGAGGTGCAGGACGAGATTGCGCGCGCCATCGCCGAACAGCTCAAGGTGACGCTGGGAGTGGCCGTGAGGCCGGCGACGAAGAATCTTGAGGCCTACGAGCTCTATCTGAAAGGCCGTCACCTGGTCAATCAGCGGCTGGTTTCCACCGTGCGCCAGGGAATGAAATGCTTTGAGCAGGCCATTGAGCTTGACCCAAAGTTTGCGCAGGCCTATGCGAGTCTCACGGAGTGCTACGGGATCCTGAGGGTGTATGGCTGGATCTCGCACGAAGAGGGCAAGACGCCGGCGCTGGCGGCCGTGACCAAAGCCGCCGCGCTTGCGCCCGATCTCTGGGAGACCAATTTTGCGCGCGGCTTCTATGCCTTCTACTTTGTCCGTAACTGGCGCGAATCGGGGCCGCACTTCAAGAAAGCGGCCGCGCTTAACCCCCGCTCGTCGCTTGCGCAGGGCTACTATGCCGTCTACCTGGCCATGGACCGGCAGGAAGAAGAGTCCATTGCATGCACCACGAAGGCCTGCCAACTGGACCCGCTCGGCCCCTTCACGAACGCCCTTACGGCCAGCACGCTGCAAATCATGGGCCGCCTGGAAATGGCCATTCGCTATGCGCGGCAGGCGCTGGAACTGCAGCCGGAATACGTCTTCGGCCTGTGGGTGCTGGGCGTCTCGCAATCCAGCCTCGGCCTCAACCAGGAAGCGGTGGAAACCATCGAGCGGGTCATTGCCAAATCCCGTGCTCCCATCTACGTGGGTCTGCTGGGAGCGGCCTATGCGCGCGCCGGGCGCGCCGAGGATGCGCAACGCCTCCTGGACGAACTGGAAGACCGCGCTAGCCGCGGCGAATTCGTCTCCGCTTCGTCGCGCCTGTCCATTCATGCGGGCTTGAGCGACGTTCCGGCCATGCGTCGCGAGCTCGCCCATGCGCTTGCCGAATCCGTACCCGCCTTCGGTCTCCGGATCACCAGCCCCTTCGTCAACGAGTTCCGCTCCGACCCCGAAATCAATCGAATGCTGACTGAGTTGTATGGGTACTGAAGATACTGCGCGGAATCTGGGTGCCCCATCCTTGAATCGCATCATTGATGCAAGGGTGGGAGACCACGATCCCCTCCGTCGTGGAATGAAACCCTCTACGCCATGCGTTTCCGCATCACCCACGTCGTCATGCAGCGATAGTCCTGCACGATAGTCGTCTTCAGCGGATCGACGAGAACTGCATTCTTCTCTTCCGTCAGGTCCATCAACATCTTTTCGTCGACCAGGAACCACTCCGATCCGTCGCCTACGACGAATATGTTGCCGCGGACATGTTCGAAATCCATGCCGATGCGCGAACCCAGCCGGCAAAACAGCATCCCGCCGGGCCGCAACACACGCCAAAGTTCTTTGAGCATCGCCCGGAAGTGCGCATCGTCGCGGGCAAAGTGAAGCACCGCACTGCAGATCACCACATCGGCAAATCCATCCGCAAACGGCATCGCCTCGATGTGCCCCACCTGGAAGTTCGCCGCCGGCAACCCCGTTCCGAGTGACGCGGAGAGCTGACGCACGTGCTCGACACCCTCGGCATTCGCGTCGATCGCAAACACCTCGCATCCCTCGCGCAGCAGATGAACAAGGTTGCGCCCGTATCCGCATCCGGCGTCGAGTACGCGCATGCCCGCCGCGATGTTGCCGCGCAAGATCTGATCGAAGACATAGATATCGATCTGCCCGAATTGTTCCTGAATGGTCAGCGGCACGTTACTCCCATCCCAACATACAGCAATAGCCTTCCGCCCGGTGCCGTTGAACCGATGGCGAGCGGCTCAGCGCCCAGGCGAAGCCGAAGCCGGCGGATCGGCCCAGTAGCGCGTTCTCGCCGTCACTTCGAGGCCAGTGTAGTTGGGTACGCTCAGGGTAATCTCATGCAGGCCGGCGTGCGGCGCCAGCGGATGGAAGCTGAGGACGTACCGGTTGGGCAGGTGATTGGCGATGGTCGCCAGGTCGCGTTCCAGGCTCTTGGCGTCGGTGAGCTTGAAGTACTCGCCGCCGGTAAGGTGGGCAACGGTTTCCGGGATATTACGCTGCAGGCCGTCAACCGTGGCGATCGCGGCCATCTTGGCAAACGTCAGCGGAGGAGCAAGCTGGGCGAGGCAGTCGTAAGCCTGCTCCCATCGGTTGCGCGGGCCGTCGGGATCGGGATCGGGGTCCTTGCCCATGCAGCCGTGCGGCGGGTTGGGGTGGTGGTTCTCAAGGCTCAGCAACCCAGACGGCCGTCCACTGGGCTGGGTAGGCAACTGCCGCGCTGCGTAGTGCGCCGCCTCTGACTTCGCCGTAGAAAAGCCAACGCTGTAAATGATCGTATTGGTGTCGGTAGTGCTGCGAACGGCCTCTTCAACGGTGGTTTGGCTGCCGCGATCGAGCGTCTCGCTGATCAGCAGAATGGCGCGGCGATAGCCTACCGGTTTTGTGCGCAGCAGATCGACGGCGTATTCCAGGCTGTCCAGGATAGCGGCGCCATTGTTGCCCAGGGGGATATTGTGGACCGCATTCGGGCTCTCGCAGTTGTCCATGTGATGCTCGCGGGTGCAACCGGGCCGCAGCGTGCGCAGCGCCCCCGCCGCCGTCTCCACGTTGCCGGTGAAGTCCTGGAGCAGAGCGGGATGGCTGTCGAATGTGACCACGGCGATCTGGCGAGGAATGTTGCCAACGATCGAAGCCAGCATGGGCGCCAGCGGGGGAACGATGGAATCGTATTTCTCGAACTGGCGCGCGCCGGCTCCGCCGATCTCGACCACGACCACCAGGGCCAGCGGCTCGCTGCCCGTCTCCGGCTCGAGCGTGAGCTTCTGGGGAACGCCGTCGTCCTTGAGCACGAAATCGCCGGCAAGCAAGGTGTAGACCATGGCGCCGGACCGGGTGCGCACCAGGGCGGGCACGATCACCACCGTGGATTGGGTGGTGAAAGCAGGGCCGGCCGTGCCCGGCGGCGCGGCGGATTGCGCCAGGGCTGAGACTGCGTCGCACGCGAGGACGCAGAGCAGCACAAGGGACAGCGCTGCGAGCGCCGTTGCTCTCAAATCCGCGATCAGTTGGCTGTCCGCCGGTAAATGCCTGTGCATAACAGCTTAGACTAGGCGGAGATCACTTCGACACGGCCGGTTGCGTTCGCGTGCTGCTCGCTGCCGAACACGATCTGGATGTCGCGGCCAAGACGAGTGAGGCATTCCAGCATTTTGGCCTCGCTGATTCCGCGAAACTGGCCGCGCAGCATCTTGGAGAGCTTGGGCTGAGGAATCCCGAGGACCTGGCCGGCGTATTGCTGCGTCCAGCCGCGCGCATCCAGGATTTCGCCGATCTTCGAGGCCAGCTTCGCTTTCACCAGCATGAACTCCGCATCAGGTAGGCCCAGATCGGCGTAGACGTTGGTTGTGCCCCGTTCAATTTCGATCATTGGCGTCTTTCCCTTGCGTCATCCTCTGCGGCCTTCAGCCTTTCCCTAATCACCGCCAGATCCGGCTTCGGAGTCGCGATACTGTGTAGGGACTTCTTCTGGAAGCAGTGCAGCACGTAGGCGGCATGCGCGAACCGAATCGTGTAGACCGCTCGATAGGCGTTTCCCTGCAAATCCTCGACGATCTCAAGCACCCCGGCTGACCCAAATCCCTTGAGAGGTTTTGCCTTGTGGTGTTTTCTTCCGGTCTGCGAGAAATAAAGCGCATATCCGAACGAATGCTGCAAATCTTCCGGCATAGCCTGCAGGTCTTTCCGTGATGAAGCCACCCAAAGCAAGGGCCGGACATCCTCACACTCGATTATTCCTCTTTTAATCTAAATGTGACATCAGTACTTGGCTTCAAACGCCCGGAATCTCCGTTCCAGCTCCCATTGCGCCGCGGCCTTCTCGCTTCCGTCCAGAAAGGCCTTGCAACCGCCAGCCGGCTTGTCCGCGCCCAGCGTCTGGCCTTTGCAGGCGGCGGCCGGCGCCGTGAACACGTCTTGCGCCGCCCAAAGGCTGTCGCCGGGCAGGAAGCTGTGTTCCATGCCGGTGCGGGCCATCTGCTTCAGGTCGGCGTAGCTCAGGTGATAGTCAATGGCCGCGCGGACGTATTCATGGGTAATGTCGATGCGGCTCACGCCCTCATCGTCCGTGGAGAGCGCCACCGGCACGTGCGCGGCCCGGTAGAGCGGGAAGGGATGGTCGGCGCCCTTGATGCCCAGGATGGCCTCGTTCGAGCTCAGGTTGATCTCAACCATCACGTGTTTGGCGGCCAGTTCCTTCAGCAAGCCAGCGGCGTCGTCCTCATCCATCACGTCGACGCCGTGGCCAATGCGCTCGGCGTGCCCCAGTTCCACGGCTTGGCGGATGTGGAAGCGCAGCCCCTCGGGCGGCACCAGGCCGCTGGCCAGTTCGCCGGCGTGCAGGCTGATGTGCACCTTGGGATAAACCTGGTGGAGATACTCCACCATCTTCATCTGCAAGGTATAGTCGCGCATGGAGATAAAGCCGTCCTCGGGCTGGACGAAGTTGATTCCCAAGAAGCCCTGCGCGTGGGAATCCATGGTGGCCTGCACGGTCTCAAACCCCAGCAGTGTCTGCGCGAAGACCACCTCCGGCGGCGCGCCGCGCAGCACCTGGTAGATGTAGCGCACCTCTACCTGGCAGGCGGGCGTGGCCTGTGCGGTGCCGCAGTGCTCCAGTTGCCGGCGCTGGATCTCCGCCGCGCGCACGTCTTCCGTGTCGGCAAGCACTTCCTCGCGCAGCTTGCGCAGTAGCAGGTCGTTGCGGAACTCGGCCAGGTCCGGCGTCCAGCCGATCTCCTTCGCAATCTGCGCGGCATGGCTGAAGGCCGGCGTTTCCATCAGCTCCAGATATTGCTGATTCTGGGCGGCGGCCAGCGTGGCGGCCTCGTCCACCCACTCGCCGATGTGCTTCTTGCCCAGGCCGCCGAAGCGTGCAAAGGTGGCGAAGAACTGGTCGTGGCCACTGAGGCCCGGCGTGGGCACAAAGCTGCGCATACTGAAAGCGTCCACCAGCTTGTCGTAGAGCTCCTGGTTGGCCGGGAGTTGCGCGGCCGGCACCAGCGGCGCTGTGCAGGGCGGCTTGGCAAAGGCCAGCGCGGCGGGATCCACGCAGAGGCCGTCCTCGCCCGCTGCGCGGATGAAGCTCTCCGCGTACACCGCCCCTGAGAGGTGGACGTGCAGGTCGGCCCCTTTGGGAAACTCCGCGAGAAATCCGCGCAGTGCCAGCGGCCCGGCTTGCAGGGCGGCCTGGTAGGCGCGGGCGGCGCGGGCCTCTTGTGTGGAACCCTGGGCCGCCGGGGCCGGGGACGCGGAAGGCTGGGCGTAGCCGCCGGCAGCGGCAGCAGCGACAGCGAGGCAGGCGAAACGAAACAATGTGCGGCTCATGATTGTCCACCAGTGTAGTCCAGTGACATGCGTCCTGAGATTAGATCGACCGCCCTGCGCTACCATAAAGGACAAAGAGCGGGGCGCACGCATGTTTGTCGTTGTCTGGCAATTCGAGATTGCCGAGGAGAAACTGGCCGCTTTCGAGGCTGCCTATGGGCCGGAGGGCGCCTGGTCGAAGCTCTTCCGCTCGTCGGGGGAGTATCTGGGAACGGAGCTGCTGCGCGACGCCTACATTCCCGGCAGCTACCTGACCATCGACCGCTGGGCTAGCGAAGCGGCCTTCCGCGCCTTCCGCAAAGACCATGACGCGGAGTACGAAGCTCTGGACCGCGCCTGCGATGCGCTTACCAGCCGGGAAACGCGGATTGGTGCGTATACCGTTTGAGCCGAAAGCCTCTCTCAGGCACAATCGTCTCGTTGTCCCAGAGGTAAAATGGCGACCACGTTGGCAAACCCTTTTTCTTTGTCCCTGTCCTCGGGACAATTTGCCTGGTTTGCTTGCCCTGTCCCTAAGTTCCAGCGCAGACCAGATCATCTGGTCAGGAACAGGAGCCGGAGACGATGCTGCGCATCGAGACCCGCGAAGCTGTGCTTGACGTGGTGGCGCGCGATCGCCACAATCTGCCCATCCCGGATTTAGCTGCCAACGAGTTCCAGGTCTGCGAGATTCCCAAACACGGAGCTAAGATTTTACGCCGCATCCTGTACCTGCGCACCTTCGACCCAGAGCGAAAGGACCGCGAGGAAGACGCGACCAGCGGCTTTCAGGTTAGTTCGGGCGCGGTTTGCGCGCTCGACGCTACCGTTCATTATCGGATCGCCATACGGGCATCTGCCGAACCTGGCTTTCATACTGTCCTGGTCAAGACCACCCGTCCCCACGTCGATCTCACGTTCCGCCGGCAGTACTATGTTGGCCATACCCGTGAAAATGCCACGCCTGAAGACCTCAAAAAGCTTGTTACCCCGACGGCTTTGCAAAAGGCGGCCTGCTATCACCCGCTCACCCCGCCCACGCTGGCGATCACCGCCAAAGTGCTCGATGTTCCCGGTGGAAGCAATACGCGTTACGCGGCCGTGATCAAGCCGGAATCGCTGAGCGGCATCGGAATCAACGGAGCTGTCCCGCGTGTTCAGCTCGACTTCGGCATGTGCTTCTTCGACTCGGCCGGCGAAGTGGCCGATTATCTGCACTCGACTGTGGATCACCAACTGAACGGTGCCGATATTGCGCGGTTGCCGGAACATGGCTTTGTCAGTTTGTTGGAAGCCCCCGGACCCAAGCCGCCGGCCCTGGCAGTTCTGGCCGTACTTGATCGCAACACCGGCAATTTGGGTGTCGTGGATGTCTCCCGCCCCCTCCCGATCACCGCTCAAATGGGCCCAGCGGGAGAAAAGCGGAAGCTCATCGGCGATATTCGTGCTTTCGGCTCCGTCACACCAAGGGAAGGCGCCTTTTGCGGCGATGTTTACGAACTTCCGGTAGGCGCAACCTCTCTATACGAACTTGGTGAACTCGATCCCGTTGCCTCGATCTACACCAACACCCTCAACATTCCCAACCAGGACATTACACGCATGGGCGGCATTCCCGGCGTCACCCACAGCAGCCTCTGGTTTGGGATCGACTACTACGGCAAGTTCTACGTCACGGAGCCGGGCGAGTACTTCTTCGAACTTGAGTCTGACGATGGCTCACGGCTTGAAATCGACAACCGCGTTCTCATCGATTTGGACGGAGTGCACCAAGTCGCCCGGCATCCATGAAAGTCTTTGTCAACAGAAAAGCACGAGTTTCCTGGGCGCGCTCAGGAGAGCGCGCATTGCCCGTCTGATTAGCTGCAGCTACGAACGTTTACAGACTGCCCGGCGTGCTGCGCCGGAGATGAAGCGAAGCCTTGCTGAGCGCAGCAATGATCTCCGGTTCCGCGTGATGCTTCTTCGGCATGTTGATCCTCCTTGATGGCGGTTTCGAGGGCCTCAAATGCCAATGTATCTCTAGTTCCAACTGGTACAGCTTCCGGGTTTTGCCTCAGACCGTAGACTTCCGGAGCTTCCGGACCATGCACGCCAGCCTGATGCAGCGTTTCGGCGCACGCCTCGAGGTTGCCCGTGACAGTATGGGGCACACCGGAAGTTCAGGCAGCATCACGTTGGATGACTATTCCAAAACGTGGTGGAACGAACGCGTGGAGGCTGTAAGCAGGGTGGTCGAAGCTGTCTTTGCTGAACCGGACAAGGAGGATGAAGAAAAGAGAGGAAGCGCCACTCTGCGGAAGGGTCTCCCCGACTGCGGAACTGGCGAAGAGCGGGAACCCTCTTGGGAACCCCAGGCTGTTTTGCCCGCCCAGGAATCAGTGTAAGTTATTGATTTTAATGGTCGGGGAGAGAGGATTTGAACCTCCGACCCCCTGGTCCCGAACCAGATTATCTCAAAATGGCCCAATTCTTTGAAATCAACAATTTGCAACTCCTTTGAAATCAATGAAGCTGTTGAACTCTGTAGTTTCCGCTACATCTCGGAGGCTCTGTCAGCTACAAAATCGACACATTTAATCGGGGCGATGAAATGCAACTCGCCAAATTTAAACGAGCAACTCTGTTTGCGAATTGCGGCCTCATTTGATTGTCTCAGCCATGTTTGTGTTGGATGGAGCATGGGAGTCGTCGCCGAGGTACATCACGACCATGTGCTGAATGCCCGGAGCCAATTGGCCGGCAGTCACTGTGAACTTTGCGATTCCCTTTGAGTCGAGGGGAACAGTTTCCCAGATGAATCCCCTGAAATCGAAGCCGACTAGTCCAGTCGGCACGCTTGAGCCCCTCCTCACGGATTTAACCTGGGCGGTGAAGGTGACGGGAGTGTCCGCCTTCTGGGGGTTCGCGTTTGCCGTAACCGTGATCGTCGTCGCCGGCAGGGCCCTCATCTCGTCCGCATTGAATTTCATGACGTAGGGCGCGATTGCCTCGTGCACCCATGGAGGTTCCCCACGGTCACCTTCCAAGGTCGTTATGAGCGCACCAGGAGTGACGGGAAAGTCCTCGGAACCGGTTCGGCCAGCCAAATAGACATTCCCTTCTTGGTCCAATGCCACGGCCTTCGCGCATCCGCAACTCTTGTCTTCCACGAAACCGCTGCCGCCAAGGAAAGTGGAATAGAGCAGTGCCGAGCCCGACGCATTGAGCTTCGACAGGAACGGTTGCTCGGATTTGTAGTAGATTCCGTAGGGTATGGTCAGGAACGCGCCGGCCGTTACAGGAAATTTCGCGTTGAAAGTATCACCGGTAACATAGGCATTTCCCGAAGAATCGGCCGCAAGTCCATATCCGATCGATTCCCACGTCCCGCCCAGGTAGGTCGAATAGACAACTGACATGTCTTTGGCGCGGAACTTCGTCACAAACGAGAGGATTGCCGCCACATCCAAGTGCGGTTCGAGCGATCCATGAGTGGTCGGGAAGTCGGCAGAGTCGGTTTCGCCCATAGCGTATACATTGCCTTCCGGATCGGTTGCGACCCTTACCACCTCGTCCAGGCCACTGTTCCCTCCCAGGAAGGTCGAATAAACCAGCTCAGTACCACTTGAGTTGAGCTTCGAAATCATGCCGCTTCCAGGCACACCCGGAATCTTCTTCTGGAGCGCGCGGGCCGTCACAGGGTAGTCGCTCGACTGCGCGTAGCCGCCGACAGTCGCGTCACCTTCCGCGTCGATGCCTATCGTCTGGCACTGGTCTGAGTAACTTCCGCCGAGATACGTGCCATACTCAACCCCGCTTCCGTCAGGCTTGAGCTCCGCAACGGTGCAGGCACTTCGAATATTTTTCGGGTTGATTTCCCGTTGAAATGCATGTGGAGTCACAGGAAAGTCCTTCGCAGTCGTAATCCCGACGACAAATGCATAGCCGGCAGCGTCGACGGCTACCCCCTGCGAGATGTCGATCCAATTGCCAGGGGTGGGGTTATTCGATACTGTTCCCCCAAAGTAGGTCGAGTACACGAGCTTGGTTCCAGTCGCGTTAAGCTTGGTCACAAATCCGGTGCCATTCTCGACGTACTTGCCTGCCGTTCGAAATGCGCCTTTCGTTATTGGAAAGTCAGTCTCATTCGTTTGCCCAACCATGTATGCGTTCCCCTCGCTATCGACTGCCAAGCCATAAGCGACGGTATCCGATTCGTCGAATCCTTTTCCTGCAAGGTAGGTTGCATAAACCAGGGCGCTCCCCTCGGCGTTAAGTTTGGCGACAAAGATCGGGAGCGAATAAATCCCTGTCTCAGGGTCCTTCGGCTCAAACGCGCCAGGGGTTGTGGGGAATCCAGCTCCTGCCGACCCGGTGATCACGACCTCACCGGCCGCATCGACGGCCATTGCCTGCACAGAACCTCCAGGGAAGTACGTGGAATAGGCAAGCACCGGGTCGATGATCAGTGGCATTTGATGATCGTAGGCGGCCAGGCGGAATCCGACCGTGCCATTGTTGCCGAGAAGAAAGCCGCCTTCGATGAACTGCTTCTTTCCGTCAATTTGCTGGTAAATCGTCGGCTTGCGGAATCGGATGTCCCGCGCCTCGGTTCCAATAACCAGGTCTCCGGTGGAATCGACGGCGAGCGCCTTCGCCCCATCCAAGCGGAATTGAATCCGGCTGGCGTCCGCATGCGGCGCCACAACAAAGTCGTATTCGAGTTGCTGCTGGTTGCCGTAGTAGACCAAATCCACGCCGGGATACACGCCGGAGTAGCGGACCTTGGCGTAGGTCGGAACTGCAGTGTGCCAGTTCGTGGGATCGCTGCCGGTAAAGTAGTTGGCCGTGCCCGGCAATGCATCCTCAGCGGACAGGATAGGGGCATTTCGCGCGCCGGCGAGGCTCATGCGCAAGGTTGAGACTTTCCGATGCGGCTCTACCCTCCGCGCGGGTCCTTGTGGGCCAATCTCCTTTGGAGCATCAAATCCACTCACCCGCTGAAGCCTGGGTCCATCGAGCGTCGAGCCGGTGGCGTTCGGCTCGGAGAACGTAAACACTGCGCCCGAATCGGTGAGGAACAGGGAATAGCCTGCGCCACGCGCCAGGAACTTTACCTGCGGACCGGTCTGACCGCGATTCGCCTCGAAGCTCATCGGCAGCCTGCCGAAATTGTCGTTCAGCCTGGAGTTGAGAGCGAACGAGGATGGAGCTCTCTCTTGACCGAGCGCCATTTTCTCCGATGAAAGAAGTGGAATGCTGAGCGCCAACACGGAAAGCAGCAGTCGGGAAGTACGATTAACGTTTTTCACGAGGCCTTCTTTGCACATCATTCTAACTCGGAATCCGCAGTTCCGAGAGCCGCAATTTCGCGTGTATCATCATCGCGTTTGTGGAGCCATCGGGTTTCCTTTGACCATGGCCGTGCCTAACCGGTCCAGCTAATCGCAGGTGAAGGCTCCACCGCCCACCCAGACGTTCGAGTGCTCCCAGGCCATCGACCCCGTCGCGGCATTGATCTCTGTTACCTTTTTGAGCCGTGCCTCACACGGACGATGGAATCGGCCAGGGAATATCATGTCCCCCGAATTCCCGAATCCCGAACCCTGGGGCACCCGCCTAAAACTGCAGTGAATAGGTATCATGTCCCCCTATTACCTCCCGCCCGCCAGGTTGAGGTTCGCGGTATCCCACCCTTCGCTAGAAAAAAGCGAAGGATGGGGCACCTGCCGATGGACTTCGTGCGCAACGGGGCTTTCATAGCTCACCGCCGTTTCGATTGGGCTGGGGATTGAGGCTGGGATTTGGGCCGCACGCTGGCCGCGTGCCGCAACGTACATGGCAACGGGCCGAACGGAGCCGTTTTCTTGCTAAGGGGAGGGGAGTCATCAAGTTACCCCTTCAGCAACGCCAGGTTGCTATCAGAGTAACCCGTTTTCAGAGATTTTTCCTCTTAGCCGCTTGTTTTCTGATGGTTCCCGCCCCGGTAACCTTCAGCAACTTCGCAGCAACCCGCGCGGGGTGACGTGTCCACCCTCCTGCCGACGCCGTAGGCGGCGTTACACCGCTCACCCGCAGATGACCTGCAGGAAACCTCAGAAGCAAGCCGCCTTAGTAAGCTCCTACGTCGGTAGAGCAAGAAACTCCCTCCACTCGTCGAAGTTGTCACTTGACGGGTCGTCTTCATACTGAGAAGGGAGCAAACCACGCATTCGATCATCCAAGAGTTTAGCTGCGAATAGAGTTTCGAACATGCTGTCGGAGGCGATCACAAATTCTGGGGGTTTAGCCCTTACCAAAGAACTGTTGACCTCATCAGTGGATGAGTCAGGGGCAGACTCACCTACCAGCGATTTAGGAAACCAGATGGGCCAGTTGGGCTCTTCTTTAGTGCTGAGCAATCCCACAATTCTTTTGAAATCTTTGCTGTCCAAAGGGGAGAAAGCATAGACTCTCGTCCCCTGCCTCGGGCCCCATGAAACGATGTCGAATCTGAATGCCAGGTCAAATCGCGCCGCCATGGCCCAACCTGACATTACTCCGTCATACCAATCACGCGCTATCGTCTCTTCAAAAACGAGGCGTGACGAAATCGGAAATGATAACTGAGACAGGAACATGACTGTCCTCAAATCTTAGGGCCAAAAGAGGGAATTGAAAACTTGAACTATAGTGTCGGTGACAGGGCAGGTGGCCCGGTCAAGTTTTTCACTGCTGGTTCTCCCTCGATGGATTGTGCCCCATCCAAGCCGCGTGGTTTGCGGCTTGGGTGGGAAAGCACGATGGTTCTCCCTTCCCCAAGCGTACTCTCTCGTCGGGCCACAATCTGATCGGCAGGTGGCCCGGTCAAGTTTTTCACTGCTGGTTCTCCCTCGATGGATTGTGTCCCATCCAAGCCGCGTGGTTTGCGGCTTGGGTGGGAAAGCACGATGGTCCTCCCTTCCCCAAGCGTACTCTCTCGTCGGGCCACAATCTGATCGCAACGCCCGCTCATCGCGAAGAACGCGATGAACGGGGCACAGCCTCCTGCGGTTCTCTACAATCCTTTTGACCGGGCCACCTGCCGCGTCCACTTCCAGTACCGGCGCGGCCCATACCAGTCACTCATCGCGCCGCCTCGCTCGCCTTTTTCTGCGCCGCCAACCGCTCCCGCGCGCGCTGCATCTTGGTCGCATCCACCCGCGCAATCTCCGCCCGTACCTCTGCCTCGCCCGGAAGAGCATGATCGGGAAGCGGGCGAAGATTCAAGAACAACGCACGCAACGCAAGAACCTCCGACAGCAACACTTCGCCCAAAAGCGCATCCGCCGCCCCACCGCCTGGACGGCCACTCCCGCCGTCCGCGTCCGGCTCCAGCAAACGCGCCCGCATCCACTCCGAGAGCGTCAGATTCTCCGCCCGCGCCCGCGCCTCAAGCGCCGCATACTCCGCGTCGCTGACCTTCGTGCCTACAGATTTTGTTCGCAGAGAAGCCTTCACCATGCCGTCACTCCTTCGCCTTGTAGTTGTTCATCCCCGCAACCATCCGCGTGATGTATTCCCGCACCGCTGCCGATCGGCGCAAGATCGGGCGCTCGTTGGACGCTGGCGATGGCGTTGCTGGTTGCGCCTGATTGCTGGCCGGGAACGGCTTCGACTGCTCCATGGATTCCTCCCTTTCATGGACGCTGCACGGCGGTTTTCAGCTAAGGGATGGAAAATCATCAAGTTACCCGACAGCAACCGGCGCGTGTTTATAGAATAGACCGGATCACACCATTTTTACTTTTAGTCGCTTGTTTTCTTATGGTTCGCGCCCGGTAACCTGAAAATGCCTTATTTTTAGAGAGTCTCTCTTTTAGATGCCTGATTATAAAGCTGTTCCCGTAGGAGAACTTCAGGTTACTCTACAGCTCCCATTCTGGGGTGATGTGTCCCCCTATTTCCGATGCGAAGCAGCGCGGGCTTGGGATACTGGCCGGGACGAGGATTTCAAGGCTGCCACTGACAGCAAGGCCGCCCCGAAGAGCGGCCCCAGCCGGTCTATTGGCACCGACGATTTTTCCATTTGAATGTGGCGGCTACTTCATCCACCGTAGTGCCGCCCTTACCATCAGCAGGCGATGCAGCTCCATAAATCTGGATCGATACATTCTCGAAGTCTATGTTCGTTGTGAGACTGCCGCCACCTTGTGTGATTAGAGCCCCTGCGAAGTCCTTTGACCGTGGGCCTCTCTCACCTGCTGGCACGAGTTCGTCGAAGATTTGATCGATCTCCTTCCGCGATAGGCTGGAATCTAGCCTGATTGTTTCGGGCGAGTAATGCAGTTTTTCCAGTCCGATCTCACAGACCTGTCCGTCCGATGAATACCTCGGCATCATCAGAACGCCCGGTCGAATTTCGTAGGCTTCTATCGCCTTGTACTTCGCAAATTTTTCGTGGGCAGGATTCGCAGCAGTCGGCAGAAGCACAGCAGCGAGAGCCAAGCCAATCAATTTCGACATATCACTTCTCCTGACGAACACGTATTTCAAGAAGGCAACTGACCGTTTCCAACTCGCTAATTGGCGGGTGCGACGACTGGTTGCGTAGTGGTGAGCGTGTAGCCATTGCCTCCTGCATTTGTAAGCGTCCTCTCACTGGTTGCTGAACAGCTCTGCCCGCTGGGAAGCGTCAGCGTTAAAGTCTGCTTGTCAGTCGATGTCCACGTGTTGCCGCTGAAGTCTTGCTTGATCGCAGCGTTGGCTGCCTTTGATCCATCTGTTGGGTGGTAAATGCCGATGGTATCGCCGATCTGGCCATCTGCGTTAGTGCTGCCTTTTCCTTGAGCCAAGGTAGAAGAGACCTGCTGTCCGTTCTTGGTGTCAGTATTCTGATTCGCTTCCGTGACCTTCACGTCGGGTGCAGGTTGGCCATTCACCTTGACTGTTTCTACGATCTTTCCCTCCACTCCAGTCGCCTTCGCGATAACTTTGCCATTCACGTCCTTGATTGTTTCGTTTTTCACTGCCGTAGGCTTTTCCGCCACTGTTGCCTGCACCGTCACCTTGCTGCATGGGTCGTTTGGTCCGCCGCAATGCCCATCCTTGTCAATCCCACTCAGCGGGTTGTTCCGCATGTAGTTGTACAGATTCAACGTCTGTGGGTTGGTGTAGATGCCGTAGGGAACTGCCTGCGGATTCGATGCCCAGTCGGGGCTGAGGAATCTTCCCATTGCGCTTGAGTAGTAGCGCGCCAGGAAATAATCGTTGCCGGATTCTGTATCTCGTTCTTTGCCGGTGAACTTGTAAGCAAAGCACGCAAAGCTTGGAGTGCAGTCGTACTTGTATGTGGTCTGCATCATAGAGGAACTATGGGTTTTTCAGGGGCCGCGAACTCCATTTTCCACCCTGGAAGCTGAGCACCGTCACCTCACCGTTCCGGTGGTCGATGGACAAGCTCGCGAGATCGGCGTCCGGTTTTAGCAGAACCTTCCCGATAACTTTGAGCGGAGACACCTGGACGATATCAACCTCTGTGCCTCGGCTATGCGCATCGCCAAGAAGCGAGTTCGAGAGCAGCGTCCTGGGGACTGCAAAAACCTGTCCGTCTGGCGATAGCGCGCCCGACTCCACAGTCGTGTAGCTCCCATGTCCGCCCGTTTCCGGTAGGGCGATCTGCTGGACGCTGTGCGCTGCGAGGTCAACACTGGTTATAAGATCGCCCGGCTCTCTAGCCGTTGCCGTGATGACGGAGTTTCCAGTGGGGTAAGCGATGGCCGACTGAACGTCACAGGCGGCTTGCGCGCTGGCCTCATCCACCCGCCTTTCGTCTACGGCTTCTCCCACCAAGGGAAGTGAGCGAAGCGGGCAGAACTGCGGGCTGCTCTTGAACCAGAGACGATTGTGAACCGGATCAACAAAGCTGACGTTCCCAACACTTCCTGCGCCCGGCGGTAGACTGCGGGTTTCGGGTGCGACTTCCTGCTCGCCGTCCACTCGATATAGGGCCGTCGAAAACGCCTTCTCAGGATGATCGGGTGCGCCGGTGCCGAACACCACCAGCGTCGGCTTATCCTGGAAGAAGCCCGCAAGTTTTGGGGACGCTCCCAGATCGCCGCTCGGCACGACGAAGTCACCGATCAACTTGCCCCTTGTCAGATCGGCCACCACGATTCGAAGTGGTCCGGTCTTCAACCCTAGATGGCTTAGACCAACAGCCGCATAGTTGTCGTCTTTGTCGAAGAAGACGTTGCACCTTAGAAGTCCTGCTTCACTGACCGATGTTGTGAGCGGGAGAGAGCCGCCGGATGCTCGCGTTATCTTGAGCAACAGCTTCTGTTCTGCGAGCGTCACGGTGGCTGCATCGCCCCGGCTGTCGAAGGCCGAACACACTACTGGATAGCTGGCGCTTGCCGTGAGACAAGACGCCAGAGAGAGACCTATCACCGCCGCTTTAGCTAGGAGCTTCATCGTCTGCCCGATCATTGGGTGGTTGGGTGCGTGATCCCCACAGCATTCGTGAACGTATGCATGATGCTGATGACGTGGCGCGTCATCTGGTAGGCATCCTCGAACGGGTAGCCTGAGTTCACATGCATCTTCACGCCTAGGCCAGGGTTTTGAGGCACAGTAACGTCAGTTGATCGCTGACCGGCAACGTCCGGGTTCATCGCATTGAAGCTGGTGTCGTTGACATTCTTGCCGTTCACGCCTGGGCTTCTATGAAATGGGTCGTTGTTGTTCCCGAACCATCCGGGTTTTGCGGAACCATCAGGATTTGTTAAGGCCGCTCGAACATCACCAGCGGACGCCGGTGATCCATCTTTGTTCGTGATCGTGCCGCTGGCCACACAGGTGCCCTGGCAGTTCCCGGTGATGTTGGCATTGAACGAGCTTAGATCGCCTCCTCCAGCGACCTGGACGGCTCCTTGTTCCCCGGCATTCGTATCCCACACTCCCTGGTAGGTATTCCCGCCTTGCGAGACCGAGATTCCATTCGTTCCAAGAGTTGCATCTCCGGTCTGATCGCCGGTCAGATGTGTCCGGGTAAAATTCCCATCTGCGTCGGTGGTCCCAACATAGTTGCCTTTGCAAGTGCTTCCGTTGTCTTTACCGCATCCTTGAAGCCAAATATCCAAGCCTGTTGGGTCTGTAATGCTCAGCGGATTGTTGCGGGCGTACGCATACATATTCCACTCTTGCGGATCAAGCAATCTCTCCGGAGTTGCCATCAACGGATCGGGCGACATGAACCTGCCCATAGAGCTGCCGTAGTACCTTGCCCCGAAGTAATCATTGCCAGATTCAGCGTCACGTTCTTTGCCGGTACTACGTGGCCCAACGCGATTTAATTCCGCCTGTCCGCGCAAGCCTAATAGCACTGTGAA
>Ga0326727_10009983_pt1 | contig 22914 bp, 22 predicted proteins | sample MB2enrmetagenome_FD_207643 | JGI IMG/M metagenome (GOLD analysis project Ga0326727, IMG submission 207643) | Lab enriched peat soil microbial communities from McLean, Ithaca, NY, United States - MB29MY | ecosystem: Environmental > Terrestrial > Soil > Wetlands > Peat | place: USA: New York...
AGGACATTGCTTTGCTGCGCAAGCTCAAACATCGCGGGTTGTTGAAGGTGGACTGGATCTTCACCTTCGCGGCGGCGGTCTACAACTTGGTGAGAATGCGAAAGCTGATTCCGATTCCGGCTGTGGGTTGATGGGGTTGTAGTGTCTCTGTGAGCCGCGGAAACGGTTCGCAGAGCACAGAAATCAACCGTAACAAAGCGCAAAATCAGGTAAGAAACATCCGAAAATGGGATACGGCCAGCAAACAACTTACTTTTTCAGCAGTCTGCTAGTACACTGAAAAAGTTCCATTGGATTCCCCATGAAAAAAATTGCCATCAGTTTCTACGCCGCCGTCACTGTCGCCCTCATGGTCTGGGGCTTCTACCAGGCCATCTACGTCGCTCCCGACGAGCAGACCATGCATGAGGCGCAGCGCATCTTCTACTACCACGTGCCCTCGGCCATGGTCGCTTTCCTGTTCTTCGCCATCTCGTTGGCCGGCTCCATCGGCTATCTCGCCTTCCGCCACAGCCACCATGCCTGGGCGCAGATCTCCGATGCCTGGGCGCTGGCCGGCGCTGAAGTCGGCGTCGTCTTCTGCACCGTGGTCCTCATCACCGGGCCGCTCTGGGGCAAACGCGCTTGGGGCATCTGGTGGACCTGGGACGCCCGGCTGACCACCACCCTCGTCCTCTGGCTCATTTACGTCAGTTACCTGCTCTTACGCCGCTTTGCCGCCGGTCCTCAAGTCCAGACGCTGGCCGCCGTCCTGGGCATCTTCGGCGCACTCGACGTGCCCATTGTCTATATGTCCAACCGCTGGTGGGTCGGCCAGCATCCCCGCCCGGTTTTTGGCGGCGACGCGGACTCCGGCATCAAGGACCCCGCCATGCTGCACGCCTTCGGCTGGAACGTCCTGGCGTGGCTGGCCTGGGGAATCCTGATTCTGGTCCTGCGCTACTACGTCGAACGCCAGCATCAAAATATTGCCGCCCAGGAAGCGCAAAACGCGCTGGAAACCTGAAATCCAAAGGAGAAAACGAGGGAAATCATGGATAGAGCCGCTATTCTCAACCATCAGTTCGTCGTCGCCGCCTACGTCATCACCTGGGCCATCCAACTGGGCTACCTGGCCTGGCTCGCCCTGCGTTGGCAGGCGCAAAAGCGTGCTGCCGCCCGCATGGATCGCAAGGCCTGATTCTACGTGCTTTGTCCTTTCACGTTCTGTGCGAAAGGATGGGAAACAATCAGAATGCGCGCCCGGTTTGCAGAAAATTACCTTCCCCCGGCGCACAATCTCCTCATGTCCTTGCTCATCACCAGCAGTCTCAGCTATCTCCCTAATCCAATCTGTCAGGGATGTGACCAGTCCGTACCCCCACCATACCCACTGCCCACCCCCCCTATTTCCTGTGTAACTGTGAAACTGTGAACTTCCTCGCACCTTACCGTCAGGTAAAAGCCACAACGCCTGTTTCTGGATAAGAACTCCCTTCGCGCTTAAAGTTTTCCCAATTCTGCCGATAACCCCTTTGGAAGTGAGTGTGCGGAGGCGAGAGCAGCGTCTTGCCTCGCGGGCGCGCCCCAGCAAACGGGAGAACGGAAATACTATGCCTGCTGATTTTGGTGACATCACCGCCTTCCACCATGAGGAAGCTGCCCGGCATTATGCGCTTGCACAGGCGGCGCGCGACCAGGGATGCATCGCCGAAGCTGAGTTTCAGGCCGGACTAGCTGCGCGCTGGGACGAAGCCGCCCAGGAACAGAAGATTGGAATGCGGCAAACGCCATCCCGCCGCAGCGCATACTGTCGCCCTTTGCAACCGCCGCCCATACCACGAGCAATCGCCTGCATGTTGGCCGTTGTGCGCGGCGTCCAACACATCGCCGCAGCAATCCGCCAATTAGTGGCCAAGCGAAGTGATCCCATTAACGGGTTGTCGCTCCACTAATCATGACCTTGGATTACAGCACGAATAATTTGCCATCCTGAGCGTAGATCGGCACCCTCCCGCGGTTACGCTGACAAACGAGGAGAGCTGGAAGCTATGGCAGCTGAAACGCTTTCAGGGCAATGGCGTTGGGCGCGCGGCCGGCGGGAAGCAGGGTAAAAAACGAGAGCGAGGTCGTGCGCGCCACGGCAACATCTCCCGAACGTGTATCCACCACAAAGAGCAGCAGGCCGGAGCTGGAAAACGCCAGCGCCGAAGAGCCGTCTCCGGTATGGATCGAGCCGATGCGCCTGCCGTCGTCGATGGCGTAGACCGTAACGTACTGGGAGCGGAAGCTGGCCACGTAGAGCATGGAGTTGTCGGCAGAGACGAGGCCGCGCACGGGAGTGTCTCCGATGATGGTGGAGCTGTTGACATCGTTGGTGGTGGTGATGACCTCGGAGATGGAGTCGGAGAGCGAGTTGAGGGAGAACAACTCGCCGCCGTCGGGCTTGAGGGCTAGCTGCATCGGCGCATGTCCCACATCGAGCAGGGCTTCCAGGCGGTCGGGCCGTGCGGGGATAACCTGGGCGCTGCCGGGTTGAGCGGGACGAACTTCGGCGTGAGCCAAGGCGATAGCCATAATCTGGTGGCCGGCCGAGCAAGGCACAAAAGCTTTGGAGGAATCGGGAAGGATGACTGCATCTGATGCGCCGGGGCAGCCAGTGAAGATCGCGCGGAGGCGCCGTGTTGCCGGATCGAAGAGGCTGACCGAGTTGCCGCGCCGGTTGGCAACTACCAGGGTCTTGTTGTCGGGAGAGAGGCGTGCGGCGGCCGGCTCCTCGCCGGCTCCGATGGCCGCTATCTCGCGCCGCGCCTTGAGGTCCAGCACGGAGATGGTGTTGGAGCTGGAGTTGGCCACGTAGGCCAGGCTGCCGGTGGAATCGATCTCGATGGAAACCGGCTGGCGGTGGACATAGATGGCGTCTGCGACAGTATTGTTTTCCGCGTTGATGACCGAAACGGTACCCTGGCCGTCCGCCGCGCCGGAGTTGACCACGTAGACTTCGTTGCGGGTGGGACTGACGGCGACGGCTACAGGCTTCTCGCCGACCGCGAGCTCGCGTTCCACGCGCACATCAACCACGTCCAAAACAGTGACGGTGTTGCTGTCTCCGTTGGTGACATAGGCGTATTCGCGGTAGTTGGATGGGTACTGCGGAAAGTCGCGGGAGCGGCAGCCGGTGAGGGCCAGGGCCAGCAGGGCGAGAATAGATAAGCGGGCGATGGTGGTGTTTGACGAGTTCATGGGATGAGTCCGAGGATCATACGTGGACCGCCGTTCCGATTTCATTGATCTTACGATAGACGAGATAACAGTACCCATGATCCATAGGAAAGCGGTACGCTCCAGGTGCGCCCAATAAGTGAGCTGCCACTGCGGTCATTTCCCATCCGGTGAATTCATCCGCGTCCAAAAAGGCTGAGGTGAGCTTATCGTATCCATTTGTCTCTCCGAATTCACGAATCTTATCCATATCCTGCGCTGAATGCGCCTGATAGTTTGGATTTGCCCAGCTCCACTCCCAGGAATCGCCCACAGTAGAACCTACCACTGTCACGTCGATCCGTACTGTAGGAAGCACAGGATCCGAAAACGTAAGGGTGACTGCAACATTGTCCCAGTCCCATCGGCTGTGGCGGCCATAGCGTTCAAAGAATAGCTTGTTCTTGTCCATCAGTTCATGAACGATGGGATGGAGAAACTCTCGGAAACAATCTGCACAGACCGCCATGTATGTCATCTCAATTTCGGAACTTTCGAATGACAAATTCTCTCCGATTATAGAGTGCCATAGTCACTCTATTAAAGGCGTTTGGCCCAGTAGCCGGGACGGCGCTTGGCGTGGGCTACTGCAATGATCTGAATCTCCCGCGGCATCTCTCGGTAGATGATGGAAAAAGGATAGCGGTCGAGCATCGCGCGCTGGGTACCGTATAGGTGTGGCGGATAAAGCCGTGGCTGTCGATGCACACGGTCAAGAGCCGGAAGAAGCTCCTCGTAAAATCCGTCGGCAGACTGTAGGCTTTGCCTGACATACCAAGCGTGGGAAGCCTTTATCTCCCGTCTGGCCGCGGGATGGTACTTTAACATTTTCAAGTGTGCAGCCGGGCTCGTGCCTGAGGAGAAAGGCCTGCGATCATTTCGGCGCGTACCTGTTCACCCGGAACCAGCTCCACGGTTCCTTCGTCAATCTCGTCGATACGATGCTTGATCTCGCCTTCCCAAGCGGCCTTAATCTCTTCTTCCGTTCCGCTATCTTCGTCCACGAGGAGGCTTTCAATCAGCCAGTTCACCTCTTCGATGGGCAATTGGCGAACTTCTTCGAGAATTTCAGTAGCGCTTCGGCTCATGAATGGATTGTAACGCGGATTTGGTTGCAGAACCACCCCCGCGTGGCAAACTACGGCCAACCACCGGTGCGATTCGTTCCAACTCGTCCATCATGCGGGCGAACTGATCGGGGTAGATGGACTGGGGGCCATCGGAGAGAGCATTTTCCGGGTGGTCGTGAACCTCGACCAGGATGCCGTCGGCGCCCGAAGCGACTGCGGCGCGGGCCATGGGCAGCACACTGTCGCGCTTGCCGGTGCCATGGCTTGGATCAACCAGAATCGGCAAATGGCTCACACGCCGGACAGCCGGAATGATGCTCAGGTCCAGGGTGTTGCGGGTGTGGTCGGCAAAAGTGCGCACGCCGCGCTCGCAGAGAATCACCTCGTAGTTGCCCTCGCTCATCACGTATTCGGCAGCCATCAAAAACTCGTCCAGGGTGGCCGAGAGGCCGCGCTTGATGAGCACCGGCTTGCGCAGTTGGCCGGCGCGCTTCAGCAGTGAAAAATTCTGCATATTACGCGCGCCGATCTGCACCACGTCGGCCCATTCGGCAACCAGATCCAGGGTTTCGTTGTCGATTGCCTCGGTGACAATGCGCAACCCGAAGCGCGAGCGAATCTCGGCCATAATGCGCAGCGCTTCGAGGCCCAGGCCTTGAAATGCGTAAGGGGAGGTGCGGGGTTTGTAAGCGCCGCCGCGGAAGAACTGCGCTCCGGAGGCAGCCACCAGCTCGGCGATGGCGAAGGCCTGTTCGCGGCTTTCAATCGAGCAGGGCCCGGCGATGATGGCCAGGCCTTTGCCGCCGATAGCCGCATCCGTGCCGGCGAACCGGATGACAGTGTCTTCTTCCTTCACGTCCCGGCTGGCCAGCTTGTAGGCCTTGGAGACGCGGATGACTTCGGCGACGCCGGGGAGCTCTTCCAGATTGCCGCGGTCCACTTCGCCTTGGTTGCCGGTAATGCCGATAGCGGTGCGCTGGGCTCCGGGAAGCGGGTGAGCACGGAAGCCCAACCGTTCAATGGATTCGCAGACCGCCTGGATTTGTTCTTGCGTTGCCTGCGCCTTCATGACAACCAACATGGCTGGATCCCTCGAACTTTCAGTCTATCGGCTGCGACGATGAAGGGCAATCGCAAGAGGCTGCAAGCTGCGCAAGCCGGCTTGTACAATGTCGGAATGGGACGTTCTCTCATTCGGCGTATGTTGCTGGCGCTGCTGATTGTGGCATCGCTGGCGCCTCTGGCGGAGAGCTTCGATTCCTGGGATACAACGCCCGGGCTGGCCGGTGATACGGAGTTCAACGTGGCCGCGCTGGCGCTGGTTGTCGGCCTGTTTGCGACGGTGGCTATGCTGGCGGTTCGACTCTGCTGCCCGCGCTCTCCGCAAACGCATTTCAGTCTGCCGGAAAACGGCAAAACGCTTTGCGGAACCGTGCTTTTGCCCTTCTTCCCCGGCTGCTCTCCGCCGGGCACGCCTCTTCGCATTTAATCCTTTTCATCGCGTTTCTTCTTACGGGGATCGCGGTTCGGCGACGCGTGTTTGCTCATGCGACGTCGCTCCGCCGGCGTTTCAATACACGCAACATGAAAAGGACAATTCATGAGCAAGAGACGTTATGCGTCGATGCCTTGGGTATCGATACTGGGCATTGTTTTGATGGCTGGGCTGAGGCCCGCCGCGATGGGCCAGGCTCCAGGCGCAAGACCTGCTTCAACTGCGCGGGATGTTTTACCAGTCTACATCGAGGAATTTTTTCTATCCGAAGCAGTGCGCAGCGAAGAACACGGCGAGTTGCAGTTGACTTTAGATGGAATGGCATCCAGGGGAAAGGGCAGCGCGGCGGATGGCAGGTCGGCAGATTTGGACATTGAGTACGGCATTACCCGGCGCCTGCAGTTCGGAATGGAAATGCCCTATGGCATTCAGTCCACGGCAACCAGCGAACTGCCGGTAAGCTGGAGCACGCTGAATGCGAGCTTGTTGTATCAATTCATCCGCGGCAATCATCCCTTTGCCCTGAGCGGTGCAATGGAAGTGAATCTGCCGCTATCCTCGCGCGGCAGCGTGAGTTATGAGCCGGATGTGCTGATAGCCAAAGGATTCGGCAAGCTGCAGATACACACCAGCTTCATTCCCGAGTTGAGTGACGACGATACCTCCCTGGCCTATAACGTGGCTGCATTACGCCCATTCGCTCACCATCTGATTCCGACCCTGGAGTTTAATGGGCGGCGCAACTCTGCCGTGAACAGTTTCTATCTGACTCCAGGCATCTATAAGCATCTTCCGCATCGATTGGAAATGGGGGCTGCCATACCCGCGGGCTTGAACAGGTTTAGCAGTCCCGTGGGAGTCGTGTTCAAGATGACGTGGGAGATAGGTGGCGATGACGATTGAGTAAATTAATTCGGACTACCTACGATGGGGAAGCTGAGAGACACAACGGATGATGGGATTGGGGCTAGTTTGCTCACGGTTGCGCCGAGTAGCTCAGAATCCACTCCGCCTGCTCCGGCGTATCGGGCACAGGTTCGCCGCGAGCTACCTCGATTGCCTCCAGAGCCGCCTCGGGCTGCCAACCCAGATGAATGAGCGCGCAGGCCGCAACGATGGCGGACCTGCCGATGCTGCCCCGACAATGGACGCCAACCGATTCCCCCGCGCGGAGGCGAGCCGCCAGCCCGGCAACAAAATTTCGGAAGGAAACTATATCCGTAGGAACATGCGTGTAGGGGAACGGGTAAGAGAGAAAATTCAATCCAATATGCACGGCTGCCGGGCCTTCGTCCGCCAGGCCAAGCGTGCCCGCTTCCCAGTGTTCCAGCAAGGAAACCAGGGTCTGGATGCCACAACGTTTCAATCGGAGCAGTTCTTCCTCCAGCAAGGCATCGCCTTGCGGGTGGAGGACGATGGCCAATGGCGCAAGCGGTTCGCCTTTGATCCAAAATATGTCTTTCATGACACACAGGCTCCTAACGAACCTTTTGACGTGGTCGCGGACGCTTGGAATGCCGAAGCCTGGCACTCCAACCTCTTCGATCAGCGGAATCAGCTTATCAAACTCCGGGCCGGAATGAGAGCCGGTTAGGGCGTTGTACGCGAGCCGCAGGCCGGTGGACGAAGGAGTAATACGGACGCGGGGAGGTGTAGTCATCACAGTTTGATGATAGATGGTAGTAGCACAGACAAATCTGGTCAATACTGATTGACGGGACAGCTAAAGAATAGTATCTTTACTTCAAGGATAAGAGGTAAAGATGTCGCCTTCCAGCACCATCAGCAGCAAGGGACAGGTCACCGTACCCATCGAGGTTCGTCGCCGGCTCGGTCTCAGAGAAGGCGACCGCGTGGAGTTTGTCTATGAGGATGGCCGCACCGTTCTGCGGCCCGCACGAACGGAAAAGAACCCATTCACCGCCTATCTCGGGGCGCTACCGGCATTTTCTTCACTGGAAGAGATCAATGACTTTTATCGTGATCTTCGCGATGACGACCCATGGGTGGTCAAGAGCCCTGAAGAGGGTAAACAGTGAGAACGGCAATCGATGCCAATGTATTTTCGGCAATTTGGTCAGGTGAGCCATCGGCAGAGAGGGCTGCGGTCCAGTTGGGTGAAGCAAGGATGGAGGGATCACTGGTCATATCGCCTTTTGTCTATGCTAAGCTGCTTGCCTATCCCAGAGCCACCGAGGCCTATATACATGGGTTTCTTGAGGCAACTGGGGTCGTCGTTGATTACAAGCTGGAAGAACGGCTCTGGTCCGAGGCTGGTCAGCGTTTTGCACGTTACGCGGCTCGCCGCAGACAGGCGACAGGAGAAGGTCCGCGGCGATTACTAACGGATTTTCTGATTGGCGCACATGCGCTGGTGCAGGCGGAGCGTCTGCTGACGCTGGACCCTAAACGTTACAGCCAGGACTTCCCGGAGTTGCGGCTGCTGTAGGAATTGGGGCTGCTTTTGAGCAGCCTATTGCGGTATGATCGCCAAAGATACAGGAAAAGCCGTGGCCCCCGATACGATCCAATCCATCACGATAGAAGGCTTCAAGAGCATCCGCTCGATCAAGGATTTTCCTCTGCGCCCAATCAATTTGCTGATTGGCCTAAACGGTTCAGGGAAGTCGAATTTTCTGGAGGCGTTTGTCCTTCTTGGTGAAGCCAGTGAGGGGCGCATGGACTCCTATGTCACTTATCATGGCGGAGCTGACAAACTTCTGCACTTTGGATCGAAGACCACACAAAAGATACGTGTTTTTATCGAATCGTCCACAGGTTTTAATTTGGATGCCAATTATCGGTATACGACAATCGATAGCTTAGCCAGAAATGTTGCTGGCGACAGCTTGGCCGGAATTGTTGCTAGGGGTGGGCTTGAGACCAAAGGCCTGTCGTTTAACCGGTATCGCTTTCATGACACTGGGGACGATTCTCCCCTCAAAAAGACGAATGATTTGCACAACAATCGATCACTCACCCGACTCGGGGGTAACCTTGCAGCATTTCTTTATTTGCTGAGTCAGCGTCATCGGGAATCGTATATACGAATTCGCGATGTTGTGCGGCAGGTCGCGCCATTTTTCGATGAGTTCCTCCTTGCGCCGTTGGCACTGAACCCGGATAAGATCAAATTGGAGTGGCGACATAGAAATCATAGGAATTCGGATGCGTACTTCGATGCTTCGGCCTTCTCCGACGGCACGCTCCGCTTCATCGCGCTGGCTACGCTGTTTTTACAGCCGAAGGAGCTGCGACCGTCAGTGATTCTGGTTGATGAGCCGGAATTGGGGCTGCATCCATATGCGATTGGTTTGCTTGCCTCCTTAATTCGGGAAGTCTCCAAAGAAACACAGGTAATTGCCGCGACGCAATCATCGTTGTTGCTGGATTATTTCGACCCCGAAGATGTTCTGGTTGCGGATCTTGTCGATGACGCAACCACAATCCGAAGGTTAGAGGCGGAACGTCTGGCCGAATGGCTCAACGACTATAGCCTCGGCCAGCTTTGGGAGAAGGGCGAGCTGGAAGAAATTCCGGTGAGCGAATGAAGAGGCTGCGGCTGCTCGTTCATGTCGAAGGCCAAACTGAGTTGAATTTTGTCAACAGGTTGTTAGGCGAGCACTTGGCGGTCGGATACTCTTGTGTGAGAGCGCGACTGGCAGGTAATCCCCGTATGCAACGTGGCGGCATTCGTTCTTGGCAAGGTGTCAAGCGAGATATTTTGAAGCACCTGAAACAAGACCGTGAGATGATAGTCACCACTATGGTGGACTATTATGCGCTCCCCCAGAACTGGCCGGGACGAGCAAAATCCCCGAGCATGAACTCGGCTTCAGAGAAGGCAAAACACGTGGAAGCAGCTTTACTTGCGGATATTGGTAAAGAGATGGGGCCGCGGTTCAATCCAACGCGGTTTGTTCCGCTGATCGTAATGCATGAGTTCGAGGCGTTGCTATTCAGTGATCCCGATCAATTTGCGCAGAGGATTGGAAGGGGCGACCTTGCGTCCGAGTTACACAATATCCGTCAGGCGTTCCCGAACCCGGAGGAGATTAACGATTCACCCGAAAATGCTCCATCCAAGAGGATAGAGCGATTGTTCCCAGGGTATAACAAGGTGCGGTCAGGCGTGAACGCGGCAAACGATATTGGATTAACCAAAATTCGCCAGCAATGCCCCCATTTCAACGACTGGTTGAATCGCCTGGAATCGCTTCCCAAATTACTTTCTGCACAAGCCTGATCGAAACCAAACTCAGGAGAAATGTTCCCAGCCTTGCGGTTCGAGGGGCTGCGCTCCTTGCGGGGAGATTATCGCCATTGCCGACCGTCCTGCGCGGGGTTTCAGGATGCGGCCGATGCATGTCACGGGGACGCCGGCGATGGCGCGGGGCAGGCGAGCGGCGGGCGGTGCGGTGAAGAGTAGTTCGTAGTCCTCGCCTCCGTGGAGGGCCTGCTCCAGGGTTGCTGCCGGGTAGATGGGCAAGGCGGTCGCATCGACCTCTGCCGCTACGCCGGACTCCTCGCAAAGATGAGCCAGATCTGTGGAGAGGCCGTCGCTCAGGTCGAGGGCGGCCGAGGCCAGACGGCGGCGTTGCAGCCAGAGACCCTGTGTAATGCGCGGTTGGGGATAGAGGTGTGGAGCGAGTAACTCTTTCAGTCTCTTTGGTATGCGAGGCGGGTTGGAATGGACAGGCGAGGCCAGCTCAGACAGGCGGGCCAGGCCGGCAGCAGCTCCGCCGAGAGCTTCTGTGACGTAGAGCAGATCGCCCGGCTTTGCGCTGGAACGGAGCAGAGCCCGTCCGCGGGGAACGGCGCCGACCAGAACAATGTCGGCTACTGCCAGAGTGGATTCGACCAGGTCGCCGCCGGCCAATGGGGTGTTGCAAGCCTCCGCCAGGGCCAGAAAACCGTCGAGGAAGCGCTCGACCCAGGTACGTGATCCGGCGCGGAGGCGGCCAGCGGCCTTGGTAAGTGAGCGCGGTAACCCCAGGGAAAGAAAGGCGGCTACGGGCCGCGCACCCATGGCGGCTAGGTCGCTTAAACCGCGCGCTAATACCCGATGCCCTATGGCTTCAGGCTGGTGCCAGTCAAGGCGGAAATGACGGCCGTCAATCGACAAATCCGTCGTTACGGCCAGTTCCTCGCCTCGGCTGGGAGTCAATAAAGCACAATCGTCTCCAATACCCATGCGGAGGCCGCCTTTCCGGCCGAGGCTGGCGGCGTGAGCAGCTCGTTGGCGGATCTCCGCGAGCAGGGCAAGTTCGCCTCCTCCGCAGCTGGCTCCAAAATGGGTCTGCTTCATCCGCACCTCATGAGAATAGGGTAAACCTGCTGGATTCTGGCCCACCGTGTTCGCACTGAGGCCGTTTTGCGCCGATAATGCATCTAGAAAGGTAATGCTTCCTGAATTAAAACCGTTGACCGCACACGGCGCGATTTGTTAGCCTTGACAGGCGTTCCAGCAAGTGCATCAGGTTGGCGTGTGCGTTGTTATACAGGCCTGAGGGCTCTTTTGCCTTAGGCTATTATTCAGTACACGGCGAATTGCAGCCCTGCCGGCAGCGGGGATGAAGGGCGAAAATGCTGCGCAAACGCTATTACATTCTATTTGTCGCCAGAGATGAGGACGGGCGGATTCGCAAGATTCCCGTGCCGCTTCGCTACGCTTATGGATTCGTGCTCGCGGCGCTGGTGGGAGCGTTCACCATCGTGGGGCTGGCCGGTTCCTACACCCGCATGCTGCTTAAGACAGAGAGTTTCAACCAGATCCGCCAGGATCGCGAGACACTGCGCAAGGACTACAAGCAGATGGCTCAGATCGCGCATGACCGCAATGTGCAGGTAGCCTCTCTGGGCGCCCTGGCAAATGAAGTGACCGCACTCTACGGACTGCGGCAGAGCAAGCTGGCCGCGTCCAAACCAGAACCTGCCTCCACCGCCGCTGCTGTGCCCACGCCAGCCAGCCTGGGCCTGACAGACGATGTAGACACGCAGCAGGTAAAGCTCACCATCGATCAGTTTTATGTGCTGCGAGCGCAAGCCATGAGCGGTCGTATATCCCGCGCCCTCGAGGGCGGCCTCTCGTCCAGCTTTACCGGCGACTGGACGGAGCTGGCCGATGCTCCCTCGCTATGGCCACTGGAGGGCCGTGTAGGCTCCAGCTTTGGTCAGCGCCAGGATCCGATTAACGGCGAAGGCGCTTTCCACCAGGGCATTGACATTGACGCGCCCATCGGCACGCCTGTGCGCGCGGCGGCTGATGGCGATGTAACCTTAGCCGTAGTCACGACCACTGGGTACGGCCGCCAGATTATGATCGACCATGGCCACGATGTAGTCACTCTCTACGGACATCTTTCCGCCATAGCTGTCGTAGTTGGCCAGCATGTGATTCGCGGCCAAGTGATAGGTTTCGTAGGCCAGTCTGGCCGCGCCACCGGCCCACACCTGCACTATGAGGTGCGTGTCCACAAGGTTGCGGTCAATCCGCACAAGTATCTGCGCACCACGTACGAGCAGGCCGCCTTCAGCGATCCTGGCGAGACCACTCCTCCGCCAGCCATGTAAGAGATTCACAGCAACTCAACTCATTCCCATCGGCTCCCCATTGCGCGGGAGCCATTGCTGTTTGAGTGGCGCAATCTACCCCACCATTGCAAGCGATTCGCCATGGCCCTCGCTCCAGGAAGAGACCCTAAGCATCTTTCATTTCCTCTCATTACAGAAAACCGCTGTCGAGTGGCTTGCTCTCCGATTCAATGGCAATCTGTGAAGTGAAAATGCTTCAAGCGGCATTCCCGTGTAACGGTTTGCTCTCTTCCAACACCATTTTTACAGGCGAACTTCGCTCCCCGCACACGGAGCAGGGCGTCCAGAGTCGGCAAAGCTCTAAATGGGTGCCGAAAAAGAAGGAGATACCATGAAGCAAATCACTTCCCTTGAAACATTGACAACATCCAAGGCGTTCCGTGTTCTAAAGGTCCCGGCTGGAGCCGCTATACTGCTGTTTGTCTTGGCAGTGAGCGCCTTCGCCCAGTCGAACGCAACCCTGCCCGTGTATGAGGTAACCAGCGCCGGCCTCAGCAGCGCGCAGTCCACAAGGCTGGCCAGTGCATTGCATCTCCCCGCAGAGCGGTTCACGTTGGCCGACGGAGTGGCTATGTCGGTCGATACGAACAATTACCTGCATGTTCCCGCGACCGCGCTCAACGATGCGGTGCTCGTCAATCAATTACGCCTTTCGGGCGGCAACGACCATCCAGGGATACAGCTTCGCCCGGAGGTCATCGATTTCGATGCGCTGGGAAAGCTGAATGTCTTCGACGAGGACACGGCCTTGAAAACAACCGCCGCCGCCTTCGATGCCGCGGGGCTTCGCTTGGAACTGGCGAAACCTGTCGCCGGACATACGAAATTGACGATCACAACGATCGATGCCAACGGCGCTAAAAAGTCAGTGACCCATCTACTGGACACACGAGTCAATTATCCGCTGTTCGACAAGAATGGACATCCATTTATCGGGTCCGGCGCGCAGATTCAGGTAACTTATGACGCCAATGGCAAGGTTATTCAACTGCACTATGCGAACCGGGAGTTGAAGGAGGGTCCATCGGTCAAAATCCTGTCGGAAGATGAAGCGCGGAAGCGGGTCGCTGGACGGTTCCCGTCGAATGCGCGAATCAGTCTTCAGCTTGTCTACTGGACGCCGTCTTTGCGGCGCGCCCCAGGCCATCAAGCGCCAGTCTCCCCCAAGTACATCATTCCGTGGTACGCGATCAGCAGCGTCATCCCCGTGACCAATCCCAGGACTGGCGCTGCATCCGAACTGCACTCCAAGGTGCAACTGATTCCCGCCACTGACGATCCCAGATTTGTCCCTACGGTGAGCGTGAGAGCTACGGGCGGCAGGCAGGTTACGGCATCGGCTGTGGTCACCGGCGGCCAAGCACCATACACCTATGTCTGGACCGGGTCGAATCCGGAGACAGTGGACTACGCCGGCGGTTCTATTCGCTATCTTCCGCTTACGAGAGTAGCATCACTCCCAGCCCAGGCTGAGACTGTGCATGGAAACGAAACGGTGACTTTAACCGTGATTGACGCGAACGGCGTCTCCGTTCAGGCAAGCCAGATCGTCGCGGTGGATGCCCAGCCGGTGCAAGCGATAAAGGGCAAAGGCCCGTCCGCCAGCTACGGCACCGAGAGCCCGAGGGAACCGGACTTTGCGATCGATCGCGTCGGCTGGCAGGAAGGCATGGCCTCGCCGGGCGGCGGAACTCAGAGGTTTGCATGGCTCGGGGATACAGCATGGCCCGGAGATTTCATTGAACCGGTTCCTGCGGGAACCCTTCCGTCAACCCCGTGGATCAACGGAGATGCCGATTACGCAAACTGGGGTGTGAATACGGCGGCCATCGTGCTCAACAATACTGACGGCTGGGCCGAGGGCTTCGCCTCAAGCCAGCCCGGCGCGACCATCGCTCAGTATGCTACTGCGGAACTGCTGTATCCAGCCAACCAGAGCGGAACCGTGGTGACGAATCTGCTCGACTGGAACACGACCGCAACCACCAAGTACTCCAAGATCAGCTACAACAACTCCTGGGGACCTTTCGGTCCCAACGACCAACTGCTGTGGCTGGCAATGGATGCCTGCGACACTCTGGATGCAACCGACTCCGCCGGAAACGCGCAAACACGGTGGGGTCCAGCCTTCGGCGGACTTCACATCCTGACCGGCTGGAATTCAGAGGAGCAGGTCGCCGACGGAAGCTTCGAGAGAGACTTCGCAGAGAACTTCCTGGGCGTCTCCGGCTCGGCGCAGACCATCGTGCAAGCCTGGTTCAACTCCGCGCAAACCGCAGGGCCTGGGCACGGCGTGCCGGCGGCTCTGGGACCGATCACCACCGGCAACGTCAGCGATGTCAACGATTTCTATCTCGGCAAGGGCACGCAGGGTCCAAGCATCAAGCACGCAAACATTATCGGCTGGTGGTATCTCACCAACTAAAATCCATGCCCCACAGCGGCGGCATTCAAACAAATTCGTTGGCAAGAATGGTAGGACAGAACTTAAGTCCTGATATCAGACGACCGAACCAATCCTACTTTCGGCTCAACGGCGTGCTTCACGCGCTGTTGAGCCGAAAAACATCGTTTGTCCCTCTCATTGCCGGGGTTGAATCCCCTGCCTACCCAATCGAAACCAGATTTCAAGATTGATATGCGTCTGCCCTGACTTACGCTCTAATTCTATGGAAATACGTGAAAGTAAAATGCTCTGCCTATTACCTGGATGCGCCTGAGCCGTCGGAAGCTTTCGGCGAGGAGATATCGTTCCCGGCCGGGCCGCTAAACAGAGCAGGCGAGAGCGTGGCCGTGATCACCACCCGGTCGTGCTTCTGAGTAATCTCCGTGGTCTTCAGCAGCTCTTTCAGGCTGTTGTTGGCGGCGTTGTCGGCCAGGGGAGCGGTAATGCCGCGGGCCAGGATCAGCAACTCGTCGAGCGCCTCGGCCTGGCTGAAGGCTTTGCCGATGCTGGGAGCAATCTCCACCACCTTGACATTCAGTGCGCCTCCCAGAGACAAGGCCGGCGTCACGCTGGCAATGAACGTCGAGTCGGTCACCAGAGGCAGCGAGAAGCCAAAAATCTGGATAGCCCCGCTCTCGGTAAAGGGCAGCTCGATATGGCCGACTCCCCAGGCCAGCGAGGGCAGCGGGAGCATGGGCACCTCATGGTAATGTTGCCGGAGAAGCGAGGAGCCGGCAAAGGGCCATGCGGCGGTCGCGTGCCGGTCGAGCATGGAGTGAATCTGCTCCGGCGTCGGCGTGTTGGAGACGGCCACCATGTCGTAGCCGATCTGCGCCACGCGCACGGTCCGGCCTTCGGAGGGAATGTTGTAGATGGTGTGCCCGGCGTAGGAGTCGCGGCTCGCGGCGTGCGTGTCGAGCCAGGTGTTGAGCTTCTTGCCGGTAATCTTGCCCACCAGCACCATCGAATAGGCGACCGGCCCATTCGGTCCTCCAGGGTCTGTCATGCGGTGCAGGGCAACAGCCGCCTCGTCCAGGTCGCGCTCCGGGTCGATGCCGATGGCGTCAATGAACTGCTGGTACTCCGGCATGCGCTGGGGCGGCTTGGGGTTCCGGGGCAGGAAGGCCCGCACCGGCTTGAGGTTGACGTAGAGGATGCCGTCGGACTCAGGCAGCAGCCGCGCGGCCTCCGGCGGAGCCTTGGAGCGCAGGAAGATGGCCACGGCCAGAAAAAGCAGGACCGCGGCCACTATCCAGAGCGTTCTGCGTGTGCGTCGGTTCATGAAAGGCCGTCAAAAACCAAGGTATCACCTGGAACCTGCGCGTGTTCATCAGATGTCTCAGATTGCCGGCTCAGTTCGTCGGTGGCGGCGGTGGCGGAACTGACACTGGCGGTTGTTGTTGCACTTGCTCCAGTGCAGCATTAAGATGAACCGTACCTCCGGTGACATTCAGAGTCTTAATCCAATCGGCGTAGCCCTTCTTCTTGACAGCAATTTGGTGACTGCCAGGTGCGACAGTGACCGTGGATGGTGTATTGCCGACAAACGCGCCGTCGATTTCAACGTCAGCCCCTGCCGGGTTTGATTCGATGTTCAGTGAGACCTGAGTTAAAGCAGTTGGAGGAGCTTGTGCCGACGCAGGCGCTGCCGCTGCATCAACAAACTTGGCCATGTCCAGATGCATATCGCCTTCAACAAAGGCGGTGATTTCTGTCCCTTGAGGTATGGTGATGTCCTTGCCGTGGACAAAGAGGAGCAGCGGCGCTGCCGGGAAAAAGACAATCGCTGTTGCCACTATTCCCGTGGTCATTGCACCGACATGCCCGCCTCCCTTATTGTCCTGTATCGCCCGCAAAGCGGCCTTCTCCTGATCCTTGAGCCGCACATAGCTGATGGAAATGTTCAGCTTGCCGCCGCGTCCCATGCTCCTCCTGGACTCGGCTTCTGTTACTGTACCGATCGCTGTTGAGCCTTTGGGGATGACAATCACATTGTCCACGCTGACGTCTTCGACAACATCAAATGGAACCTCTTGGTTGACCTTCGCATTTGCCGAGGAGATTGTCTCGTTGAGGCGAAGCTTAATGGGAGTGCCGTCCAGTAGCGTATGTGGAGGCGGAGGGGCTGAAGGTGCGGCTTGCGGCGCAGCAGCAGGCGTTTCGGGAACAGGTTGCGGCTGCTGAGAGGCAAGCAAAGGACAAATTGCTAACAACATGATTGCTACAGAATTATTGCGCACGATTTATCTCCTCCCGTTTCATAACCGCCAAAACTGTAAAAGAATGGCAACAGAATCATCAACCAAAACTCTGTTTTTCGCAAGAAGTTTTTAAAGCGGCAAATAACTGTTGATGATATACACACGCTCCGACTCATGAAGGGCCAACAGGAAACAAAACATTCCCTAAGCCTTACTGCCCATAGGCCCTTTAGACAACCGGCTAATTAAACGGTTGCGGCGGCGGCGGAACGGTCACTGGCGATTGTGATTGCACTTTCTCCAGTTCAGCGTTGAGATGAATCGTGCCGCCGGTGATGTTCATAGTTTTAACCCAGTCAGCGTAGCCCTTCTTCTTGACTGCAATCTGATGGCTTCCTAAAGCGACTGTAATCGTGGATGGCGTATTGCCGGCGAACTCGCCATCGATTTCAATGTCGGCCGCCGCTGGTGTGGAGTCGATAGCCAGTGAAGCCTGAGCGGCTGCAACCGGAGCACTTGGCTGCTCGGGCGGGGCCGTGGAATCTGGAGCGGCTGTGCCCTTGAGCTTGGCCAGCGACGCGTCAACCCGCTTCTTTAGATCGCCCGCATCATTGTTCGCTAATCCGCTGAATGCGGTCTGAACCTGCAACTCACATCCATTTCCATTGTCTTTGCTGTTGAGAACAGCGGAGTTAATGCGCTTCCCGGTGAGATTACCGCCTATGTTATACGAAGCCGTCATTTCGGCATTGTCGATGGCAATAATGCCGTACTTCCCTGAGTTTCTGAGGGTATCTTTGAGAGCGGTCCACAGTTCGCTACAAGGAATGTTATAGGATTCCTTGTGAGTCGAGGCGAATCCCGGCGCCGCCAGGGTTAGCAGCAGAATCACGAGTATCGTTTTCTTCATAAAAAAGCCCCTCCTTGCAGGGCATGACAATCTTATCAAATTCCGTAGATGTATTTTGCGGCGGTAAAAAAGCCGCGGGGCCGTCCCCCTTTTCGGGAACGGCCCTGCTGTTCTTCCGCCAAGCACAATCACCCCTGGTCTATTGTTACTCGCTCACGCTCAGACAATAAACCCTCCAGGTGTTGCCCTCGGAGGCATCGCGCGGCTTGGGCGGAAGCATCCCATACTCGCCCTTGCCGAGATGGGCGCTCAGCATGATCTGGTAAACGCGAGGCGCAATCTTTTCCGAGGAAAATCCGACCGCGTTCTTGTCCAACTCATCGTTGTCCTTGGTTGCTGTGCCGGAGGTAATGGGAAAGATGCGTTCGTTCGATTTAACCTGAAGCCGGAGCAGCCGGTAATCCGCAATGGTGCGGCCTTCCGGCACGTAGACGGCGAGCATGATGGGCAAAGTTGCAGCCGTCTGGGCCCTGGCGGATGCGACATGGCCGTTCGTAGACCTGCTCCCAGTATCCTTGGGGTGAAGGGGGTTAATCTCAAATCCTCCGTACTTTGCTATCACAATCTCAGATGGGATCGCCGTCCATGCGCCGCTCTTGTCCTGGTAGTAGACGCCAACATCGGTGATGCCGGGCGGAAGGGCGGGCACATCAGCCACAGGCGGCGTCGGCGGGACGGGGGCAACAGGCGGCGCTGGCGGTGCGGGAGCCACCGGCGGAGCTGGTGGGGTTGTAGGCGCAGGAGGAGCAGGGGCTATTGGCGGCGCAGGAGCAGACGGCGCAGGTGGAGGCGCAGCCGAAGTCTTGAGCACAATCGCCGCAACCACCTTGTCGCTGGCGCCTCCGGTCTTGAGAGCGATCAGCCCATCCGTGGAGGTGTCATAATTTCCCGGCTGCGCGTTGATGGTGGTGACAATCAGATCGTCCGACAGGCCTGCCTTCACCAGCTTGATAATGGCGTTGTTGTCAAGCGCTTGTTGGGCAAAGGCCAAGGGGCAGATTGCCAGGAATACGACCGCGAGAATGTTTTTACGCACGAGACCTCTCCTTGTGGTTAAAACTGCGGAACTGCCAAACAACGGCAATAGAATCATTAACCTAAACCCTGCTTTTCGCAAGTAGTTTCTGGAAACCGTAAAAATGACACAGGTGGACACCACGGGTCCCGCAGCCCAGGCGAACTGCCCCTACAACGGCCTGAGTATCTATCGAGCAGTGCCATTTGCCGTCAGCTTTTGGGTTGTATTATTCGGCGACGCTGACGGTATAGATCTTGCCGCTGGTTTCCTTGTTGGAACTGGTGGTCGCGCCAGGAGCGAGCAGACCGTACTCTCCTCTTCCGATGCTGGGTGTCAAAGTGATCTGGTAGAGTCGTGGAGCGAGCTTTTCGGGCTGAAACTCGACTTCATCCCGGGCTGCTCCAGCGGAAGTGTGCAGCACTCCCCCGGCTGCGGAGAGAAACAGGCGCGATCCGGCATTCGGGCGAAGGTGCAGCAACTGATACTCCGTAATTGCAACGCCTTCCGGAAGATAAACGGCAAAACTGACCGGGAGGGTGGCGTTCAGCCGGGACCGGGGACCGTCGATGCGGCCATTGAGGTTGCCTTTGACGATGCCCGCCGAGGCGATGTTTTTGAGCTTGCCGGAGCTTTCAAAGATCACAATTTCTGGCAGCATGGGCGCCCATGCGCCACTGCCATCCCAGAAGTAGACGCCGACATCTTCAATGCCGGCGGGCAAGCCGTTGGCTTGAGTTGCAGGCACGGATGGGTTGGAGGCGGCAGGAGAAGCCCCGGAGGCCTTGAGTAGGATAGCTCCAATAACTTTGTCGCTGGCATTCGCCTTCTTCAGGGCGATCAGGCCGTTGGCTGTCGTGTCGTAGTTTCCTGGGGAGAGATTGATGGTGTTGACAATCAGATCGTCCGACAAGCCGGCCTTTATCAGCTTGACGACGGCATCGTTGTCGAGCGCCTGTTGGGCGAAGAGCAGAGGGCAAAATGCCAGAAATACAACCGCTAAAAAACACTTGCGCATGTGTTTTCTCCTTACAATTCAAATCCGTCAGGTCAGTCAACCAATGACATTAGAATCATCGGTCTTACCGCCGCATTTCTCAAGAAGTTTTTTGGGCAGGACAAACAGGCTGCGGAGATGGCGCCCCATCCTGGCAAAAGAAAGAAGTCGCCTGGATGGGACATAAAAAATCTCTCTTACCGGCCGACGATTAATACAACAAAGCTGCCGGGAACCATGGATGGACGCGGGTGTGGATTCTCTGCCGTGGGCTCGGGACGCGGGCCGTACTCGGCGGCGACCAGGTAGACGCGGTCGGCGGCCGAATCATACGCCATCGTCCGCGCGCTGCGCTGGGTTGCCAGGCTCTCGATGGTGGGATAGCCGGGTGCGCCGGCATCGATCACCGAGAGAACTCCCTCACCGCAGGAGGCGAAGGCCAGCTTATGTTTCGCGTCCCATCCGGCGGCGTCGGGGCCATTGCCAATCTCCGCCGTGGCCAGGACTTTGCCTGTATTGGAGTCGATCACTCCCATCTTCTTCCCGTCGCATACCGGAAAGAGACGGCTGCCGGCAACGTCAAAGGCCAATCCGCTGGGACCATCACAGCCGGTCAGCGGCCACTCGGCGGTGAGCTTATTGGTTTTGGCGTCGAGACGGACGATTTCGTTTTTATCCTCAATGTTATTGAAGACCGTTCCCTTACCATCGACGACGGCGAACTCCGGCTTGCCGGGCAGCGGAATGGTGGCGACAACCTTACGCGTAGCGGCGTCTATGACGGTGGCGTCTTTACTGCGCCCGTTGAAGGCCCATACGGTCTGAGTAGAAGGCTCGAAGACGATGGCGTCGGGGTTGGTTCCGGCGGGAATGGTGGCCACAGTGGCCAGTGTGGACCGGTCGAAGATAACCACCGCATTGCCCCCGCCGTCGGAGATGTATCCGAACTTGCCGGTAGTATCGAACGCGACACCGTGCGTTCCATGAAGGCCGGCGATGCTGCCCGAAAGCTTTCCCGTCTGCGTATCAACGACATCCACGCGCGCGCCACGGGTGATGTAAAGCCGATGGGCCGGTGGATCGGCAAGCAGATAATCCCAACCGCCCTCGCCGCCGATCTTCCAGCGATCAATGACTTTGTAGGGCTGTTGCGCGGCGATAGGATGAACTGCTGCGAGAAGTCCGCATAGCACTGCCGCGGCAACGAAAGACCGGGCAACAAGACGAAGAGGGAGCTGATTCAGCATGAAAAGCCTCCTGATACAACAGGAGAAGAATATCATCTGCCGATTGCAACAGTTTGAGGTGAGCTTATCTGCTCCGCCAGCAACTTCTCGAACTCCCCTAACGGTACCGGCCAGCTAAAGAGATATCCCTGGTAGGTATGGCATCCGATGCCACAGAGATACTCTCGCTGCCCTTCAGTTTCCACGCCTTCCGCCAGCACCTGTAAACTCATTGCGCGGCTCAGCGAGACGATGGCTTGCGCGATGGCCCCTCCATTGGCGCCCAGTATAATATCTCGCACGAATGCACGGTCGATCTTCAATCGGTCCAGAGGAAGGCGCTGCAGGTAACTGAGCGAGGAATAGGCTGCGCCAAAATCGTCCAGAGAAAACTTCAAACCATGCAACTTGAGTTGGGACATCTTGGCAATGACCTCTTCGATATTTTCCACCAGCATGTTTTCGGTCAGTTCAAATTCGAGGTTATGCGGATTGGCTCCGGTGCTCTCAAGCATTGCTAAAACATCCTTTACAAAATCCGGCTGTCGCCACTGTTGCGCGCTGATATTCAACGCGATTGTGAGATGAGCCGTTTCCTTCCTGACCGCCCATGCGGCTAGTTGCCGGCAAGCGGTTTGCAGAACCCAATCACCCAAAGGCAAAATCAGCCCGGTCTCCTCGGCCAAGGGAATAAACGTGTCAGGGAATAATATGCCGCGCCGGGGATGCATCCAGCGCACCAGCGCCTCGGCGCCGATCACCTTGCCGCTATCCACCAGGGGCTGATAGTAGAGCAGGAGTTGTTCCTGCTTGATCGCCATGCGCAACTCTTCCTCCATCGCCGTGTGGGCATTGATGGCAACCTGCAACTCCGGCGCGAAGAACCGCACCGTATTGCGTCCTTCCGCCTTGGCCTGATACATGGCGATATCAGCCTGTTGCAAGACCTCTTCCGTGCCCTCCTTCTGAATTCCAAAAACCGTGATTCCAATGCTGGCAGTGAGGAAGCACTCGTGACCGGCAAACAAATAGGGCTGGCTGATTACGGCAAGAATCTTTTCTGCTATTCTCTCCGCCTGCGCCGCAGTCTCCTCGGGGCTCTCGCTCAGGTTCTCCAGAAGCACTACAAATTCATCCCCACCTAACCGCGCTACAGTATCGGTCTCGCGAGTCGCGGCGGTCAGCCGTTGCGCGGTCTCCTTAAGCAGAAGGTCGCCAGCCTGATGGCCAAACGAATCGTTCAACTTTTTGAACTTATCCAGATCCAAAAACAACAGTGCTCGCAATCGGCCGCTGCGAGCGCTCGAGGCCAACGCCATGCGCAGCCGGTCCAACAGCATCCGGCGGTTAGGAAGTTCGGTCAGCGGGTCATAAAAAGCCAGGTTTTGAATCGTTTTCTGCGCCTCCACCAGAAGCTGGAGTCCATTCTCCCTCCGCTGCGCAGCGGCCATCCGGAATCGGAAAAATCCCCAAGCCCCGCAAAGAGGAATCAGCCCGCATAGGGTGAAAAACCACCACGTCCGGTACCATGGCGTGAGAATTTTGAAAGCGAACTCAGCCCTGTCCGCACGCCACACGCCATCTCCATTCTGTGCTTCAATCTCCAGCCGGTAATCCCCGGGCGCTAACTGGGCAAATCGCAGTTCACGGTCCGTCGTCTCGGTCCAGGCGGAACTGGCCCCCTCCATGCGGTAGCGAAAGACGACCGCATTCTCGCGAG
>Ga0326727_10009985_pt1 | contig 22904 bp, 14 predicted proteins | sample MB2enrmetagenome_FD_207643 | JGI IMG/M metagenome (GOLD analysis project Ga0326727, IMG submission 207643) | Lab enriched peat soil microbial communities from McLean, Ithaca, NY, United States - MB29MY | ecosystem: Environmental > Terrestrial > Soil > Wetlands > Peat | place: USA: New York...
TAACCGGAGGATGGGGCTGGCAACCATCACTCCCTGTCCTCTCCGCGGTTTTAGCTACTTGCCGGATGCCGCTTTCTTTTGCTCCGCCCAGCGGCGCTTGACGGCCTCGGCAATGCGCTTGCGTCCTTCAGGGGAAAGATGTCTCTTATTCTTCCTCTTTTTAGCGGCTTTTTTGGCGGCGGGGACGGCCGCAATCTTCTTGTGCGCGGCTCCGAAGCTGCTGGCCAGCACAGTGCGGGCCCGTTGCAATTGAGCAATCTCGTGATCGATTTGAAGCAGAATTTCTGAAACTCCCACAGTTCCTCCTGTCAGGTGACTGGATGTGATTCTGTTCGCGCTGCGTAAAAACATGCCCGCGAAAAAATCACTTATCCTGACTAACACGATACGCAAAATAAGACGCTTTTACAAACTAAAAATATACATACACCGCGGATGTAACAATAGAAAGCAAAAAATGCTTCCTGGAAGAGCGGACAGTTACAGGCTCTAGAGATATCGTGATGGTTTCTGCGGTGGCAACGGACGCCCGGACGTGTCGGGTGCCGCGGGCTGCCCGGAAAGACCTGGGTCGCCAAGACGCGCGCTGGAGGAAGATTCAGCGGCGCGATAGTTGCGCAGGTCGCGCAGGATATCCTGCTTTTCGCGGGCATACTGGCCGGCCAGATGGGTCAAGGCATAAGTAATGATGTCTCCGTGGTGCAACTCCTGCATGGAGGGATCACGGCGCATGTTCACCCATAAACGATGCACCAACTGCACATCGTCGGGGCTCAATGCGGGCGCATGCGGCCCAATGTAGAACACCTTGGTCTCGCCGCTTTCGCCGATCACATAGTAGTTGAACTGGCGCTTGGGCTGAGGCAGCGCATCCCAGGCCTGTCCAAGATGGAAAGACTGTTCTTCAGCGGTCATGGAGCTGGAGACTCCTGAGACCACCGAATCCACCTCCAGCGAGTTGGCGCCCTGCGCCAGCGCTACAAAGACGTCTCCGGCGGGAACCACCAGCAGCGAGACTTTCTTGCCAAAGCTCTCTGCAACATCGACAGCTTTAGTAAAGACCATCTGCTCATATTCGCTGAAGCTTTGATCCTCGGCGCTCAGGTGCTCCGGCCCTCCCGCGCCCATCATGCGCACGTTGATGATCACCACATCCTGTTCCTCGGTGTTGGTATGGGAGAGCGCCCACTTCAACGCGATGGGATTGCCCGCGTCACGCATGGTCACCATTACGCCGCCGGGGCGGATGGCCGCCGATTCCCGGCTCACCGTTTCCTGGTGCTCCAGTTGGAACTGATCCTTCATATGGCGCTCGGTCAACGCATGTTTGCGCCGGTTCCTGCGCTCCGAGACAGTGAACAGGATAAAGAAGGCCGCGGCAAAGGCAATGCCGCTCTTGGTGGCCACCGACTTGGTGCATAAGTTGACAATAGCGATGGAGAGCAGCACCAGGAAGACAGAAATCAAACCCACGGGGATCTCATAATTCCCGATGCGGATGTTGGGAGGAACCTTCCAGCCGCGCTCACCATGATATTTCCAACGCAGCACCAGAATGGCCAGGGTGTTGAAGGTGAATGACCAGATCACACCGAAGGCGTAGGCCTCGCCCAGCATGATTACGTTGCCGCGGCTTACAAGGATGGTGAAAAGCTGGAGGGCGCAGACCAGATGGACGATGCGATAGCTGGTTCCAGACATGTAATGCGGCTTGCGGAACCAGTCGGACAGCACGCCGTCCTCGGCTACGCGCATCAGCACGCCGGTCGAGCCGATGATCGAGGTGTTGATGGCAGCCGAGAGAATAAGGACGCCAACCAGGACTACAAAAATATGGAAAGCGACTCGCCAGAACAAAGGGCCGACCATGGACATGGCCAGACCGGCGAGAAGATTGTTCTGATAATGCTGAGAGGGTTCGCCCCAGTGGGGAATCAGCATGGAAGCCAGCAGCGTGGCGCCGCCGGTGAAGATCAGGCTATAAAGGGCGATGACAATCGCCGCGCGCTTCAGGTTCTTCAGCTTGGGATGCTCGATCTCGCGATTGACCTGGGCCAGGCTCTCCTCGCCGCTCATGGCCAGAATGGAGTGGCCAAAGGCCATGAGAATGCCGAATAAACCCAGTACCGGCACCAGCGCCGTTCCTTTCAGGAAACCCAGGGCTTCGTTGCTGAAGCGGAGATGGGAGGGAATCGGCGACGGAGGCAGTTGAGCGCCGCTCACGAATACCGAATAACAGCCCCAGAGCAACAGAATCACCACCATCACCGTGGTGGTCTTCATAACCCACAATGTTTTGGTGCTGGCCCCCCATGCGCGGGTAAAGTTTTTCCACCAAAAACCCAGGGTGATTACAGCCGCAAAGACCATCGCGGTGTGATCCGTGCGGAACTGGAAGAAGTTGCTTTCCGTGCCTAAAGCCGGAGGCAGCCAATGGCTTTGGGCGGTGATCGACAATAGCTCGTTCAGCAGGCCGGCGACATAAAGTCCGGCCGCGACGCCGGAGATGGGTCCGGTGAGGACGTAATCGAACATCAGGGCCGAGACGCTGAGTTTGGCGAAACCGCCGCCCAGGGCTTCCTTCACCACGCGGTAAACGCCGCCTTGGGTGAACATCGAGCAGCTCTCGACGTAAACCGCGCGCACCGCGAAGCTGAATAGCATGATGCCCAGGATGAACCATGGTGCCGCCGCTCCCACCGCGTGCTCGGCGATGCCCCCGGCATAGAAGGCCGAGGAACCTAAATCGCTGAGAACCACCGCCGCCGCGCGCCAAAAGGAGATGAACGTCAGCATCACCGAGGATGCCACGATGAGCTTGACGCGGTCGGAAGGAGGGGCTACGGTCGTTCGGGTGGATGCCATTGCGATTGTGCCGGCTCCTGGGCCGGCTTTCTTGGGTTGCGGGAGTGGAAATCATCGCCCGCACTTCGTTGAGTCTATTTCCAAATCAAGATGGAGTCAATGTTCAAAACAAGCCATGGAGAAGTAAGCCCTCAAGCGCGCGGCTTCGGCGGCTCATCTTTGCCGAAGAGCTCTCTTCCGTCCTCGACGAAACTGATGAGCACAACCACGGCAGAGCCCGCCAGGCCGACAAAAAACATGATTTCCAACAGCCGCATTGCAAAGATAACCAGATACATAAACAAATTGTAGCCTTTTCTACCGCCCCGTTAACAGGATGCCCCTGAGAATGCTAAGAGCCTGTGTGGATTTCGGCGAATTACCTGACCTGAATTGGCGAGTCCGCGTAATAGCCGGTGCGATGACGAATATTGAAAGACAGGGGCGCGGCTCTGGGGATGGTCACCTGGATGCGATGGAAAGCTCTTCCGGGCTCTTGATTATGTGGATAATAGCCGAGCAGATACTGCGTGCGCAGATCGTCGCTCACCTGCGCGAAGGCCTTGTCCAGCCCGCCGTCGCTCACATAGAAGCTCTTTCCGCCGGTCTGCTCGGACAGGGTAATCAGCGCGTGCTCTCCGCCCAGATCGCGCCCCGCGCTGGCCTCAATGGGAACGTCGATGAGGCTGTAGATCATCACTTCATTGCGCAGCGCCTGCTCCACGGCCTGGGCGTAAGTGGCGCTGCTGGCGGTATCGTCGCCGTCTGAAATGAGCACCAGCACCCTTCGCCCTGGATTTCCGCCCAGCCGCGCCGAAGCCAGGCAAATGGCGTCGTAGAGCGCCGTAGCCCAATCGCCGCGCAACTGGCCCAGCCCGTGATCGATCTGACTCACCTGGTTGGTGAAGGGCGTCAGCTCGCGCACCTCGGTGGCAAATTGCAAGAGGTTCATCTGGTCTTGAGAGCGCAACAGGGCGTGGGCAAACTGTCTGGCCGCGTCCGCCTCCTCGGCCATGTCCTTGCGCACGCTGCCGCTGGTATCGATGGCCAGCGTCAGATTCAACGGCAGTTCCGATTGGCGCTCGAAGACCGCGATCTGCTGCGGCCGGCCGTCCTCAGTGAGCGCAAAGTCCTCGCTCGTAAAACCGGCTGCGATCGCTCCATTCTGGTCGATTACGTTTACAAAGACGTTGACCAGCTTCACATCTACATGCAGGGTGAGCTCTTGCGCCGCCAGCGTCAGAGGCGCCAGAACAAGCAGCGCCCGGAAACCAGTCCGCCAGCAATCGCCCAACACGCCATAGGAGAGAATACGCGCCTGCATCTACAGAGAATACCGCCTGCAGGTTAGACGCGGCATGCGGCAATCAGCCGGGGTGGCCCTAAAAATCAATCGAATTTGTAAAGGAATCCCGAGGGCGTGCCCCACAGGTTCCGCGACCGGTCCTCGTAGAAGATGCTGAACTCGATGCCGGAGATGTCGTAGTCGAACAGGGGCACGCGGTCGAAGGTAATGTCGCCGCGCACCGAGTACTCATCGCCGCCGCAGTCGATCATCAACGCGTCTTCGGATGAAAGTCTCTCGGGATGAGTCAGCAGCATGCAGGCGATGGCAAAGACGCCTGCGCCGAACTCATTGCCGGCCATCCGCAGGCGGGCGCGGCGGGCCGAGCAGCCGCGGTGCAACATGCCGGCCTGTGCGGCAACCACCAAAATGTCGTGTCCTTGTTGCTGATCGGCCAGAATCTTGCCTGCAAGTTTGGCTCGCTCACTCTGGCGTAAATAGATCGGCCCCAGGCGGCCTACGATGCGATTTTGAAACTTACGTTTTGTTGCCAGAACGCCAAGCACCAGTTCGACAGCCTCGTTGTAGGTAGGGGCCAGCGCCTGCCAGCGAGGAATCGCGAACCAAGCTTCCGCGCCTTCCAGCAGCGGTTTGCGCGCCAGCTTTTCCATGCAACTGCCCAGCGCCGGAAAGAGCTTCTTCAACTCCGTAACCTGGGCCTCGATGGGGCGCACGCGGTAGGTGGACGGATAGACGCGATTCGAGCCCGCCTCCTCATCCTTGAATTTGTCGCTGGCCGTATGCCGGTGGATGATCTCCTCCACTGAAGCGGCCACATCTGCTTTGAGCTTCTTGCCCGCATCCAGCACGGTCTGCGCACTAATCCGGTCCAGTCGTTCGATAGACGCAAGGTAGGCAGTCTGGACGGATGCCGCGAGAATCTCCTGGAGCTGTGCATTCTGGCTATCTGTCGTGTTCCCAGATAGATGCAATGGAGTGATGGTCGGAGTGAGGGTCGGAGTGTGGGACGAAGTGAGGGAAGATGTGGTCGCCATAGTCATCCTTTAGTGCGCTTTCGCGCACTGGATTCTGTGACTCTTATCGGCACAATCGCTGTTTTCAGCAGGGCAAAAGCACTAAAGTTGCTCTTTTTTGGGACAGGGGACGGAAGCAACACCATCACACAAAAAGGGCCGGCAGGTTCGCCGACCCTCATGCGATGAATCGCAGCCCATTTTATGCAATAGCGCTGACAACCTGCTCGACTGCCACTGGCAGCGTATCTGTCTTTGTATCCGGCCTTGCCTTCAACAGCGGCAGGGCAACCGCGAGCACATCTTCAATGCGGCTGGCGTAGTGGATGGCGACGCCCTCGATCAGTTCCGGCGTCAGATCTTCTTCCACGTCCTGACGATTTTCAGCGGGCAGGATGATGGTTTGCACACCGGCCCTTCGGGCTGCCAGGAATTTTTCCTTGATGCCGCCCACCGGCAGCACATTGCCGCTGAGGGTAATCTCGCCGGTCATGGCGGTTAATGGACGAACCGGCGTATCGGTCAGCAGCGAGACCAGAACCACGGCCATGGTGACGCCCGCCGAGGGGCCGTCCTTGGGAATGGCTCCGGCGGGCACATGAATGTGCAGGTCCATCTCCTTGGTGAAGTCCTCGGCCAGGCCCAGCGAGGCGGCGTTGGACCGCACCCAGGTTAGCGCGGCCTGCATCGACTCCTGCATTACCTCGCCGATCTGCCCGGTCATGGCGAAGTTGCCCTTGCCCTTCATCTTGTTGGCCTCGATGAAGAGGATGTCGCCGCCGGCCGCCGTCCAGGCCAGCCCCACGGCCACGCCGGGGCGCTTGACGCGCTCGGCGACCTCGGTGTCCACGCGCACCTGGATGCCGCCCAGGAACTCCTTGAGCACTTCGCGCGTCACCACCAGCTTGTCCGTCTTGCCCTCCACCACGCGCCGAGCCTGTTTTCTGCAAACTGTTCCCAGCGTCTGCTCCAGTTTGCGCACCCCGGCTTCACGCGTGTAGTGGCGCACGATGTGGAGCACCGCATCCTCGGGAAACTCGATCTGCTCTGGTGTGATGCCGTTCTCCTTGATCTGGCGGGGAATCAGGTAGCGGAAGGCGATGTGCTTCTTCTCGTCCTCGCTGTAGCCTTGCAGGAAGATCAGCTCCATGCGGTCCAGCAGCGGCGGCGGTACCGTGTCCAGCATGTTGGCCGTGCAGATGAACAGCGTCTTCGACAGGTCGAAGGGCACGTCGAGGTAGTTGTCGCGGAAGGTGTTGTTCTGCTCCGGGTCCAGCGTTTCCAGCAATGCGGAGGCAGGATCGCCGCGGAAGTCGCGGCCCAACTTGTCGATCTCGTCCAGCATCATCACCGGGTCATTGGTTTCGGCTCTGCGAATGCTCTGGATGATCTGGCCGGGTAACGCGCCAATGTAAGTGCGGCGATGGCCGCGAATCTCCGCCTCGTCGTGCATGCCGCCCAGCGAGACGCGCTGGAACTTGCGGCCCAGGGCACGGGCGATTGACCGGCCCAGGCTGGTCTTGCCCACGCCCGGAGGCCCCACAAAGCACAGAATAGGCCCCTTCATATCCGGCTTCAACTTTAGAACGCTAAGGTAGTCGAGGATGCGATCCTTTACCTTTTTCAGCTCGTAGTGGTCCTCGTCCAGAATCTGCTTGGCCTTGTTGATGTCGATCTTGGAGCCTGAGCTTTTGGCCCAGGGAAGCAGGGCCAGCCACTCGATGTAGTTGCGGGTGAGCGAGTAGTCGGCGGCCATGGGTGACATGCGCGCGAGGCGCGCCAGTTCCTTGAGGGCCTCCTTCTTCACTTCCTCGGGCATTCCGGCGGCTTCAATCTTCTGACGCAGTTCGTCTGTCTCGCGCTGGCCCTCGTCCTGTTCGCCCAACTCTTTCTGGATGGCTTTGAGCTGCTCGCGCAGGTAGTAATCGCGCTGCGACTGCTGCACCTGGTCCTGCACCTCGCTTTGGATCTTGGTGCGCAACTGCTGCACCTCGATCTCCTTGGCCAGATGATGGTTCAGCAACTCCAGCCGCGCTCCGATGCCTGGCGTCTCCAGCAGTTGCTGCTTGTCGTCGGTGGTCAGGAAGGGCAGCGATGAGGCCACAAAATCCACCAGCCGGCTGGGCTCCTCGATGTTCGCTGCAATGGTCCGCAGTTCATCGGAGAGCGTCGGGGACTCGGCGACAATCTGCTGAAACTGCCCGATCACGTTGCGCACCAGCGCTTCCACGCTGGCCGTAATCGCCGCTTCCGTGTCCTCCAGCGTCTCCACCTCGGCTACCATGAACGGTTCGGTCTGCGTGTAGCGCACCAGCCGAACCCGCTCCGTTCCCTCGGTGAAGACAAACCGGCTCTGGTTGGGCATGCGTACAACCTTGTGCACCGTGGCCAGGGTTCCCACGGCGTGCAGGTCGGCTGGTTTGGGCGCGTCCAGCCGCGGGTCTAACTGAGCCACCACCACGATGGCCCGTTCCTCGCCCAATGACTCGATTAACTGGATGGAACTCTCCCGGCCCACGGTTAGAGGCAGCACGGCATGGGGAAACAGGACAGTGTCGCGGACCGGCAGGACTGCAATCCGGCGTACAGCTGGTATGTCCTTTCCGGAGAGAGGTTTGGAGGATGGCGGAATGGAGGGGTGGTTCGACATTGAGTGTCCTCGTATCAGCTTATCTTCATTAGACGGCGCATACTCCAAATAGTTTCAGGGAAAAATACCTTTTCCACCCATTTTCCCTACCTGCAAACCAGTCAGACACTCAGGTACGGTCCAATGCAGGATGCAGTTCCCCTGCCGGAAAGCGCAGCGCCGGCTGAATTCATTGCCACCGGGGGTTTCTCAAGTCTCGCATTTCCCGGAAGTCGCCAGACGAAAAGAGAAGACAGACCACCCCAGGCATCCCGCCATTGCCTGCGGTTTGCACTGTAACTGGAGGAATGTATCGGCTAAATGCAGAGGAAAGTGAGTGCGTCGGAGCGGCAGAAGCGAACGAAACATCGGTCAACAAACACGCGGGTACTCAAAGAAATCCCACGTTCTTTACCCTGAGGCCAAAGTGGGGTGATGGCGTGGCATTCTCCTGCTGATACAGCGGCGGTCATGCAGCATAGTCGCTATTCATCGTTAGAATAGGAAGAAGGAACTAAGACGGTTGACAATGGATCGATGACGACTGATCACGGCCAACGATGATGCTACGGGGCGCTTTTCCCCGTGTTTTTTGGGGAGATATGGTGTTAACGGTTAAGCCAAGGGGTCAATGCGGCAAGCGGTCTCGGTGCGGCATTCTCCTGGCTTGCCTCCTCGCTTTGGGGATTTCGAGCGGAACCGGCTGGAGCCAGAGTCTGGTAAGCGGCGCCGGCAGTTCCACTGCGGGAGGCGATCCGGCGGCGCAGATGCCTATGGATTCTCTCGCCCAGTGGGAGGGCTTGCCGGTACGGCGCATCTCCTTCGCCGGCGTTTCAGCTAATCGTCTCGCCCCTCTGCCCGGCCATCTGGACCAGGCCGAGGGTACGCCGCTGAGCTGGGAAGAGCTGAAAAAGAGCCTGCGCCAGCTTTTTGCTACCGGCCTCTTTGACACCATTGCGGTGGAGGGAGTTCGCGAGCAAGACGGCGTGGCCCTCACCTTTCGCGGGAGGCCGCGCACCTTCATCGGTACGGTCAGCGTGGATGGCGCTAGGAGCGTTACCGTCAATACGCAGCTGGAGCGCGCCAGCCAACTTGCGCCCGGCGCCCGTTTTACCCCCGTCAAACTCGATCAGGCTGTGGAGCAGATACGCTTGACACTGGCCCAGGACGGCTTTCACGAGCCGGTGATTACCCAGACACTGACGCCCCACCCTGAGGAGCAACTCGTCGACATTGCATTTCATGTTGTAAGCGGCCCGCAGGCGCGCGTGGGCACAGTGGAGGTAAGCGGCGAGCCGGGGATGAGCGTGAACGATTTTCGCCATCATGCGCGCCTCAGGGCAGGTAAGCGCGTGGATCATGAAACCGGCAATCGGGCCCTGTCCGGGGTGTTGAAGGCCTACCGGGGTGAGCAGCGCCTGGAAGCTGAAATCAAGCTGGAAAGCCAGCAGTATTCCACGGAGAGCCAAAAGGTCAACTACAGTTTTTCCGCCAACCGGGGTCCGGAGGTCAAGGTTCTGGTGGAGGGCGCCAGCGCCAGCCCGGAACTGCTGCAAAAGGTCATTCCCATCTTCGAGGAAGGCAGCGTGGACGAGGATCTGCTCAATGAGGGCAATCGCCGGCTGCGCGATTACTACCAGCGGATGGGCTACTTTGACGTGAAAGTGGAGCATGAACGGGAGTCCACGGCCGCCTGGCTGGTGACAATCCACTACAAGGTGCGCTTGGGGCCGCGGCGGCGGGTGGAGCGCGTCTCGGTCACCGGCAACCACTACTTTGACTCCGCTACGCTCAAAGAGCTGCTCAGCGTTCATGCCGCCGATGCCCTTGACCGCCACGGCGACTACAGTCAGGCGCTGGTCGCTGCCGACGTCAACACTCTACAGACTCTCTACCGGAACAACGGCTTCTCCAAGGCCAAGATTACCCCCGAAACCAGTACGGCAGAGACAGATGGTGGAAAAACAGCTCCGTTCACAGTGGTCTATCGCATTGAGGAGGGCGAACAACTGCGGGTAGGCACGGTGCGCCTGGAAGGAAACGAACATGCGGACGCAGCGAGACTCTCGTTGCTGATGAATACTGCCGCTGGACAATTGCTTTCACCACAGAACCTGGGCGAGGACCGGGATGCGCTGTTAATCGACTATTTGAGCCGGGGCTTCGACCAGGTGCGGGTTGAGGTCAGCCAGCAGATTGAGCCGAGCGACTCAAGTAAGGTAGACGTGGTCTTCCACATCACCGAGGGGCGGCAGATTTTTGTGCGCAAGGTGCTGCTGACGGGGCTGCATTACACTCGTCCGGAGACGGTGGCCAAGGCCATCACCCTGCATCCCGGCGACCCGCTCAACGAGACGGCGCTGATGGAAACGCAGCGCAATCTCTACGACTTTGCTCTCTTCAACGAGATCGACACAGCCATCGAGAACCCCTCCGGGGAGGAGATCAATAAGACCGTTTTTTTGCAGGTGGCAGAAGCGCGGCGCTGGGCTCTGACCTATGGCTTTGGTCTCGAGGCCCAGACCGGAACCCCGCAGTACAACTGCGGCGGCATCATCGCCAGCGGCGCCACCTGCAACCCCAACGGCAAGGTGGGCGTGAGCCCCCGTGTGCTGGCCGACATTACCCGCAACAATCTCTTCGGGCGGGAGCAATCCATCTCCTTGCGCGGCAACTACGGATTGCTGGAGCAGAAGATCGATCTGCTCTTCCAGAACCCGCACTTCGAGGGCAACCGAAGCTTCGGCCTGACTCTCTCTGGCGGCTACGCCAACAGCCTGGATGTCTCCACTTACGTGGCCTCCAAGCTGGACACCGGGGTGCGCTGGACGCAACACTTCAATGCACAGGGGTTTGCCTTCTCCAGGGCCAACACCTTCGTCTACGAATTCGACTTTCGCCGCGTCAAGGTGCAAGCCAACAGCCTCCAGGTTTATCCAACAGAGATCGCGCAGTTGTCCACGGCGGTGCGCGTGGCGGGCCCGTCGCTGACCTGGATTCGCGATACCCGCGACTCGCCCCTGGATGCGCATCGCGGCACCTACACCAGCGTCCAGGAGTTTCTCTCCGCAGACGGCTTCGGCGCGCAAGCCAACTTCAACCGCCTTGATTTGTCGAATTCGAGTTACTACCGCTTCGATAAGGGGCGAATCGTTCTGGCCCGCAACACGCGCTATGGGCAGGAGCGGGCCTTCGGCAAGCTCCAGGCAGAGCTGATTCCCCTGCCCGAGCGGCTCTACGCGGGCGGAGCCACCTCGCTGCGGAGTTTCGGCCAGAACCAGGCCGGGCCGCGCGATCCTGAGACAGGCTACCCCATCGGCGGAGCAGGCGCGCTCATCAACAGCACCGAGTTGCGCCTGCCGCCGCCCACTCTGCCCTGGCTGGGCAATACGGTAAGCCTCGTGCTCTTCCACGATATGGGCAACGTCTTCACCAACGCGGGCGATGCCTGGGCCAGCGCTCTCAGGGTTCGCCAGCCACTCCGCGACAACTGCAAGGAACCGATCCCCGCCACAACTCCGCCCACTACTCCTCCCGGTCCACCGACTTCGACAGGAATACAGGGGACGTGCAGCTTTAATTACTTCTCCCATGCGCCGGGGCTGGGTTTGCGTTACCATACGCCAGTCGGACCTATCCGGTTTGATTTCAGCTATAACCTGAATCCGCCCATTTACCCCGTGACCTACAACTACTCGAATCCGTCAGAACCGCCGCACGTCGGCGAAGGCACGCACTTCAACTTCTTCTTCAGCCTGGGGCAGACCTTCTGATGCGCAACCGAACTCAAACACGGCACAAGAGCAAGCCCGGATCCATCTGCGTGAAAACGATGGCAGTGTGTTTGGCCGTCCTGGGAGCAACTTCTACTCTGGCTCAGAATCCCTCCCCGGCGGCTTCTCCCGCCCAAGCTGTGGTGCTCGACCGGGTGGTGGCCGTGGTCAACAACCAGGTCATCCTGGCGAGCGACGTAGACGACGAGGTGCGGCTTGCGGTGCTCGACCCCGGTGGGGCAGGAGTCGTTCTGACGCCACAGCACGCCCTGGAGCAGTTGATCAGCCGTGCACTCATCCAGCAGCAGATTCACCAGGAGGACACGCAGTCTGCCGAGCCTACGCAAGCCGAGGTCGATGCCCGCCTCAAGGAAATTCGCAGGGAAGTACCTGCCTGCATTCACTTCAACTGCGTCTCGGAGCAGGGATGGGCGGCGTTTCTGGCCGCGCATGGGTTGACGCCGAAGCGGGTGGAAAGCTATTTACGCTACCGCGTACAGATTCTGCGCTTCATCGAACAGCGCTTCCGGCAAGGGATTAGCATTACTCCGGAGGAGATTGACAAGTACTACCACGAAACGCTGTTGCCACAGTATGCGCCGGGAGAGGCGATTCCGCCGCTGGACGAAGTGGCCCCGCGCATCGAGGAGATTCTGCTGGAGCGGCGGGTGAATGTGTTGTTCGATGACTGGCTCAGGAATCTGCGCATGCAAGGCGACGTGGAAGTGCTGGACCCAGCGCTCGAAGCTCCAGAAACCCCTGGCGGAGCAGGAAAGGGAGGCGCATGAGCGAGCAAGAACCCACTCCCCCCGTCCCCGCCGAGACTCCGGAGCCTGGCGCGCCTGAACCAGAAAGAGCGCCCCGTCCCAGCCGCCTGCGCCGCTTCTTCCTGCGCCATCTTCCCTTGTCGTTGGCGGTGGCGGCGATTCTGCTGGCGGTATCACTTGCAGGCCTTTATTTTGCGGCAAGTTCTACGAGTTTTGAGAACTTTGTCCGCCGCCGGATGGCGCACGAACTGGAGACGGCCACTGGCGGGCGCGTTGAAATCGCCTCCTTCCATTGGCGTCTGCTCAGCCTGGAGGCCGAGGCAGGCGGGTTGGCAATTCACGGCCTCGAAGCTCCCGGAGAGGCACCCTACGCTCAGGTGGCGCAGGTGCGTATGCGGTTCAGTGTGCTGGGCTTCCTGAGCCCGCGCATCCATTTGCGCGACCTGGACATTGTGAAGCCCCAACTTCACCTGATCGTGTACCCCGACGGCTCGACCAACCAGCCACAACACCGCAAGCCCAGAAAACCAGGGAAGCCCGCGCTCGACAGATTTTTTGATCTGAAGGCCGATCACGTAACGGTGGAGCAGGGCGATCTGAACTACGATAATCGCGCCGCGGAATTCGACTTTCAGGACCGGCACATTCCGCTCGACCTGGACGCCAGCGATCTTTCTCTGCGCCTGGTCTATTTTCCGGCGGGCTTCGCTTCGCCAGAGCAGAGCGCTCCTCCCTTGCGCCGGCCTTTGGAGAAAATAATTGGCGCGCGGGCGAGAAACACGGAGTACTACCTCATTGAAGCCGGCGTCCGCGATTTGCACCTCTCGCGCGGAGCTTTGTCCAGGCCGGACAAAGCGCAGCCTCCGGTTCAGGGATACATGCAGACCACGCTGGAGCTGACGCGCAACGCCGCAACCCTGCGCTCCCTGCGCATCACCGCCAGCGGCCGCGGCATCAAGGACCGGACACTAGAAATCTCCGGCGCTCTGGATGACTTTGCCCATCCTCGCTGGCAGGCCAGGGCTGTGGGCGATCTGGACCTGCGCCTGGTCGACACCATCACCGGCTACCCGCGCGCGCCGGAAGGCATTGCCCATCTGGACCTCACCGCATCAGGAGATGCAGGCAGCTTCCGCACCGATGGCGGCGTTCATGTCGAGGGCGGCTCTTACATCGGGACCGGCGTCGTCGCCACCGGCTTTGGACTCGATGCGCACGTTCATGCTGATCCCAAACAGTTGCTGATTACTTCGATCCTTATCCGCCTGCGCCAGGGCGGCGAGATTGATGGCGATCTCTCGCTGGATCCCTGGCTGACTCCGCCACCGAGTCCGGCCAAAATCAAATCCCGCGCCACCGCCCACCCGCTCCCGTCCGCGGACGAGATCATTATCCCCGTCAACGGCAAGGTTGCGGCTCAATTCAAAGACGTAGCCCTGGACACAATCCTGGAGATGGTTTGCGATCCGCCCTTTCAGCATCTCGGCTTCGACGCGCGGGTCAACGGTCCCGCCAATGCAGCGTGGATTAAGGGCGATAATCGCACCCTTTCCGTGGGAGCCCGTCTGAGCCTCACTCCACCGGCACAGGCTGCGCAAGGGAAGGTTCTGGCGAGCGGCCTGATCGACGCCACTTATACCCAGCGCGACGGCGCGGTTGATCTGCGCAAGCTGAAGCTCGATCTGTCCTCCAGCCAACTGGAGGCCCACGGCCATCTGGGCGCTTACCCCATGACCAGCCCCTCCGCGCTCACGGTAGATTTCCATAGCGGCAACCTGGACGAGTTCGACACCGTTCTGCGCGATCTGGGATTGGCGCGCAATGGAAGGTCCGGCACGGCCGCCCTGCCCATCGCGCTCATCGGACAAGGCGAGTTTCACGGCGCCTGGACCGGTTCGCTGGTTGATCCACACCTTGCCGGCAACTTGAAGGCCACGCAACTGGGGGTCGAGTTTTCGGCGTTGACCACGACCACGTCCGGCCAGCCCCAATATCTCCGGCTGGATTCGGTCGATGCCGTCGGCAGCTACTCCGCAGCCCGGATTGACGTAGCTCACGCGCTGCTGCGCCAGGGAAACGGCGAGATCGACGTCAGTGGCAGTCTGACCGCCAGCCTGGCCGCAGGGAGCGTTGCCCGCCGCTCAGAGCCCATTCCGTCCTTTGACGCCAATTCAGTGCTTCATCTCCGCCTGCGAGCCGGCCAGGTCGCCCTGGACGATCTGCGGCCGGTCCTCGGAGAGAACCTGCCCGTGGCGGGCTCTCTGAATGCGCAGCTTCAAGCCGACGGAGCCATCCACGCGCTGACGGGCGCAGGATGGGTCGAGTTGGACAAAGGAAGCGTCTTCGGCGAACCACTGGCGCGCATCCGGGCGCAAGGCAACATTGCCAACCAGACCATCAATTTAACTTCCCTGTCGGTGAGCGAGGAGGCGGGGAGAATATCGGCCACGGGCAGTTATGATCTCTCCACCCGGCGCTTCCAGCTAGACGCCCAGGGCACGGGGATCGATGTGGCCCACATCGAAACTCTGCGCCGTCACGGCCTGGCGATGACCGGCAAGTTGGGATTTACGGTGCAGGGCGCCGGGACGCTCGACAACCCGCGCCTGGAAGCCCGCGCCACCCTGACCAGCCTGGTGCTGAGCGGGGAACCGATGGGCAGCGTAGAGCTGACTGCGCGAACCGCCAACCACGCCGTCACTTACGACCTGACAACCCGGTTGGAGGCTGCTGAACTCACCGCGCACGGCAAAACGGCGCTCGGCGGCGACTATGACACCCAGGCCCAACTCGATTTTTCGCGATTCAACATAGGCGCGCTGCTCAGATTGGCTCATATTAAAGGACTGAACGGCGAGTCCGCGCTGGCGGGAACGGTCACCCTCGATGGGCCTCTGGCGCGGCCTTCTGATATGCGTGGCGAGGCACGCCTGCAGGAACTGGAGGTGACGGTCTCCGGCGTCCATCTGAAAAGCGAGGGCGGCGTCCATCTCACCCTGGACCACGCCATCCTTCATCTCGATCCTTTGCATGTAACCGGCGAACAAACCGACCTGCGCGCCCAGGGCAGCCTGTCGCTCAAGGACAAGAACGAATTGGACTTTTCCGCCAGCGGGGCGATCAATCTGAAAGTGGCCGAAACCATCGACCCTGACCTGACCGCCAGCGGCAACACCAGCTTCCAGGTAGAGGCGCACGGGCCGCTGATGGATCCCATTCTGAAGGGCCGTATCGACTTCCAGGACGCGGCGCTCTCCCTTGAAGACGTGCCCAACGGCCTGAGCCAGCTGCGCGGCACGGTGGAGTTCAACCAGAACCGGCTGGAAGTCAGGTCGCTGACGGCCATGAGCGGTGGCGGGCTGGTCAGCGTGGGCGGCTATCTGGCCTACCAGCACGGCATCTATGCGGACCTGACGGTTACCGGGGATCAAATTCGCATACGCTACCCGCAAGGGGTCAGTTCCCTGGCCGACGCCTCGTTACACTTGCAAGGGCAACAGAACAACCTGCTGCTCTCCGGCGACGTGCTCATCACCCGCTTCACGGTAAGCTCAGAACTGGACATAGCGGCGCTGGCCGCGCAGGCCAACTCCGTTGAGACCATCGCTCCCCGGGACGCTCCGTCCAACCACATTCGCCTCGACGTGCACTTCACCTCATCGCCGCAGTTGAACTTCCAGAACGCCTACGCCAAGCTGGCGGGCAACGTCGATCTGCGCCTGCGCGGCACACTGGCCTCGCCCTCGCTGCTGGGCCGCATCTCCATCACCGAGGGCAGCGGCATCATCGCCGGAACCCGTTACGAGTTGCAGCATGGTGACATCTACTTCACCAACCCGGTCCGCATTCAACCCACCATCGACCTGAACGCCACCGCGCGCGTCGAAGACTATGACATTACCCTCGGCCTGCGCGGAACACCGGAAAAACTGGCGGTCACCTACCGCTCCGATCCTCCGCTGCCGGAGGCCGACGTGGTGGCGTTGTTGGCGCTGGGCCGCACCGAGAATCAGCAGCGCCTCTACACCCAGCAGCAGGAGGCCGCCGGCTCCAACCCCACCACCGACGCCCTGCTCGGTGGCGCGCTCAACGCCACGGTCAGCTCTCGTGTTCAGAGGCTCTTTGGCGCAGGCTCCGTGAAGGTGGACCCAAACTACCTCGGCGCCCTGGGCAACTCCACCTCTCGCATCATCGTCGAGGAGCGGCTGGGCTCCAACGTCACCCTCACCTACGCAACCAACGTCAACACCACTGCCCAGCAGTTGATCCAGGCGGATATCGCCGTCAACCGCTACGTTTCACTGCAGATGGCTCGCGATGAGTCCGGCGTTTTTTCCGTGGTTCTCAAAGCCACCCAACGTTTCCGCTGATTTGTTGCCGGAAGTTGAGTGCGCCGGAATTCCTGCGCCCCGGAACCAGTCATCCCACCTACGCCGCGGGAGGGATTGCGGCGAATTCCGGCTGCGCGGAGCGTTCCGCGCCGACCCAGGAGATTAAGCGATTGGGCCGAATGCGTCTCCATGGCAGCACGCCGGAGACTACAAGGACGACGATGGCCGGTTCAATCGCCTGGCGATAATCCATAATCGGTTTGGTTAGGTAGTAGGTCATCGGAAAGATGCCGATGAGCACCAGATAGGGCCAGAGGGCGGCGCGGTTCCAGCGCCAGAAGCGGCCGATGCCGCGCAGCATCAGCAGCGTAATGCAACTGACAAAAAAACAATTTTCCAGCGTGTATGGCTGTGCCCGCAGCTCCTCGGCGGAGAAGCTCCAATATCCCGTCCAGTAATAGACCATGCGGCGCAGCGTCTTCGTCACCAGAAATGCATAGTGCGGATGATGGTGGAAGTCGTCCATGGACAGGTCGTGCTTTTCCGCCAGGTAGGCCGTTTCGCCCATGGCGAGATACTTGCGCAACTCCACCGGGCTGCTGGCCGGGTAGGGCCGCCCGTCCGCGCTCGGCGGCGAGGACGTATCAAATGGAGCGTTGCCGAAGTCGTCGGCATAAAACTCCAGCCAGATGTTGTCGCGGATAGGGCAGAGCACGCCGAGGGCGCGATAGTTGCGCACTGTCCACGGCAGGAGGACGGCAATGAGAGCAACAGAAGTGAGTGCGCCGTTCAACACCCAGCGTCCGCGTGCCTTGTACACCTTGTAAAGCGCCAGCAGAAGCAGGAACGGAACCGAGGACAGTATCGCCGGATTGGAGAGCGCGGTAAGGCCGCAGAGCGCGCCCCAGCCCAGCCAGGCATATCGATTCGTGGTGTGATGAAGGCGCTGCGCGATGCAAAAGCAGGTGGTAAAGAGCAGGCTGGTCAGGGCATACTCCCATACGCGCCCAGCGGAAAAGTAGATGGCAAAGGGATAAAAGGCCCATACCCAGGCCGCAACCCGGGCGCCGCGCGCGCCCAGAGAATATTTGGCGCTGAAGTAGACCGGGATGCAGGTGAGGGCGCTGAACAGGCTGTTGATGGAGAGAATGATGAATCCAGAGGTGAGCGAGTAGATGCCGAAGAGCTTGAAGACTAGAGCGAGCAGGGCAGGGTAGAGAGGAGACTCGATGGCGGTGGGCCCGCTCAAGGGGTAATACGGCGAACTGAATCCATGGCCGCTGGCCAGCGCGCGCGCTATCCATCCCATCTCCCAGCCGAACTGCTCGTAGTATTTATCCGCGTCGGGCAGGCCGCGATAGGTGAAGAAGACCACTACCAGGCGGAGGCCAAAAGCCGCAAGAATGATGAGGGGAAGAAACCAGCGGGATAAGCGCGTTTGTTCCGCGCTGGCGGTGTGATCGTTCGATGTCGGCATATACGCATTATATTGAAGCGCGGCCCTGGCTCCTGCCTCCCGCAAGCCTGACCGGATAGTACAATACTCTTTGTGTTGCCCCATGGACGACCGGGCCTGTAATCCCTCGTTGTACTCCAAAGCTGGTTTCGGTAAGTGAATTCAGTGGCGAGGATTCTATATAGACACGGCTGTGGAGATGCAAGGAGATGATTTGTGGCGAAAGATCAAGATAAAAAAAACAAGAAAAGCAAGCAACCAGACGATGCTGTTTCTATAAGCGTGATAGCTCCCTGTCACAACGAGCAGGAGTGCATCAAAGAGTTTCACCGCCGCATGCGGCGTGTTCTTGAAGTTACAAACAGACCCTATGAAATAGTATTTGTGAACGACGGCTCTTCCGACCGGACGGCGGAGAAGCTCGCCGAATTACAACGCCTGGATATGAATGTTGTCATTGTCGATCTATCCCGAAATCATGGGCATCAACTGGCACTGACTGCGGGCCTGGAGATAGCCCAGGGAGAGAGAGTGCTGCTGATCGACGCCGACTTGCAGGACCCTCCGGAGTTGTTGCCGGAGCTGATGGCGGCAATGGATGCCGGAGCCGATGTAGCCTACGCCCGGCGCATTTCGCGGGCAGGCGAAAGCAGATTCAAACGGATGACCGCCGGACTCTTCTACCGGCTTCTTCGCCGCTTGTCCAAGACCGATGTGCCTCTTGATACAGGCGACTTCCGTTTGATGAGCCGGCGAGTCGCCGATATTTTACGGCAGATGCCCGAGCCGCATCGTTTTCTTCGGGGCATGGTTACCTGGGTCGGTTTTCGCCAGGTTGCGGTGAATTATCACCGCGACTCCAGATTTGCGGGAAAGACGAAATACAGTGTGGCAGGCATGATGGGCCTGGCTATCGACGCCATTACGGGATTCGCTTCAGCGCCTCTGAGGTTCATGTTTTATCTGAGCGCCGTAGCGGGTGTCGCGGCGGCATGCTTTCTTGCCTGGACGGTTTATGCGCTTGTGTTTCTTCGCGTTGTTCCACAATGGACGATCATCCTGTTCGTTCTGCTCTTGTTTTCGGCCATCAACTTCTTTGCTCTGGGGCTGATTGGAGAATATGTCGGTCGCTCCTTCATTCAGGGAAAAGGCAGGCCGCTGTTTATTATTCGCTCTGTCTCGCGCGGCGGAAGCGAAGTGGAAACCAGGCCGGGCGGTTCGTCAGGCAGCGCGAGGAAAAACCAAGAAAAACTCTCACGCGGCTAGCACGGGATTCAGAAGACCATCCGAAGGTAGCGCAACTATTCCCCGAAACCCGTGTCTATGCAAGCCACAGGGAGCCTCAGGGTTTCCTGTTACGCCAGGGTTTCCTGTTATGCCGGATAAGGCAGGCGATGTCCGGCAATCCACGCAAGATTCATCGGCGGCCCCGATCTATCGGGTTCGATCCACAAGGAGGAATGAAAACATGACCTGGACGATGAGCAATACCCGCACGACACTCCTGGCGGCGACGCTCGCCGGAGTCATTTTGAGCCTCCCCCTGGTAACGGTGGCGGCAGGCCAGGACCAAACCCCGGATCAGCCTGCGGCTCAGGCTCCAGACCCCGCTCCCACAACGCAAGCAGCCAGCCCGACGGATAGCAATGTCCAGGCCCGGCTGGACAAGAAGCAATTTCACAACGTGAAAGTGAGCATGGACCAGGGCATTGCCACCTTGACCGGCACAGTGGACCTCTACGCGTACAAGGCCGAAGCCGACAAGCGCGTGCGCAAGACCAAGGGCGTTTCCGCGGTGCACAACCTGATTGAGGTCGGCGGACCCACCGTTCCCGACGATGTGCTGTTGAGCAAACTCTCGGAAAAGCTGGAATACGACCGCGTTTTCTATGGCAATGCCTTCAACGCCATCTCTCTCAGTGTCCAGAACGGCTCCGTCACCCTTGGCGGCCACGCCCTCTCTAATGTCTCCCACGACTCCGCCCTGGACCTGGTCAGCTACTATCCCGGAGTCAAAGGCGTGGAAGACGAGATCCAGGTCGATCCCGTCTCGATCATGGACTTCCGGATAAGGTTCCAGGTCTACCGCGCCGTCTATGGCTACCCGAGCCTGAACAGGTACGCCATGGACCCCGGCAAGCCCATCCGCATCTCAGTGCAGAACGGCCGCGTGGAGCTGTATGGAATGGTGGACTCGCAGTCCGACAGGGACACAGCCTTCATCCGCGCCAACAGCGTTCCCGGCGTCTTCGAGGTGAAGAACTTCCTGCAGGTTGCCAACCCACCGGCCCCAAAACAGAAATAACTTCTGCGCGGATGGCGAACGGCCCTAATAGGCAGAAATATTGCTGAGAGAATTACTCTGGCCCCCGACTGCCGTGAGCAACGGGCCGGATGCAATGCAAACTCTCCGTGCCCCATCCATGAGCTAATTTCCGGCGCATGGATGGGAAACCACGAACTACATCAGCTAGAACTTGACCGACGGAGCCGTCTTCGCGCTTTCCGGTGCCGCAAAGTATGCGGTGTTCTCGTGGAAGCCAGACATGCCTGCCCAGATGTTGTTGGGGAATTGAAGAATGAATGTGTTGTACTCCTGGATCGCGTCGTTATAGCGCTTGCGCGCCACGCTGATACGATTCTCAGTCCCCGACAGCTCATCCTGCAGGCGCATGAACTGGTCGCTGGAGCGCAGTTGCGGGTAATTTTCCGTGAGCAGCAACAGGCGGCCGATGGCCGAATCCAACTGGCCGTTCGCGGCGATTTTGGCCTGCGGTCCCTGCGCATTCAACATGCCGGCGCGAGCGTTGGCAATGTCGCCAAAAACCGTGCTCTCCTCCTTGGTAAAGCCCTTCACGGTCTCTACCAGGTTGGGAATCAGGTCGGCGCGCCGCTCCAGTTGCACGTCCACCTCAGACCACTTGCTCTTCACCGCCTGATCCTTGGCCACCATTTGGTTCCGTGCGCCGATAAAGCTGCCAGCCAACATCAGAACGGCCAAAACCAGAACGCCGACCACTCCCAGTGCAATCCAAAGTCCCTTGCTCATACTGTGCTTTTCTCCTCCGGGTTACCCTCTGGTAGCCCTGTGATCAATCTACCAGCTTCCGTCCGAACCGCCGCCGCCGGTTTCGCCTCCGCCGAAGCCTCCAAAGCCGGAATCTCCCCCGCCGCCGGAATCCCCTCCGCTGCTAGAATCTCCCCCGCCGGAACCTCCACCTCCGGAATCTCGGCCACCGCTGGAGCCGCTAGAAACTGTCCAGCCCCAGCGCTTGAAGAGGCCAAAACCAACCAGGAGCCGCATTATGAAAAAGCCTGGAATGACGAGTAGAAAGAACCCGATAAATAAATACTGGAGTATCTTCGTGGTCAAAGATACCACCTGCCGCGCCGGAGCGGGAGGCGCTTCAGAAGCCTCCTCGTCCAGTGTCACGTTGGCATCGGCGGCGATCACCTGCGCCACCTCATTCACGCCCAGTGTCACGGCCCCGTCGAAGTCGTTGGCGCGCAGATTGGGAACCATATCGCGGCCAATATCGCCGGTCTTGGCGTCCGGCAGGATGCCTTCCAGGCCATAACCAATCTTGATGGAGCGCCGATGGTCGTCGATGGCAAACAAAAACAGAACGCCGCGGTCCGTTCCCTTGGCGCCGATCTTCATCTTCTCGAAGAGGCGAGTGGCGTAGCTGGCCGAGTCGTCGCCGCCCAGGGTGTGGATGGTCACAACGGCGATCTGCGCATTGGCCTTGGAGTGGTCCAGTTGCGCGCAGAGCTTGTCCAGCCGCGCAATGGTCTCAGGCGAAAGGACATGGGCATAGTCACTGACGTAATCTGTGGGTTTAGGCAGATCTTCGACCCGTTCGGCCAGGGCAGCGAATGAGAAGACGGCAACACAGACTGCCACGAACAGCCGCAAACCGGCGAAAGGTACGCGACGAAATGTCCTCATAGTTTGTTATTGTACGCGGACGGCCAAGGGGAGGTTCCAAGAGCGCCGTTCCGCTTTGCATTCGGGCGTTGGCGGCACGACTGAATCCGTTTCCCTTCAAAACACCGGCTCATTCAGAGATTGCACAGGCAGCTTGCACACACGCAATCTCCTGATTTCAAGAGTGAAAACCTACCAGCTTCCCCCGGCCCCGCCTCCGCCAAAGCCGCCGCCGCCAAAGCCGCCAAAACCGCCCCCGCCTCCACCCCCGCCGAAGCCTCCACCGCCGCCGAAACCGCCACCTCCACCGCTGATCCACACTCCTCTGTGACCCCAACTACGCGGCAAAATACCTATGAAGGACAAGAGGCGCACGAGGCCAAATACGCTGAAAAATATAAGAAAAAAGATCAATTTCACAATGCCCAATGAGGTGTGCGTCGAACTCCGATGGTGAACCGGAGCGGTCTGCTCGTCCTCTGAGAGCGTGACATTGGCGTCAGCGGCGATGACCTGCGCGATCTCGCCCACGGCCAGAGTCACGGCGCCGTCATAATCGTTGGCGCGCAAATCAGGAACCATCTCCCGGCCTATGTCGCCTAGTTTCCCGTCGGGCAGGATTCCTTCCAGTCCATAGCCCACCTCGATCCGCCGCTTGTGGTCGTCCACGGCAAGAAAGATCAGCACGCCCTTGTCCGAGCCCTTGCGGCCCATCTTCCACTTGTCCTCAAGAGCATTGGCGAACTCAGCTGGATCGTCTCCCTCCAGCGTGTGGATGGTGACCACAGCGATCTGCGCATTGGCATTCGAGTGGTCGAGCTGGGCGCAAATTGAGTCCAGCCGCGCGATGGCCGCTG
>Ga0326727_10009987_pt1 | contig 22902 bp, 20 predicted proteins | sample MB2enrmetagenome_FD_207643 | JGI IMG/M metagenome (GOLD analysis project Ga0326727, IMG submission 207643) | Lab enriched peat soil microbial communities from McLean, Ithaca, NY, United States - MB29MY | ecosystem: Environmental > Terrestrial > Soil > Wetlands > Peat | place: USA: New York...
ACATTCACGAAGTGATCGAAGCGGCCAGGACCAAGCCCTTCGGATTCCAGGCCTTTTACCCGGGCCCCGGCCTCGGCGGCCACTGCATCCCGATTGACCCGTTTTACCTCTCGTGGAAAGCCAAGGAGTTCGACTTCAGGACGCGCTTCATTGAGCTGGCCGGCGAAGTGAATATGCACATGCCTTACTTTGTCGTCCAGCAGTTGGCTGGCGGCCTGAATGAGCATTCCAAGCCGCTCAAGGGTTCGCGCATCCTGCTGCTCGGCCTGGCCTACAAGCGCGATATTGACGACCTGCGCGAATCGCCCGCGCTCACCATCATCGAATTGCTGCGCGAGCGCGGAGCCCTGGTGGAATACAACGATCCTTACTTTCCGCGCGTGGGCCGCGGCCGCCGTTACGATCTGAATATGACCAGCACCCCGCTCGACTCGATTTCGAGCTTTGACGCCGTGGTGATCGTCACCGATCACTCCGCCTACGACTACGCCGCAATCGTGGACCAGGCCAAGCTGGTAATCGACACCCGCAACGCAACCAAGGGAATCGACTCGCCGAAGATCGTGCGCTGCTGAGGAAGCTCCGGCAAAGCTCAGGGGCGGCTTCCCAGCCTTGTCAACCTGAACGGCTCTGCCCATAATAGTCTCAGAGGACGCGCAATGAGCGACGGCACTCTCCAGACCGACTATGTGAACCTTTACAAACAGGCTTTTGCGGAATACCGCGCTCACGCTCTTTGGTTCATGCGGCCACTTGAACATCCGACACCAGAAGACGCCCTTACCGTTGCGCGCGCATTGCGGGTGGAAGGCGATTTGCCTGCCAGGGCACTGGCGGAACGAATTGAGCAGGCCTGCTATGCCGCTCAATAAACTTCAGCGCGAGATTCTTAATCTTCTCTCCTCTGAGCGAGATCCGGAGAGTTTCATCGGCGGTTCCACTCCCATCAATCGGAACACACTGAGGTACTCGGGCGACATCGACGTATTTCACGACCGGGAAGACCGCGTAGCCGAGGCTGCTCTCAACGATGTGCAGAAGCTCGAACGAGCGGGTTTTCAGGTCCAATGGCTACGCCGATTGCCATCCATTCAAAGCGTTCAAGTTACGCGGGGCGAAGAATCGGCAAGACTTGAATGGGTGGTCGATAGCGATTATCGATTTTTCCCTGCTGTCCGCGATGATGAAGCAGGGTATATGTTGCATCCTGTCGATCTGGCGATTAACAAAGCAATGGCTGCGGCTGGGCGGCGCGAAGTTCGTGACATTGTGGACCTTCTGACAGTTCACGAAAGCATCCTTCCCCTCGGCGCAGTGGTTTGGGCGGCAGTGGAGAAGTCGCCGGGCTTTACGCCCGAGGGCCTGATTGCAGAGATTCGCCGCAATAGTCGATATCCGGAATCAGATTGGCGATCGCTTGTTACAGCCACTCCGATTGACCCCGTCGACATTATGGCGCGAATTCGAGCGGCCCTGAATGCGGCCGAATCCTTCGTTGAGAAAATGCCCACCGACAAGGCGGGGCTATTGTTCCTGGAACACGGCAAAGTCGTTCAGCCCGACCCCGAGCATTTGGACCGCTACCAGACGCATGCTGGTCAAAGACGAGGCCATTGGCCCTCGAATCCCGAGATTTCGGCGTCAATGCTCGAACGGTACAGATCGGAGAATAGGTAGCGCCTTTTCCGAAGGACAGCTCAACGACTCCCGATCGTAAATCTGAGTACTTCTCTTGCGACTCAACCCAATGAGCAGATGGAGTCATTCGCTGATTTTGGCAAACACCAGCACAGCCCAGCTCGGCAGATTGATGGAAAGCTGCCCGTTGGCGGATTCGATGCCCGGACCAGGATTCCCTTGAGTGCCAACCCCGCCATAGACCGGCGCCTGCGAGTTGAAAACCTCCTGCCAAACGCCTGAATCGCCGCTCAGATTCACCCCGTACTGGTTTTCCTGCCACTGGCCGTCGCCGGCATTCACCACCACAAGCAGTACATCGCCTGCGAGATTGTAGCGCTTAAAGGCGACGACCTGGTTCTGGTAATCGGTATGAACCACGACGCCAGCCGGCGACCGCAGCGCCGGATGCGACCAGCGCAGCTGGTTGATGTCCCGCACCATCTGCTGCATGGGCGCACCCAGTGAGTCGCCAATCTGCGACCAGTCGAGACGGTGATCGTAGCCGGCATTCACAACCGGGTCCCAGAATCCATCGATGTGTCCCTCGGTTCCCATAAACATCATCGGGGTCTCGGCAAGCGTTACATTCAAAGCCCAAGCCAGCCGCGCTTTGGCGCGGGCCCATCCGTTACCGCGACCGCCGAAGCGCTCGCTGAAATAGACGCCCGTGTTTCCTGAACCCCCATAAATTTGATCGTGCGACCCGGTCAGGTAGCCAACCTGGCGCCAGGGATCGGGATCGGAGAAGTTGCCGATCCTGGCCAGCAGAAGATTGACGGTATTGCCGCCGTTGAGCGCAGTGAAGGTGTCCCACGGGCTGTTCATGTCCCAGGTGGCGCAAAAGCCGAGAGTGCCATAAGGGTCCTGGGGTGGAGACGCCGCAGAGCCTGAATCATTCGGGTTGTATTCGGCAATCAGGTACTTGTCAGGAAACTCCTGCCGGAGGGCTTGCACAATCTGCTGCACGGCATCGGCAGGAATCGCCTGCACGGCATCGAAGCGCAGACCATCGACCTGATAGCTACCCAGCAGCAGGCGCGCGTTGTCGAGCAGGAAATCTATTACCTCCTGCTGCCAGACAGCAAATCCTGCACCCCATGGCGTGGGGTGGCCATGAACGAAATAGATGCCGCCTTCGACGCCGTTATCCCCCGCGAAGTTGCCGTCGTATTGCCAATAGCGGTTGTTGGTGATCGCGGCGTGGTTGTACACCACGTCGAGGATTACGGCGAGGCCGCGTTCGTGTGCCGCGTCAACCAACTCGATGAACTGGGCTACGGCCTGATCGGGACTGGTGGCGTAAGCATCCTCCCACGCAGACATGTCTGACGGTCCGTACCCCTCGCCTGCGCCATCTCCGCCAACATCGCAAAGAGCATCGGTAATGGGCAGCGGCTCGATGGCGTTGAAGCCCAGGCTGCGAATGTAGTCGAGTTTGGCAATCACGTCGACAAAGGTTGCCGTGTCCAGCGGGACGGCAATTCCGTCGTTGAGACCGGCAAATGAGCCGACATGGAACTGGTAAATGATGAACTCCTCAAAGGCCGGCGTTGCGAATGCCGGCGCGTTGCGCCCGGTGATAAACAGATCCGGGTCGACCACGTAGCTCATCGCCCCGGGGTCGGAGCTTTCTACCTGGAGGGAGCGGGCATCGGCGCGGTACCAGGGCTGCGAATTGTTGTTATCGGGCCCACCCTCGTTCGTAATGACGTACTGGTACTTGTCGCCGGCCTTTGCATCGATCTGGTCAGCTGACCAATTGCCCGTGCCGGGCTCAGGGGCGAGGTCGAAGGTCGCGCCGGTATTCGGATCGTTCAGAATCACTTGAACCGCGCTGGCATTCGGCGCCCAGACGCGAAGTCTGCATCCGGCGCTGGTGAGAAGACAACCCATGCCATCGTTTTCAGGAGCTGGGGCGCGCATTGAATGACCTCCGAATGACAATTAAGAGAGAAAAAGGCGGCCATGACGGTGATGCCGGCACGGCGACGTGGGTGAGTCTTCTGGTTTCAAAAAAGCGCTGAGCAACCTGGGTGCGGATGACGAATGGGATTGCGACCGGTTTCAAACCGCTGATGCAAGGCTGCCGATATGGCGCGGGCAGAGTCTGAGGAATGGTGGATTGGGGTGGAGTTGAGTTTTGCGAGCGGCCTCTCAAGGGCCTATGCGCTGACTGTCTGATTGACCGGATTTGTTACCACTTTAGCGCATTTCCTACGCCGGGCATCAATTTTCCGCGAAATCCTGCCCCGCGACGGCGTACTGCCCGATCGTGTATCGTGAGGGGTTCGCCTATGTGTGTCTCACTGCCAACGCTGGCTGAACCGCAGCACTTTTCGCTCGTCGAACGGTTTCTCTTCCTGGCCTTGGCAGCCGCCTCAGCCTGGGTCTTCTTGCGCCGTATCGGCCCTATCCTCAACAAGATCCTGCATTCGAAAAAAGACCCCGGCTTCTCGCTGGCCCCCATCGGCCGCCGCGTGCGCGACTTCGTCTGGGAGGTCGTTCTCCAGGCTAAAGTCATCAGCCAGCGCCCGCTCGCCGGCATCGCGCATGCACTGGTCTTCTGGGCCTTTTGCGCCTTTGCACTAGTCACGCTCAATCACTGCGCGCAAGCGCTCTCACTCGATTTCCTCGCACCCCAGGGCCGCTTCGGACGCTTCTACTTCTGGTTCGCCGCCGTCTTTGCCCTGTCCTGCGCGGTTGGGATTCTGGGGCTGTTTGTAAGAAGGTTCGTGGTGCAGCCCAAGTGGCTGGGCAAGGTCTCTCCTGAGTCCGGCGTCATTGCGATGCTCATCTTCGCGCTCATGGCCACGTACCTAGCCGCGTTTTACGTGGCCGGCTCGGGATGGCGCGGCCACGCGCTCTGGTGGGCGCACACCCTGGTTCTGCTCGTCTTCCTTCCCCTCATCCCCCACACCAAACACCTGCACCTGCTGCTGAGCCCGTTCACGGTTTTCTTCTCGAGAGGAGGGTTCAGCCGGATTCCTCCGCTGGCCGGCGATGAAGACTTCGGACTTGTCACAGGCCGCGATCTGACGCAGATCGTCAGCCTGCAAGCCTACAGTTGCGTGGAGTGCGGCCGCTGCATGGAGCACTGCCCCGCCAACAACACCGGCAAGGAACTAAACCCGAAAGAAATCGTCCTCGGCCTGCGCGCCTACCTCAACGATCTCGGCCCGCAATCTGAGGAGCCGCTCCTGGGCAAATACAACTCGCAGCAGGCCGCCTTTGAGTGCACCACCTGCGGCGCGTGCGAGTTCCAGTGCCCGGTCGGCATCGAGCACCTGCCCATCCTGGTTGGCCTGCGCCGCGGCGCGGTGAACACCGGCGAGTGGGAAGACTCCCACGGCGCCAAGCTTTTCCTCGCGCTCGAGCGCGGCTCCAACGCGCTGGGGTTGCCGGCGACGGAGCGCGACAAATTCATCGAGAAGAACGGCCTGCCCATCTACGACGGTTCTCAAGAATATTGTTTGTGGCTCGGCTGCATGGGCGCCTACGATCCGCGCGGGCGCGAAATTATTTTGGCGTTGGTGAAAGTGATGCGGCAATTGAAAGTGAGCTTCGGTGTGTTGCGCAAAGAGAAGTGCACCGGCGACCCCGTCCGCCGCCTCGGCAACGACCTGCTCTTTCAGCAACTGGCGGAATCCAACCTCGAAGCACTAACCCAGTCCAAAGCGAGAAAAATACTGTCCATCTGCCCGCACTGCGTTCGCACCATTCAGGAAGACTGGAAGGAGTTCGGCGCCCCACCCGAGGTGGAGCACCATAGCGAGTTTTTGGCACGGCACCTGCCCGCGCTTAATGCGGCGTCTAACCACATCCGCCCACGCCACACTGTGGCCGTGTCCGAGAGGAGCCTTGTAAAAGGGCACGAGTTTACTCGTGCCGAAAATGCGCCTCAAACGTCCGGGGCTTTAGCCCCTGCGAACGCTGCATCGGGAAGGCAAGAAGCGTCAGGGCACGACTTCAGTCGTGCCGAAAATGCTCCCCAAAATACGGGGGCTTTAGCCCCTATGCGCCCCGGGGAAGAAAAAATCGTCTTCCACGACCCCTGCTACCTGGGCCGCTACCGCAACGTCTACGACCAGCCCCGCGCCGTGGTTGCCGGCGCGGGCGAACTGGTTGAGGCTCCGCGCCATCGCGAGCGCAGCTTCTGTTGCGGGGCGGGTGGAGGCCTGGCCTTCCTTGGCGAAGAGGGCGGCGAGCGCGTGAGCCACGTGCGCGCAGCCGAGCTGGCCGCCACCGGGGCAACAACCGTTGCCGCAGCCTGCCCCTTCTGCAATACGATGTTCCGGGACGCGTTTGCTGCCCAGGGCGAAGCCGCACCGCAGCTAGTAGACATTGCGCAACTGGCAGCGCGAAATCTGCCGCACGAATCTAACTAACCAGAGCGGGAGCGCTCAAAAGCATTATGAAAATCATCGTCGCAATCAAACAAGTACCCGAGCGCGATGCGCCTGTGCGTATTGCCGCAAACCAAAAAGCCATCGAAGAGGCCGACCACCAATGGGCCATGAACGAGCCTGACGCCTACGCCCTCGAAGAGGCCCTCCAGCTCAAGGAAAAGAACGGCGGCGAGGTCATCGTCCTCAGCGTCGGCCCTGAGCGTGTGGGCTCAACCATCCGCGAAGCCCTGGCCAAAGGCGCCGACCGTGCCATTCAAGTCCAGTGCGACGACCTGGGCTCACGCGATGCTCTCGGCACGGCCAGGCTGCTGGCCGAAGCCATCAAGCCCGAGAACCCCGACCTGGTGCTCACCGGACTCCAGTCGGAAGATCTCGGCCTGGGCCAGACCGGCGTGATTGTTGCCGAACTGCTCGGCCTGCCCCACTCCACCCTGATCGTGCAGGTTGAAAAGACCGATGCGGGGCTCAAAGTGAAGCGCGAGCTCGAAGAGGGATGGTTCCAGCACATCGAGCTGCCGCTGCCCGCGGTCCTCACCATTCAATCGGGCGGCAACAAACTGCGCTACGCCACGCTCATGGGCATCAAGCGCGCCAAAACCAAGCCGGTGCACGCCGTGGCTGCCGCCGATCTTGGCCCCGCGGCCGCGACCGTGCTAACGCTGGAGCACATCTCCCTGCCCTCTGCACAGAAATCCACGCAAATACTGTCCGGCTCGGCCAAAGAAGCCGCCGCGGCGCTGGTTGAAAAACTCAAGTTCGAAGCGAGGGTGCTATGAGTATTTTTATTGTTTTGGAAGATCGTGGCGGCAAGGTAACCCGCCCTAGCTGGGAGGCCGCAGCCGCCGCCCAAAAGCTCGCCGACGGCGCAGGCGTGACCGCCGTGGTTATCGGCGCGCAGACCGAGGCTCTTGCCGCCGAGGCCGCCGATCGCGGATTCGCCGCCGTCATTCGCTTCGAGCATCCGCTGCTGGCGCAATACACCGCCGATGGCTATGTGTCGGCATTGCATCAACTCATCGGGAGCGCAAAACCGGCCTACGTAGTATTTCCGCACACGTATCAGGTCCGCGACTACGCGCCCGCTCTCGCCACGCGCATGGGCCAGGTGCTCATCGGCGACGTGGTGGCCATCGGAGATGGACCCACCTTCACGCGCCAGCTCATGCAGGGCCGCCTCAACGGCAGCTTCAAGCCAACGGGCTCAGGCCCGTGCTTTGTCTCGGTGCAGGCAGGCGCATTCCGCGCTGACGCTGCAACCTCCGGCGCTCCGGCTGCGATCTCAACCTTCACGCCAACCCTCGAAGCCACGCAGATACGCACCCGCCCCTCCGAGCCATTCCGCGGATCGGCGCAGACCGTCGACCTCGGATCGGCGCAGATGATCGTCAGCGTGGGCCGCGGCATTCGCGAGGCCGAAAACCTGCCGCTTATTGAGAATCTTGCTGCCGCGCTCGGCGCTGAGATTGCCGCCTCGCGCCCCATCTGCGACAACGGCTGGCTGCCCATGGAGCGCCAGGTGGGCAGCTCGGGGCAGTCGGTCGCGCCCAAGCTGTATGTCGCCGTCGGCATCTCAGGCGCGATTCAGCATCTGGTAGGCATGAAGGCCTCGCAGTGCATCGTGGCCATCAACAAAGACCGCGACGCGCCCATCTTCGAGGTCGCCGACTACGGCATCGTTGGCGATCTGTTCGAGGTGGTTCCGGCGCTGACCGAGGCGGTGAAGGCGGCGAAGTAGCCCCCATGATGGTCAGCTCTCATACCGAAGCAACGTGCCTCATGACGTATACAGTGGGGCGCACAATGCGCTATCGTTCCTAGTTTGCCTGTTGAGTCAGCCCCACGGGAGCGTTTGCCATGTTTCTTCCCGAAACCTACCAATCCGCGCTCATGCTCATGATCCTCTCCATGCTCTGCTGGGGATCGTGGGCCAACACCCTCAAGCTCTGCCCGCGCTATCGCTTCCAGCTCTTCTACTGGGACTACGCGATCGGCCTGGCACTGGCCGCGCTGCTGCTCGACATCACCGCCGGCGGCGTGCTTCACCGTAATGCCTCCGTTCTTGCCGGCGTTGCGCCACCCATCATCGTTTATGCGGTCGTTGGCGGCGCGGTCTTCAACGTCGCCAACCTGCTGTTGGTCGCCGCCATCGACGTAGCCGGCCTGGCCGTCGCCTTCCCCGTCGGAATCGGCCTCGCCCTGGTCATTGGCGCTGTCTCAAACTACGTCATCAAGCCTGAAGGCAATCCCCTGCTGCTCTTCGGCGGCGTGGCGCTCGTAGCTGTGGCAATCGTTCTCGATGCTATGGCCTACCGCCGCCGCGAGGGCACGGCGCAGGCAACAACGGCCCGCGGAATCATCATCTCGCTCGCTGCAGGCGTGCTCATGGGCTGCTTCTATCCCTTCGTCGCCAAAGCGCTCAACGGCCTGCCCGGCGCACACTCACCGGGCCCCTACACCGTCTCAGTCTTCTTCGCCATCGGCCTGCTCATTTCCAACATTCCGGCCAACTGGATTTTGATGGTGAAGCCCCTAGACGGCAAGCCTCGGGTTCCCGGCGCAGACTACTTCCGCGCCCCCATCGGCTGGCATCTCGCAGGCATCCTCGGCGGAGCCATCTGGTGCGTGGGCGGCGTCTCCAACTTTGTCGCCTCCGGCGCGCACCTCGTCGGCCCCGCGGTTTCCTACACCATCGGCCAGGGAGCCACCATGGTCTCGGCCTGCTGGGGAGTCTTCGTGTGGCGCGAGTTCGCCGGAGCCCCGCGCGCCGCTCGCATCCTGCTTGTCTTCATGTTCCTCGTATTCCTGCTGGGCCTCGGCTCCGTCGCCGTGGCGCCGCTCTATTGAGGTGACGAATGACTAACACGCGCAAGCCCGTCGTCGTCATCGGCAGCGTCACCATGGACCTGGTGACGACCACGCCGCGCATCCCCGCCATCGGCGAAACCCTCATCGGAATCGGCTTCAGCGCCACTCCCGGCGGCAAGGGCGCCAACCAGGCAGTCGCCGCGGCACGGCTCGGCTACCCCGTCGCCATGGTCGCGCGAGTCGGCACTGATGCCTACGGCCCCGCCCTCATCGAAAATCTCCGGCGCGCCAGCGTCGATACCGGCGCAATCCGCCCGGTCGACGGTTCATCGGGCCTCGCGCCCATCTTTGTGGCTGAAACCGGCGAAAACATCATCGTGGTCGTTCCCGGCGCAAATGGCAAAGTGGATCGCGCCGCCGTCGACGCCAACGCAGATCTCATCCGCTCCGCCGGCATGGTCCTCTGCCAGCTTGAGATTCCCCTGGATACGCTTGCCTACACGCTCGACTTCTGCGCCCAGGCCGGCGTTCCCGTAATGCTCGATCCCGCGCCTGCCGCCGCACTGCCCGACGCCGCGCTCAAACATGTCGACTGGTTCACTCCCAACGAAACTGAAGCCGCGTTTTATGTGGGCGGCGCAGCCGGCGCTGAAGAGACCGCGAACCGCCTCCTCGCGCGCGGCATTCGGAATGTTGTGCTCAAGCGCGGCGCCGAGGGCGCCTACGTCGCGCTTGCAAGCGGCCAGGCCGGCTGGGTTCCACCCTTCAAAGTGCGCGCCATCGACACCGTTGCCGCCGGCGACTGCTTCAATGGCGCATTCGCCGTGGGACTGCTCGAAGGGCGCAACCCGTTTGATGCGGCACGATTTGCCAATGCGGCGGCGGCCATCTGCGTAACACGCCGGGGCGCCCAGGCCTCAATGCCCTCGCGCATTGATGTCGACGCTCTATTCGCGCAACAATGAATCGGGAGATCGGCGGGTTCGCTTCCTCTCCCCTCCAATCAGGAGAAAACGTTCGATGAATCGCTCCGTTTGCCTTGCATTGCTTGCATTCGCGCTTGCACTCGCCGCCGCGGCCCAAGACACGCAGTACGAGCCCCGCGGCCAGCAGATTCCCGCGCCCGATTGCCTGAATCTTCACTTTGCATGGGAGAACGCGCAGGCGGCCTGTGCGCCGGGCGTGCACGAACACTGGCTCTCTGACATTCAGCACTGGCGCGCCGAGCGGCTTATCCGCATCGCGTATGACGGGTCGCGCTACGACCTGCCCGCGCTCAAGTGGACGCAGTCGAGCTTCATGCAGCCGCAAATGATGGTGCACGACCGTTACTTCTACGATCCGGTTGCCGGCAAGTACACCGTCGATCGCTATCTCGACGATCTCGACCAGCGTTACGGCGGCATCGATGCGGTATTGGTATGGTCGACCTATCCCAACATGGGCGTCGACGACCGCAACCAACTGGAGATGGTCGAGTCGATGCCGGGAGGAATTGCAGGCGTGCGCCAGATGGTCGAAGATTTCCATCGCCGCGGCGTCCGCGTCCTCTTCCCAATGATGATGTGGGACCAGGGAACGCACGCACCCGATAATTCCTGGCCGCAGGCGATTGCAGGCCTGATGAAAGCCATCGACGCCGACGGCATTAACGGCGACACCCAGGACGGCGTGCCCCTGGGATTCACGCTCGCAGCCGATGCCGCGGGCCATCCCCTCGCGTTTGAACCGGAGGGCGGTCCGAGCGACGAAGCTCTCGCCTGGAACGTCATGACCTGGGGGCAGTACAACTTTCCTTTCCTGCCCATGGTCGACCGCTACAAGTGGCTTGAGCCGCGCCACATGGTTAACATCAGCGACCGCTGGGAGCAGGACAAGACCAGCGATCTGCAGTTTGCCTTCTTCAACGGTGTGGGCTGGGAGAGCTGGGAGAACATCTGGGGCATCTGGAACGGCATCAGTCCACGCGACGCCGAGGCAACCCGCCGGGTTGCAACCATCGAGCGCGCGGTCGCGCCCTTCCTCACCAGCCCCGGCTGGGAGCCTCTCTATCCCATGCTGAACTTCGGCGTTTACTCAAGCCGCTGGCCGCTGGCCAATGAGACCGTATGGACCATCGTCAACCGCACCGGCTACAACATCAGCGGCCCGCAGATGAACGTACCGGCCGAAGCAGGCATGCGCTACTTCGACCTCTCTCACGGCGTGGAGTTGAAGCCGGAGAGCGCGGCCGGGCAATACGTGCTGGATTTCGCGATCGAGGCCAACGGCTACAGCGCGGTTCTTGCCACTCCCGGCGACCCCAGCCCAACGATCAAAGCGCTCATGCAGCGCATGGCGGCGATGACCGGAAAACCGCTGGCCTCGTACTCGCACGAGCCCGTTTCGCTGCCTCAACGCCTGGTCGCCATCGCACCAACAACGCCCGCTGCCGCCGCCCCCGAGGGCATGATCCGCATCCCCGGCGGCACATTCAACTTCAAGGTGCAGGGCGTCGAGATTGAAGGCGGCGCGAGCCCCTACGTCGATGTCCAATATGCGTGGGAAGACTCGCCACGCCGCTTCCACGAGCACCCAATGCAGGTGGCGCCATTTTTCATCGACAAGTACCCGGTCACCAACGCGCAGTTCAAGAGATTTCTTGATGCCACGCACTACGCGCCGAAAGACGCCATCAATTTCCTGCGCGACTGGAAGAACGGAACATTCCCGCCGGGCTGGGAGAACCGCCCGGTGACCTGGGTTTCGCTTGAAGATGCGCGTGCCTACGCCGCGTGGGCCGGCAAGCGCCTGCCGCACGAGTGGGAGTGGCAGATGGCAGCGCAGGGCCCTGATTCAGGTATTGCCGGCCGCATCTATCCGTGGGGCGACCAGTGGCTGCCCGCAAACGTACCGACGCCCGTTACGGGCCGCGCCATGACCGCGCCTGACCCTGTTGATGCGCATCCCCAGGGCGCAAGCCCCTACGGCGTCATGGATCTGGTGGGCAACGTGTGGCAGTGGACCGACGAATTTGACGACGAGCACACCCGCGCCGCAATTGTGCGCGGCGGCGAGTACTACCAGCCGCAGGGCTCCATCTGGTACTTTCCTGAGGCGTTTCGCAACGATCAGCACGGCAAGCTGCTGCTCATGGCGCCGGGATACGACCGCTCCGGCGGCGTCGGCTTCCGCTGCGTCGTCGACGCGCAGTAAACTCCGCTTGCGCTGCGGCCGAATCGGCGACAATACAAGCAATGGCGAAGCGTGCAGCAGAGGTTTGCAAAAATCGTGCGCCGCGCGAAAAGGGCACGAGCCGGCGCGCGTTTCTGCGTGGTGGCACGCTTACCGCCGGCACACTGATGCTGGGCCAAAACAATGCGTGGGCACAGGTTGTTGGTGGCTCCTTCCCTGGGGCTGTCAAACGCACCAATCCCGATTACAAGCTGGAGATCGCTGAGATCGAGTGGGAGCTTAGCCCGAAGAAAAAGATTCGCACTTCGGCATACAACGGTCAGATCCCGGGGCCGCTTATTCGAGTGACTGAAGGCAAGCCGGTTGCAATCGACATCGCCAACAAACTCGACCATCCTGAGATCGTCCACTGGCACGGGCAGTGGATTCCGGTCGCCGCCGACGGCTCTATGGAAGAGGGCTCCTGGATGATCCCTGCGGGGGCCGGGTTTTTGGCTCAGTTCACGCCAAAACCGGCAGGCCTGCACTGGTATCACACCCACGCCATGGCTCGCCGCGACCTCAAACGCGGGCTTTACAGCGGCCAGTTTGGAGTGCTCTTCGTTGAGGGCCGCGACAATCCCGGGGCTTACGACCAGGAACAATTCATCGTTCTCCACGACTGGGAGCCTTACTACGCAGCCAGCGGCGACGGCTCGCTCATGGTGAGCTACGTCTGCGGCTCGGTAAACGGCAAGATGCTCGGCCATGACGAACCGATCAAGGTCCGCGAAGGCAATCGCGTGCTCTTCCACATCCTCAACGCCAGCGCAACCGAACCGCATTGGCTGGCGCTGCCCGGCCACCGGTTCCAGGTGCTTGCGCTCGACGGCGCGCCCGCTGCCACGCAGGCAAAAGTCGATCTTCTGCGCCTCGGCCCGGCGGAGCGTATCACGGTTCTCGTTGAAATGAACGCTCCCGGCATCTGGGTGCTGGGCGAAGTTCGCAGAGATTTCCGCGACGCAGGCATGGGCGCAGTCATTGAATATGCAGGCCAAACCGGCAAGCCCGGGGAGCCGCGCGATGTGAAACTCACCTGGGATTACAAGATCTTCGGCGACGCAACGCCAAAAGCCTTCACGCCCGATGTCACCATCCCGTTGGTCTTCACATCGAAGTTCAAGGGCCACGGCGCACTCGACCAATGGATGATCAACGGCAAGTCTTATCCTGATGTTTCATTGCCGGCGCTTCGCGAGGGCCTGCGCCATCGACTGGTCTTTGAGAACCGCAGCACTGACGATCACCCTTTGCATTTGCACCGGCACAACTTCGAGTTGGTTTCGATTCGCGGCATGCCAGTAAGCGGCGTGCACAAGGATGTGGTCATCGTCGAGGCCGGCACAACCGTCGAGGCCGACCTGGTGGCAGACAATCCCGGCAATACGCTCTTTCATTGCCACCAGCAGGACCACATGGACTCAGGCTTTATGGCGCTGTTCAAGTATGCGTAGGCGAATCAACGGCGGCCACCAATTGGACGCGCTGCTAAACACATCCCGAAAGGAGTTGGGTTGAAGCACGGGGCGATCGCATGAGCATGAATACGCGCACGAAGCGAGTTTCGCCGCGGCCCTTCGGGACGCGAACGATTTTTGCGGACGCAATCCCAGGGTTCCGCTTCGCTTCACCCTGGACTATTTTCGTATCTTCCCTACGGGAAGACGGCGGTTCGCGTCCCCGTCTCACCGAGCGACAAATCTGTTTGGGGAATGAGACGTATGTGTGCGATCGCCTTAGGTTGAGAACGGTCTTCGTTATCCTTGCGGTCGCATTGCTGTCTTCCGCAGCCGCGCAGACGCATGCCCAGGGCAACTACGAGATCCAGGTCTACGGAGCCGACACCGTCGCGCCGCGCAGCACCATGCTTGAGCTGCACTCGAACTTCACCGCCGAAGGCCACCCTGCAATGGACGGCGTGGCCGCAACCAACCACGCCGAGCACGAAACCGTTGAGATCACGCAGGGTATCAACGACTGGTCCGAAGTCGGCTTCTACATCTTCACCAGCGAGCAAAGCGGCCTCGGCATGCAATGGGTGGGCGACCATATAAGGCCGCGCGTGCGCGTGCCCGAGAAATGGCGCTGGCCCGTGGGCGTGAGCCTGTCAATGGAGTTCGGCTATCAGCGCGCAGAGTTTTCGCCCGACACCTGGACGTGGGAGATCAGGCCCATCGTCGACAAGACCGCGGGCCGCTGGTACTTCGCCGTCAATCCTGCCCTCGAGCGCACCTGGCACGGGCCCGACGTGAAGCAAGGCATCGGCTTCGCGCCCGCCGCTAAAATCAGCTACGACTTTACGAAAAAGATCACCGGCGGCTTTGAGTACTACGCCGATTACGGCAGCATCACCAGCATCGCCAGCCTGCGCGACCAGCAGCAACAGCTCTTCCCTGCCATCGACCTGAACGTCTCACCCGACTGGGAGATCAACTTCGGCGCAGGCATCGGCCCCACCGCGGCCACCGATCACTGGATTGTGAAGGCCATCATCGGGCGTCACTTCAACTGGGGGCGCAAGGGTTGATCTCGATTTGCCGATGCGAGGTCGAGGGCCTGTTCCTGCACGCGCGCTGCGTTAAGCCGGAGTCGCTCTCGGTCCGACCAAGCCAGCTTTAGCACACCAGCTCAAACGCGCGAATCATCTCTTTGCGGACGGTGAGGCGCTCAATGAGCCCGGTCCTAACCTCGTATCCGCGGCCGGGAGTATCGGGAATTGCGATCTCGCCTTCGCGAGAGACCGTCACCTCGGGCTCGATGATGTCCTCGGCAAAGTAGCGGGCCGAGGCCGACACGTCGCCGGGCAGCGAGAAATTCTCGAGAGTCGAGAGCGCAATGTTATGCGAGCGGCCCACGCCCGACTCAAGCATGCCGCCGCACCACACCGGTATGCCGCGCTCCTGCGCCAGGTTGTGCACGGCGATGGCCTCGCTGAATCCCCCCACCCGGCCTAGCTTGATGTTGATGATCCTGCACGACTCCATCTCGATCGCCGCCAGCGCGTCGCGCCGGTTGTGGATCGATTCGTCCAGGCAAATGGGCGTCTTCATCCGCTTTTGCAGCATTGAGTGAAAGTAGAAATCGTCGTGCCACAGCGGTTGCTCGATCATGAGCAGGTCGAACGCGTCGAACGACAGAATGTGATCGGTGTCGTGCAACCGGTATGCCGAGTTGGCATCGCAGCTCAGCGTGATCGCCGGCCAGCGATTGCGCACCCGCTCGAATACCTCAACGTCCCATCCCGGCTTGCATTTCAGCTTGATGCGCTGGTAACCCGCCTCGAGCTCGCGCTCAATCACCGCAAGCAGCTCCGGAATCGACTTTTGAATGCCCAGCGAAACCCCGCATGGAATGGTTTCGCGCACGCCGCCCAGCAGCCGCGAAAGCGAGATGCCTTCCCGCTGCGCTTCGATGTCCCAGATGGCGTTTTCAAGCGCCGCCTTCGCCATGCGGTTGTCACGTACAAGGTTGAAGATGCGCGGGCAGTCGCCGCCATGCTGGGGACTCTCGGCGGCCAGCATCGGCCCAAGTTCCTGCGCGATCACCACCCACGCGCTATCGGTCGACTCGCCGGAAAAATGCGGCCTTTCGCCCACCGTGCATTCGCCCCAGCCGACCAGGCCCTCCGAGTGAATCTCCACCAGCAGCACGCGCCGGTTGCGGGTCACTCCAAAGCTGGTCTCAAACGGCCGCACCAGCGGCATGTGAAGTTCGCGCAGGATTATGGCATCTATTCTCATGTTTATCTGCGTTCCTCTGCGATCCTTTCCGCTCCTCAATCACTAAAGGCAGCAAGCCTCAAGCATCTCCCTCAATCCGGCCCAGCTCAAAGACTCCATTCCCCTCCGCATCAAGAGAATAGCCTACAACGGCTAACCCTTTTTGAAACGCCTTCTGAAACCTTCCCCGGTTCTCAAGCTGAACGGCGAGGGCGCGGTGACGATCTCCATCCGCGGTCTTCCAATGGTAAATGGAAGCCGGGACCTGAATCCGCTCCTCAATATCGCATGCGACTGCCGGGAGGGGGTCAAGGATTGCCCGTACGCGGTCTGAATCCAGCTCCCATTCCGCAAGCAGACGATCCGTTGGGAGCCCACCCTGCAATCGAGATGAGGATACACCATAGAAATCGGCCCGATACTCCCGGGCGACTGCCCCCAGCCTGTGGATATTTAAATAAGCGTTTTTGATTTCAAGCGGATCGAAGGTCCATTCCATATGCCGGATGTCCCGCGAAAGCGCTTCCCGCCGCTGCTCAAGCTTCAGCCGCACCCCGAGCCCCCGGTTGCGATAACCCTCTTTTACTGCAAGCATATGCGAGTGCAGATACGGCTTTGGTCCCGCCGAAGTTTTCTTGATCCCCGGGAGCGCCATCGCAAACCCGACGAGTCGCGCCGCAGTTTCTGCGGCTTCTCGTTCTCCCGTTCCCGTGTTGCCTTGTTCCCTGTCTTCCGATCCCTGTTCCCTGTTCCCTGATCCCTGACCCCTGACCCCTGACCCCTGTTCGAACGCCCCGATCACTTGCCCGCCGACCTTCTGCGCCAGCAAAAACGTCTTCTTCGGAACCAAGTCAGTTGGATCGTATCCCCAGGTTTCCACCTCGAGTTCGACACAGGCCTGCAGCTCGTCAAATCCCCGGCACGCGCGAATCTCAATCATGAGTGCGCTCCTTCAACTCCATGGGGATGTCCGGAGCCTGCGCTCCCAGGCGAAGCGCCCTGTTGCGTGGCAGCGAGCTTCTGTTTTGCCGCTGCCCACAGATCTTCGAGCTCGTTCGGCGCCAGCTCCTCCAGCGGCCGCGGCGCAGCCAGTTCCATCTCCCTGAAACGCTCCCTGAACCTCAGGTTGCACCCGCGCAGCGCCATCTCCGCATCCACGCCCAAGTGCCGACCGAGATTGACGACGGTAAACAGCAAATCGCCAAGTTCGGCCTCGATCGCCGGTTTGCGCGCCGGGTCGCCTGAAGCCGCTTCAACCTCAAGCTCTGCCGTCTCTTCGGCAATCTTCGGCAACAGATCGCGCCAGTCAGGCCAGTCGAAGCCCGCTTTCTGCGCCTTTCCACCCAGCTTGGCCGCCTCAAGCAGCGCCGGCATCGCACGCGTTACAGAATCCAGTCTCGACCCCGTCCCACCGGAATCTCCGTTTCTTTTCCCGGCCTTCTCAGCGGCCTTGATCTCCTCCCAGTTGCGCAGCACAGCCGCCGCCGAACCCTCCACCCGTGAGTCAACCTCGGCCGCATTGCCTGCCTGGCGCGCAGCCTCATCGCCAAACACATGCGGATGCCGCCGGATCAGCTTCCGATTCAGGTGGTCCAGAACATCGGCAATGGTGAACTGGCCTTCATTGGCGGCCATCTCGGCGTAAAACAGCACCTGCAGCAGCAAATCGCCCAGTTCCTCGGCCAGGTGGGGAAAATCCCGCCGCTCGATGGCGTCGAAGACTTCGTAGGCCTCTTCCAGCGTGTATTTGCGGATGGTGTCGAAGCTCTGCTCGCGGTCCCAGGGGCAGCCGCCGGGCGCCCGCAGCCGAGCCATGATCGCCGCCGACTGCTCAAAGAGCGCTGCGGCCCGCGCCGGGTCGGTAGCGATCTGAGGGGTCGGGGACGTGCGGCTGGAGCTTTCTTGCGGAAGATCCATTCATATTCATTTTACAATCCGCGAGCAAGTGCGCGTCTCACAATTGCGTTGGAGACCGGAGGAAGCGGACCCGAGCGCAATTGGTCCTGTAACCGTCCCTCCAGGAAGGGCGTTGCGAGCACTTCGCCCTCCCTGTTCGTCCTCTCAACCGTATACTCAATTCTTCTGATGATTCGCGTTCTTGGAACCCTGTTTGCCGCGCTCGCCGGTCTCGCCTTCGGCAGCTTTCTGAACGTGTGCCTCACGCGCTGGCCTGAGGGCGAGAGCATCGTCACGCCGCGCTCGCACTGCCGCAACTGCGGCCGCACGCTTGCGTGGTGGGAGAATGTGCCGCTGGTGAGCTGGCTGGCGCTGCGTGGCCGTTGCAGGACCTGCGGGACTTGGATTGGGTGGCGATACCTGATCGTAGAGTTCTCGGTCGCAGGAATCTGGGCCTATCTCACCTGGCGTCTCCTCGGGGTCTACCTCGCGATCCTGCCGGGCATTCAAATCGGTGCGTATCCACCGGCTCCCTTCACGGCCTGGCCAACCATCACGGCAATGTTCCTTTCGTGGGTGCTGATCGGATTAGCTGTTCTCGACGCCGAGCATTTCTGGCTCGCAGACGCCGTAACGATTCCGATGACGGTTCTCGGAATCGTCGGCGTAGCAATTGCGCTGTGGAAATGGGGCGGGGTCGACATTCAGACCTGGACATTGTTCGGAGAAAGAATCCTGGCCTGCGCGGCGTCCGCCGGCCTCATCCTCCTCATCCGCTGGATCTACAAACTCATCCGCCATCGCGAAGGCCTCGGCCTCGGCGACGCCAAGCTCATGGCAATGCTGGCCGCGTGGCTGGGCCTCTCAGGCGCGCTGCTGTCGTTTGCCATCGGAGTCGTTTTGGGCTCGTTCGCCGCGATCGTCTTGCTCGTGCGCCGAAAGAAACCTGAGGGAGCCGCATCCTGGGCCGCAACCAAACTCCCCCTCGGCACTTTCCTCTGCATCGGCGGCATCGTCGCCAGCCTGTGGGGCCAACCCATCATCGCCGCTTACCTGCGCTGGGCGGGGTTCTAGCCTGCCGCGGTCTGTCAGAAGTCAAAGCTTCCTATCCAAACCGTCCCAAACGGCTCTTGGCCTGTTCCCTGACCCCTGATCCCTGTTCCCTGCTTTTAAGGTATCTCCACCAGCTCCATCTGCCCATCGCGCCTGCGGTGCAGCACGTACATATCGCCGGACGGATCGTGGAAGATCAGCAGATCCCGGTCACGGAATTCGGCGTCCTTCACCGCCTCCTCAATCGTCAGCGCCCCCAGCGCAAAGCACTCGCCGTTCTTGATCACGTGCGGCTCTACAACTGTCGCCTTGGCAGGAAACGAGTGAACCGCGATCGAGGCGCGGGGCTTGCCTGCGCGCGCCGACTTTACCTCGCCCGGTTCTGCTTCGGGCGATACGCGCGCCTTGGGCCGCGTCACAGGCGGCGCCGTCATTACCTTTTCTTCCTTGGGCAGCCGCTTGTTCACGATTTTGCGGTCCCGGTAACGCCGTGCCTGGTTCTCGGCATGGCTCAGAGCCTCGCGCAGCGCGGTCTCGGGCACGTCTGCCTTGCCCGTGGCCGCAAGCTTCTGCGTGCGCGCCTGCACGGTCAGCTCTACAATCTGCAAGTGGCGTTGCACGCTGAACGTGATGCTGGCATGGGCAGCGCGGCCCAGAATGCGCCCGATACGCTCCATCCCCTCTTCAGCCTGCGCACGTACAGCCTTTGAGATTTTGACTCCCCTTGCGGTGAACTCAACTTCCATAGTCAACCTCCGCTCGTGGATTCCATTCCCGTCACGCAGTTCCCAAAGCCGTTACCGCTCCAGTCTCCGCGCAACAGGTGGAGCACAGTATATGACGAAAGGCCTACGGCCTTCAGCTATTAGCTATTAGCTTTCAGCCGGTTCTTTGCAAGTGCGACATTTCGGGAAAAAGTGAAGAAGCCAGTCTCGCCACAAGCGAAGCTAAGAGCTAAAAGCTAATGGCTAAAAGCTGCCTCTCATATCTCCCACCTCAGCAGCACTGTTCCTACCGTGAACCCGGCGCCGGCGGCGGCCAGCAGCACCAGGTCGCCCTTCTTCAGCTTTCCCTCTTCAATCGCCGTTTCCATGGCCAGGGGAATCGTCCCTGCTGAAGTATTGCCGTACTTTTCAATGTTGACGATCACGCGATCAGCCGGCATGCCCAGCCGGTCCGCCGTGGCCTGAATGATGCGTATGTTCGCCTGGTGGGGAATAAAGCAGCCCAGGTCCTTGCCTTCCACCCCGTTCCTCTCCAGCAGTTTCAGCGTGGCCTCGGCCATCTTGCGCACCGCAAATTTATAAACCGCCGGCCCATCCTGGTGGATGAAGTGCATCTTCTTGTCCACGGTTTCATGCGTTGAGGGATTCAGGCTGCCGCCGCCGGGCATGTAAAGGCTCACGCCGCCTGCACCGTCAATCTCGTTCAGGTAGTCGATAAAGCCAATCTCGCCCTCTTCGCATGGTTCAATCAGTACCGCGCCGCCGCCGTCGCCAAACAGCACGCAGGTGGTGCGGTCGGTGTAGTCGGTCATGCGCGTGTTGGCGTCGGCTCCGCACACCAGCACCTTTTGGTGCGCACCGCTCTCCACCAGCTTCACGCCGGCCTCGAGCGCATAAGTAAATCCCGAGCATCCGCCCGAAACATCGAAGCCCCACACGTTGCTGGCGCCCAGCTTGTGCTGCACCAGGCAGGCCGTCGAGGGGTACATCATGTCGGGCGTCACCGTGCCCACAATAATCACTTCAAGATCGTTCGGACTTATGCCCCGCGCGGCCAGGCACTTCTTCGCCGCTGCCGTGCAAATATCGCTTACGCCCAGCCCCTTGGCCAGCTTGTGGCGCGTACGAATTCCGGTGCGCGCAACGATCCACTCATCGCTGGTTTCAACCATCTTTTCCAGGTCTTGATTGGTAATCGTATCGGGGGGAACGTAAGTGCCGAGCGCGGTGATTTTGGCGCGGCGGCCCACGATGGGGCGTACGGTCAGGCTCAATTCTTATTCTCCTTGCGCAAGGCCCGAAAACCTCGGCTCTCGTCCAAAAAAGCAAAAGCGCCCACGGCGCGCGCAAAAGTACCGGGTTACCTACTGCGCCCGTACTAGCCCGTTACCGTTGCTTCCTTCCGGACCTGGCGGGGTTGGCGGGATTACGTCGCGTAGGACCCGGCACTGATTGATTTTAACACCCCACCGCAATGGGGCTTTTCTTGCGCTGTGTTCGATTCCTGGCTGATCGGGACGGCCTATATGCGAAGCCCGCGCACCGACTTTTCCGGTATCGACTTCGCCCTCGATTTTTCGCTAACATTGAAGTGCCATGGCCTTCCCGATCAAGACCTGTGTCGTCTGTGGAGAGGAGTTCGAACTGCGGCCCGGCAAGCCCGGCTTTGCCAACCGCTGCCCCACTTGCAGCGAGCCGCAGCAGAAAGCACCTGCGGTTGCTTCCGGCTCGCGCCACAAGTCCGCCGAGGAGCGCCGCATCGAGATGGAGGCCAACGCCATGCGCCGCCGCGCCATCCGCGACATGCTCTACCGCAAAGACAGCTAGACCGCCTCACCCGCCCAGCAACTTCACGCCTTCCGCGTTCGCAGCAACCCTTAACTCAAGATCCAGCGTAGCCAACGGCAGCGCTCTGCGCTGCGCCAGTTCCAGATACGCCGCATCGTAGAGAGTCAGCCGGTGACGCTCGGCCAGACGCAACGTTGCGCCCCACGCCTGCCTGTCGGTCTCCGCATCCAGAGTAATTGGCAGCAAGCTGAGGTCGGCGAGAGTAGCCTCGCGAAATGCCGCATCGTTGCGGCCACGGCGCACACCCATCTCCAGAATGTTCGCAACTTCAAGCCGCCACAGCGCGGGAACCCACGCCCCATTTGTCGTAATGAGATCGAAGACCCGGCGCACGGGCTCTGTCGTCTCGTCACTGTAGACCCAGGCAAGCGTCACGGAACTGTCGAGAACAAGAGTCATCGATCAAGCTCAGGGCCGGCCCGCATCGCGATCAGCCTTGAGCGTCTCCCAGTCGAAGGGACTACCCTTCAACTGCGCCGCCCGCGCGCGAATGCGCTCGGCTGCCGCCCGCGCCTGCCCCCGGTCGATGCCGCCGGAGTTGGGAACCAGACGCGCCACCGGCCTGCCGTGCCGCGTAATTACGATTTCCTCTCCCTGCTGCACACGATCCAGCAGGGTGCCAAGTGTGTTCTTGGCTTCAAATGCGCCAATCTCACGGGCTCCAAGGTGGGGCATTGCGTTCTCCTATCAATCTAGCTTAAGCCAGCTTAACATGGATCAAACTCACCCGCAACTCGCCCAAATTCCAATCCCGGTACAATAGAAAAGTGAGCAAATCATCCACGCCCGCGGCCCCTTCCGTGGGCTTCGTTTCGTTGGGCTGCCCCAAAAACCTCGTCGACTCCGAGGTGATGATGGGCCTCCTCGACCGCGCCGGCGCGCGCCTCACCTCTCGCCCCGAAGAGGCCGAGATCCTAGTCGTGAACACCTGCAGCTTTATCGACACAGCCAAACAGGAGTCGGTCGACACCATTCTTGAGATGGCGCGCCACAAGACCGCCGGCCCGGCCAAAAAGCTCATCGTCGCCGGGTGCCTCGTCGAGCGCTACCGCGACGAGATCCGCAAAAACATTCCGGAAGTCGACGCCGTGGTGGGCACCGGCGAGCTCGAGGCGATTCTCGAAGCCGCGGGCCTTGCGCCGGCGCACGCCGCGCCCTCGCCCTTCAACATCCTCACCGGCGTTCAGGTCGATGCGCGGTCGGGCAAAGAGTCGCAAGCCGGAACCCACAAAGCCCCGGTTAATGGAAATGGCTCGTCTGCCCATTCGCTCGCAAGAGACGAGAACGGCCCGAAGGGCAGAGCGGAAGGCGACCACCGCGAGCTCCAGGGCCGCTTCAGCCGCGAGGACTGGCAGGGCGCACGGCATCTGCTGCCCACCTATCTCTATGACGAGAACACGCCGCGGCTCTTGTCGACGCCACGCGCGTCAGCCTACATCAAGATCGCCGAGGGCTGCGACCATCCCTGCAGCTTCTGCGTCATCCCCAATCTGCGCGGCAAGTTCCGCTCGCGCCGCTTCGAGTCAGTGGTGGCCGAGGCGCGGCAGCTCGTCTCGC
>Ga0326727_10009989_pt1 | contig 22901 bp, 13 predicted proteins | sample MB2enrmetagenome_FD_207643 | JGI IMG/M metagenome (GOLD analysis project Ga0326727, IMG submission 207643) | Lab enriched peat soil microbial communities from McLean, Ithaca, NY, United States - MB29MY | ecosystem: Environmental > Terrestrial > Soil > Wetlands > Peat | place: USA: New York...
TGACGCGGGTCTCTTTCTTGTCGGTCTCGCGCAGCTCTTCGCGGGCGAGCACGGCGGCGTCGACCTGCTCTTCAAGGTTGGCGACGGAGGCGATGCGGGTACAGTTGGAGCATTCGCCGCAGAAGCTGGCGAGGGGCTGGCCGGAGGACGACAGTTCGCGGGGCTGGCGCTCACACTCGATAGCCATGGCGAGCATGAGAGCGAGGGTGTACTTCCCTGCCCCGGCTGGGCCGGAGAGGATGAGCGAGTGGGGAAGGCGACCGGCGGCGATTGCGCTGCGCAGGGATTCCACAGCGGTCTGGTTGCCGAGGAAGGCGTCGAAGCCGGCGGGGAGGGTGGGTGCGTGGTCCATGGCTCGCTTGTTCTCTCTTCGAGCATATATTGCGATTGCCTAGGGGGGCCATCGGTATAGAGGGGATTGGGGACTTTCCGAGGTGACTGCCTAAAACGCATCCCCAATTTCTGGAAGTGTTTATGATAATCGGTAGGAATCACTAGCCGCGTGGGCTGCATCTTATGGAATCAGTGACTTTCCGTTTGGCGACCAATGTGCTTCATCTTAAAGATGCCTTAAGTGGGGGAATTGGGTTGTGTCGATGAAGTTTTGCAGAGGGCTTTGGTAGTTTGCCGCACGCAAGATGAGAGATGCCTTTCAGACGCGAATTCTCGCCGTCGCCTTGGCTGTTGCGACGCTGGGAGTGTGCATCCTTGCTGGATTCAACCTGTCGCAGGAGTTGGGCGTCGAGTTTCCCACGGATGGGGTGGTTTGGGTCGAGGTGCAGGGCGGGCTACAGGCGGACCGGGTCCCGCCGGATTCGCCGGCCGGGAAGGCCGGCATTCACGCAGGCGACATTCTGCAGGCGATCAACGGCGAGCCCACGACCCGGCTGTCGTCGCAGGTGCGAGCGATGTACAGCAATGGGCTTTGGGACCACGCGGCCAGCTACTCGATCCTTCGTCCGCTGCGGGACGCGTCGGGAGCGGTGGCGAGTATTCCGAGTTTTCAGGTCCAGGTGTGGCTGGAACCGGCAGACCGCAGCATGGCTCAGGGATCGCGGCTGATCGCTCTGGTGTATCTGTTGATCGGGCTGTATGTGCTGTTCCGCCGCTGGACGGCGCCCAAATCACTGCATTTTTATATTTTCTGCCTGGTATCGTTCGTGTTGTATGCGTTCCGCTCGACGGGGGAACCGGGTCTTTTCGATCGGGTAATCTACTGGGGCAACTTAGTCGCTACCATGTTGCAGCCAGCTCTGTTTGTTCACTTCGCGGTGAGCTTCTCGGACGCGGCGGGGGCCGAAGAGGATGCAGCGGCAAAGATGCGGAACCGGCTTGGGCGGAGTCTGCTGCCCGTGCTGCTGTATGTGCCGGGGGCCTACCTGGTGGGCCTGCAGGGTTGGGCGATTGAGCGCTGGTCTGCAACCGGGGTGTTGAGTCACCGGCTGGACCAGATCGGTGTGGGCTACATGGCGATCTACTACGTGGTGGCCGCGGTGGTGTTCCACTCGCGCTACATGCGCGCCGAATCGCCGCTGGAGCGGCAGCAGTTGAAGTGGCTGACACGGGGAACGCTGCTGGCGGTGGGGCCGTTCACCGCGATGTATGCGATTCCGTATCTGTTGGGCTTCACGGTGCCGACGCTGCTGTCGAAGTTTGTACTGCTGTTTCTGGCACTGCTTCCGCTGACCTTCAGTTGGGCGATTGTGCGCTACCGGCTGATGGATGTGGACCTAATCTTCAAGCGCGGCATGACCTACACGCTGGCCACGGCGGCGATTGTGGGACTCTACTTCGGCGTGATCGCACTGAGCGGAGAGATCGTGCATACCCGTCTGCCAGTCCTCGGCTCGGGCGGTCTGCTGGTGGCCATCATGGTGACGGGGTTGGTTTTCGATCCGCTGAAGCGGGCGATTCAGGCCAAGGTGGACCGCATTTTCGACCAGAAGAGCTTCGACTATCGCGAGACGCTGATCGAATTTGGACGCAGCCTGAACTCGCAGACCGACTTGCGCGCACTGGTGGATTCGATTGTGGAGCGGCTGCCGGAGACACTTCTGGTGACGCGCGTGGCGGTCTTTCTGGCGACGGAGGACGAAGCGGACTCCGGCGGAGGTGGAGCGGACGGCGGAGGGAACGGCAAGACGAGACAAAACGGCCTGGCCCAAGAGAATGGCGCGGCGAAGCCAGGCAGCCACTTTGAACTGGCTGCATCGCACGGGCTAACCAATCTTGAGACAGAGGAGCTGCGCACGCTGGATGTGCGCTTTCTGGACTTCAACCGCAGGGACTCGGACGACCACATCTTCCTGGAGAACCCGCAGCAGGTGCTTCGTCTTCCGGACGCACAGCGGAAGAGCGCGGGGCTGCTGGACCTGAACTACTACCTTCCCTGCCGGGTGGCCAACCGCGAGGGCGGCGGCACGCGCACGGTGGCTATCCTGGGTCTGGGACGCACCGACGACGGTGATTTTCTATCCAGCGAGGACATGGAAGTTCTGGGGTCGCTGGCCGGGTACATCGGCATCGCGATCCAGAACGCGCAGTTGTATCGGCGGCTGGAGCAGAAGATCGGCGAGTTCGAGCGGCTGAAGGAGTTCCACGAGAACATTGTGGAGTCGATCCACGTTGGGGTTTTCGCGGTGGACCTGGAGGACCGGATCGAGAGCTGGAACGCACAGATGGAGGCAATGTACGCTCGCTCGCGGGGCGAGGCGTTGGGGCAGAGGCTGGCAGCGATCTTTCCGCCGGAGTTCATCGCCCACTTCGACAGCGTGCGCGGGGAGCAGGGGCCGCACACGTTCTACAAGATCCGGCTGCTGCTGCCGGCGGGCGAGACGCGGGTGGCGAACATCGCGATCGCCCCGCTGCTGACGCGCGACTTCGCGGTGGTGGGGCGGATTGTCCTGGTGGACGACATCACCGACCGGCTGGAGCTGGAGGCGCAACTGACGCAGGCCGAGAAGCTGTCGTCGATTGGGCTGCTGGCGGCGGGCGTGGCGCATGAGGTGAACACTCCGTTGGCGGTGATCAGCAGCTATACCCAGATGCTGGCCAAGCAGATGCGCCCTATGATGGAGCAGGACAAGCGGCTTGCGCCAGTGCTGGACAAGATCACGCAGCAGACCTTCCGCGCATCGGAGATTGTGAACGGGCTGTTGAATTTTTCGCGCACCGGAGGCAGTGAGTTCGGCTCGATCGACCTGAACCGGCTGCTGCAGGACACGCTGACGCTGGTCGACCACCAGTTCAAGACGGCGCAGATACGAGTGGAGACAGAGCTGGATCAAGAGCTGCCGCGCATCCAGGGCAACGAGGGTAAGCTGCAGCAGGTGGTGTTGAACCTGCTGCTGAACGCGCGCGACGCGATGCATGGTTCCGCCAACGGACGGATACGGATTGTCACCCAGCAGAGGCCGGGCCGCGTGACGGTGGTGGTGCAGGACTTCGGAGACGGGATCGAGCCGGAGCATCTGCATCGCATCTTCGACCCGTTCTTTACCACCAAGTCCAAACCTGGCAATGGGCAGCACAAGGGCACCGGGCTGGGCCTGGCGGTGAGCTACGGCATCATGCAGGAGCACGGCGGCAAGATGCAGGTGGAGAGCGAGCTGGGCGTGGGAACGACCTTCCGACTGGAGTTTCCTATGGCGGGCGCGAGCAGGATGGTTGCGGGTCCGGCGGCGGAGGTTGCGGAGGGGACGGATGAGACCGCTCGAGAGCCAAGGAGTACGGTGCCTGTATAGATCGATGTGTGGAGATAAGTCTGGATCCGGGATTGGAATTGGATGTACGCGCAGAGGAAATAGAGCCCATGTCTGAAGTGAGTGTTGCGATGAACGAGGAGGCGATTGAGCCACGTTTGGTGGGAGCCGATGCGCGAGTGGTTGGCCCGGCGCGCATCCTCATCGTGGACGACGAGCTGGCGATCCGCGAATCGCTCGACGCTCTACTGAGCCTGGAGGGATTTCAGGTTACGGCGGCGGCGGACGGCCCGGCGGGCCTGGAGCAACTGGCGCAGAGTGAGTTCGACCTGATGCTTCTGGATCTGGCCCTGCCCGGCGAGAGCGGCATCGATCTTCTGCCGCGCATTCTGGAGATGCAGCCCCAGTTGCCGGTCATCATGATTACCGCGTATGGCAAGGTATCGAATGTGGTGGACGCCATCCGAGCGGGAGCGGAGAACTTCGTCCAGAAACCGTGGGACAACGAGAAGCTGCTGGCGGACATTCGCGCCGCCATCGGGCGGCATCGCGCGGAAGAAGAGCTGGTGCAGCTGAAGCGCGCACTTAAGCAGCGCTACAACTTCGAAAACATCGTGGGCAAGAGCGAGCCGATGCTGCGCCTCTTCGACCTGGTGGCACAGGTGGCGCCCAGCCGTTCCACCGTGCTGGTACAGGGCGAGAGCGGCTCGGGCAAGGAGCTGATCGCTAAGGCGCTGCACGCCAATTCGCCGCGCCGTAACAAGCCGTTTGTGCCAGTCAATACGGGATCTGTGCCGTCGGAGCTGTTGGAGTCGACTCTCTTCGGCCACGTGCGAGGCGCGTTCACCTCGGCGGTGGCGGCCAAGAAGGGCCTGTTCGAGGTGGCCAACGGGGGCACGCTCTTCTTGGATGAGATCGGCACCATGGGCATGGACATGCAAGCCAAGATCCTGCGCGTGCTGCAGGACCGGCGCTTCATGCATCTGGGCGGGACCGAGGAGATACAGGTGGACGTGCGCATCATCGCGGCCACCAACGTCGACCTGAAACTGGCGGTGCAGGAGGGTCGATTCCGCGAAGACCTTTACTACCGGCTGAACGTGATCTGTCTGGAGCTGCCGCCGCTGCGCGCACGCAGGCAAGACATACCGCTGCTGGCCGCACACTTCCTGAAGTTATATGCGGACGAGAACGAGGTGCCGGTGCCGGCGCTTGCGCCCGAAGCGATGCGCATCTTGATGGACTATGAGTGGCCAGGCAACGTGCGCGAACTGGAGAATGCGATGGAGCGCGGCGTGGTTCTGGCGACCACGCGAACCATCACCAGCGACCTGCTACCGGCATCGCTGACCGGAAACACCTATTCGGCGAGTCTGTTGGACCACCGGCCGGACGCCAGCCTCTTCGACCTGATGGAGGAGATCGAGCGGCGCATCATTGCGGACCGGCTGGAGCGCTGCCATTGGAACCAGACCGAGGCGGCGGAGTATTTCAGGATTCCATTGAGCACGCTGAACCAGAAGATCAAGCGGCTGAATGTGGAGATCAAGAAGCGCGCGAGAGAGTAGCACAACCTGCGCAATTCCAGGCGAGATGAAACGCTCACCCGATGAGCAAGCTCCCCGCTAGAGCGGAACCAGAGTAAGTGCATCCGGGGCGAACAGACCCTGCGCGAAGTCGAAGGGACGAATCTCCGCTCTTGCTCGAAGCGCGACAAGCTGCACCGTTCTCGATCCTTCGGCAACGCGCGAGCGTTGATGGTGGGTGCGCGTTGCAGATTGCAATGCGGGATATTCGGTTTAGAGTATCTTCACGGCACCTGAGGTGTCGGAAAACTCGTGCATGTGGTTTTCTTTGAGAGAAAACCATGCTGGCTTCTTTCTCCCCACCTTAGACCTACTGTGAATATGCTGTGGCGGATGAGATTGGCTAAGAGGCGATCGACCGCTTCGCCCGCTGCTACAATCAAATTGCGCCGGGATGGCGGAACTGGCAGACGCAGCGGACTCAAAATCCGCCGATCGCAAGGTCGTGGGGGTTCGACCCCCCCTCCCGGCACTCTGTAGCTAATTTATAATCAATAATATACGAGATGCTCGTCTCCTATGTAGCTGAGGTGTACCTAAGTTGACAAGCAGAATCTGAAGTAGCTAGTAAATGACCGCATCAGGCCTCCGTAGATTTGGTCTGCCCAATTTTTTCACCGGTTGGATCGTTAGTCGAAGGGCACGGAGGGATGCGATTAACTACACTTTATCCGCAAAACGATAGCCGACGTGCGCTTCCGTGAGCAGATACTTGGGGTTCGCAGGGTCGTCTTCCAGTTTCTTGCGCAGTTGACGCATGAAGGTGCGGAGATACTCCAGTTCGTTGCCGTATCCTTCTCCCCACACGGTATTCAGCAGGCGGCTGTGCTGGATGGGTCTGCCAGCATGCGTCATCAGGTGGTGCGTCAAATCAAATTCCTTTGGGGTAAGGTGAATGAGCCGGCCGGCCTTTTTGACGGTGTGTCGCGCGGGGTCGAGCTCAATCTCATCAATGCGCAATACTGCCGCTTCCTGGGTGTCCGTCATTTTAGACCAGCGCATCGCGGCCCGTATTCTAGCTGTAAGCTCGCGCAACTGGAAGGGCTTGGTGATGTAATCGTCCGCTCCAGCATCCAAGGCCTCTACCTTGTCGTCTTCACTGTCGCGTACGGTAAGCATCAGAATGGGGATGCGAGGAAAAAGACCGCGCATGGCCTTGCAGGCTTCGATACCGCTCATACCCGGCATATTGATGTCGAGCAGGACCGCGTCGAAGGTGTTTGTGCGTAACAGCGACAAGGCTTCCTCGCCGCGCGCAGCCTCCACGGTCCTGAACCCCAGATTGTTCAAAGTTGTATGCAACGCGCGCCGGATGGACATCTCGTCATCCACAACCAAAATCATCCCGGATTCCATGGCTACCCCCCAATATGTATCTTCGGAATTGATAAAAAGAAAGTCGTACCATCCTGTTCGGCACTAGTCACCCATACATGTCCTCGGTGGGCCTCTGCCGCCTTCTTGACAATGGACAGTCCTACGCCGGAGCCGGGTGCTCGATCCTTGGCCTCGGAGCCGCGATAAAACCTCTCAAATATCCGTTCGCGGTCCTGCATTTGGATCAGCGAACCTTGATTATGCACGGAGAGCAGCAACTCTGAGTTGCTCTCGCGCACTGCGATGTCAATTGGAGCAGCGGGAGCGGAATATTTTGCGGCGTTGTCGAGATACTGGGTCAGGATCATTGTAAGCAGTTCCCGATCACCCTGTAGCGGCGTCTCCTGCTCCACGATGGAGAGTTCGATCGGATGTTCCTTGAGCGTTCCAGAGAGGCCCTCCAATACATCTTTAATCAACCGCGATACAATCACCGGCTCGGTGCGCAGGGCAACGCTGGAGGCCTCCAGCTTCGCGGTTTGCAGCAAGCGGGTGCAAAGTTGATTGAGATTGACGGACTCTTCGTCAATCAGTTCCGCCAGTTCAGACTCGGTCTTGCCAAGCGTGCCCATCTCCAGCAGGCCGGAACTGGCTGTGCGAATGGCAGTCAGCGGCGTCTTGAACGCGTGCGCAAGCGCATCCAGTACGGCCACGCGCAGTTGCTCAGTCTGTTTCGCACTAACAGCGTTCGCCTCTTTTTCGTACGATTGGTAACGCTCAAAGGCAATTGCGGAAAGCGAGGCGATGGAGTTGGCAATTAACGGGTCAACCTCTCCGCGTATGGCCATCGCACCGATCGAAAAGTTTCCTATGCGAATTACACGCTGCGTGGTGTGCGTATCGTGGTCATCCTCGTTTTTATCGGTAAGGTAGGTTGTCTTGGCAATCTGCTGCTCCTCCGCCGACCAGCTTCCCTCGTGATTGAGCAGGACAGAGTTTGCATCGAAGATGGCAACATCCTCGGCCTGAAAGATGCGACGAATCAACTCTACCAACTGAGAGCCCGGCGGATGATGCAGATCGAAGAGCAGAATGCCGCGACTCAATTCATACAGCTTCTTCATCTGCAGCCGCTGGTAGTTGGCATCGCGCGCAATTTTTTGCTCTCGCGAGGAGAGGCGGCTCACCACCAGCGCGCATATCTGAAAAGATGCCAGGGCGATCCAGTCACGGTCGTCGGCAACTGTAAACGAAAAAATCGGAGGAATAAAAAAATAGTTCAGGCAGGATACCGCGATCAGGGAGAGGAAAATCGCCTGCCATACCCCGTATGAGATCGTTGCTACGATCACCGCAAGCAAGAAGATAAAACCGACGGTGGTGATCGGAAAACGCAACTCAAACGCAACAAAGGTTATGGTTGCAATACTTGCGCAGCCTATCGCACACTGCTTCAGCAGCAGTATCCATGAACGTTTCTCCGTCAACGGAATGACCATTGTGAGTCGTGAGTTCATTCAGGAGTTCCACCCCAATGGTAGTTAACGAAGCCGTAAAAATATCGTTAGAAAAACGCAAAGAAGTCATAAATATAGATTACGCACATGAAACACGCAGCCTCCATATGCGGCATGTGTTCCATGTGCGTTTTCCGGCTGCAAAACAACGTATTATCGATACAGTGTGCGCTTCCCAACCGCGGCACACTATAGCTTGCCCTGCGTATTTGCGGCGTCCTGCCGGTCATCCTTGTCTGGGGCTGCGGCGAGCTGATCGAAGTGCTGGGCCTGTAGCGCTGCGTTGTCGGCTTGGGACACATACGACTCATAGAGGTACTGCGCCGAGTCGACTGGACGCGGATACTTCTGCATCAAGCCGGCGTTGACCTGTGCCCGCCGGTCCCGCTCGACCTTCTCGGCCGCGGCCTCGGCCCGGTACTTTGCCTCCATCTGACGGAAGTAGCCGGCGAGCTGCTTGTACTGAGCTGCGCTATGCGCGTTCAGCATCAGGCTGTGCAACTCGCGCGCTGAAACCGGTGCGGTCAGGCTTGATGTTTCTGTTGTGGGTTGGGCCATTCCCGCTAAGGGAACAGTAAGGGAAAGCGCCGTAATAAGTACCATTGTTCGGTTCATGATCGGTCCCTCCTGAAATTGACTCTAGGGCGTACCGCATAAAGAGGGCATAAAGAATTAAATAGATGATTGTTAAAGATTCTGATGCATAAAGAGTCACTCATTGCGGTTTTGTGCAGGATTACCCCTGCATCGAAGCGTTGATTAATGGCAAATAACTCTGCCACATACTTTTTCAAACTTTCTATGGTTTCTTTATGCCATTCTTACGTCCCCTCCCGCACACTAAGACATCTGATACACATTTGGAGGTGGTACTTATGGCTCTCGGCCACTCACCGTATTTCTACACTGTCGAGTTGAACGCGCTTGAAGAGAACATGGGCCACTCGATGGACCGTGTTGCCCGGCTGCGCGAGAAGGCAATTCGGCGGAACGACACACAGGCAGCGAATCAGATCAGCAAGCTGCAACGGGTGATCGACGTTGTGCAGCGACGCATCGCGCGTTTGAAATAGCGCATCACTAACACAAGAAGGGCCAAACTACAAAGTACAAAAAATACATAGGTGGACGTGTGTCCGCCGGAGAAAGAGGACAAAGCATGCCCAGCTACAATTCGAAGTCATTCATAGCAAGTGGATTGGCCTTTCTGGTCTGTTTGGCTGCAGCTGGAAACAGCACGTACGCACAGTCCGCGCCCGCAACGCAGGCCACGCCCACAATCCAATCCTCGTCATCCTCGTCCAGCACGCCGCAGACCACCGAGCAGCAGTTGGCGGACTTGAAGGCCCGCCTTGCGGCGCTTGAGAAGACCGTTGCCGATCCGACTCCGAACGTAAGCGCGGAGAGGACTAAAAAGACAGCGCCGTTCAGCGAGAGCGACTGGACCTGGATGAATTCCAATGGCCGCGTAGTTGACAGCCCGATGTCAACGAAATATTTCACGCCGGAGTTTCGCGCGGATACCAACTATACCTGGAACCATAACCACCCGTCAGACGACTCCATGGGCGGCTCGACCGAAACATTTCGTTCGGATGAATTCCAGTTGGAGCAGTTGAGCTTTGGAGGCGACATACGCATCGACAATGTTCGCGGCAGGTTCCTTACCATGTTTGGCGAGTGGGCCACCACCACGCCGCGCAACGATGCCAGCTATAGCCGAGGCCAGTGGAACCTTTCCGACGCTTATCGCTATGTCTCGGAGGCGTGGGGCGGATATCACTGGGACAAGATGCATGGCATTAATGCCGATGCCGGAATATTCGTCTCCTACATCGGGTTGTTCAGCTACTATAATGCCGACAACTGGGCCTACCAGCCGTCCTATGTCTCCTCCAATACTCCGTGGTTCTTTACTGGGCTGCGTTTACAGTTCTTCCCCACTGCCAAGTTGAAGATCGAACCGTGGTTTATCAATGGTTGGCAGACGTATGCAAGACCTAACAGCAAGCCTGGACTGGGCGGACAGATCCTTTATCGCCCCACGCCGTGGCTGGATCTGGTCTTCAATAACTACGGTGTGGGCGAAGATGATCTTGGGTTGCCTTATCGTCACCGTTTGCACACCGACGACAGCATCGAGGTCAAATACTACGACAACAAGAATAAATATATCGACAAGGCTGCCTTCACCGTTACCGCGGACGCCGGTTGTGAATTCGGATTGGATGGATCTGGCCCTCCAAATGAGAATGTAGCCTGTCACGGCAACCCGAAAGCGCCTGCGTCCTCCGGCGGCGGACAGTCCTTCAAGCAGGACTTCCTCGGATGGATGGCCTACGACCGGACTTGGTGGGACAAAGATAAGTATGCCCTCACGCTCGGTGGCGGCATGATGACCAATCCCGGCCGGTATCTTACCCTGCTGCCGCCTATCAACGGCGCGACCGCTACCACTGGATCGCCCTACTTCACAGAGAACCCAGGCGATCAGGCACATGCATGGGATATGACAGTCACCTATGATTACATGCCCAGCCAGTACGTCACCTTCCGCACAGAGTCAGGCTATCGTCACTCGAGTGTTCCGTATTGGACGGGCCGCGGTGGAATTACGCCTCCGGGTGGCAACAATGGCGCTCCGGCGAACTACGTCTGTAGCGTCACCAGCAATATGGGTGGCGGCGCGAACTCTGGAGCTGCTTGGGCACCTGGCGGAGCGGGTCTGGCAGCGGCGGAGGCGGCTTGTGGAGGTCAAACTGGGGCCAGTGCTATCAACAATGTCTGGTTCCCCTCTCTTGTCAGAGATCAGCTCGTGGTCACCGAAGCGCTCATGGTGAGGTTCTAGGTTCTAGGTTCTAGGTTCTAGGTTCTAGCCAAAAGCCATAGTCATCGATAAACATAGCATCCGCAAAGTGGAGCGGTGCAGGAACGAACAAGGTCCCTGCACTGCATCCACGGATAACCATGAGCCTTCATGAGTGCAAGCTGCGTGTTGCGACGCATGAGCAAGTAAGCGATAGATCGAGCCACCCATATAAACAGAGATGATGATCGTGTGTGCCGGTTCACGTCTTAACTGTTTTTCTACCTTCATTTTATGGCTTTTCTATTTATTCCTTATGCCGCTTTTACTAGGCGTCTATCAACATAAATTTAGCATCATGCAGCAAGACTGAATCGAAACGCCGACACTTCATGCGACGCTGACGCCGATTCGCTTGCTGAGGAGGGTTAGCATGCTTGCCTCAGCCACCGGAATGCATAGAAATCCCCTAAGGATCGGCTTCATGGTCCTTGGCGCCACACTGCTGATAGCGGCAGGGGCCTGCAAACGGGGAGAGACCGTTCCCGCTGCGGGTGCGCCACCGCCGGCCAAGGTGATTTCCGGAGTGGATGTCTCCTTTTTCGCGGTCGAGCATCCGGAGTGGTATCCGATCGTAACAGCGACCGAATACCAAGCCCCGTCGCAATTGTTCGTGACCGGCACTGTATTTCCGGACATAGCGCGAACTGTTCCGGTAATTTCGCTTGCCTCCGGACGCATCGTGGACATCCGCGCTCGCCTCGGCGACACAGTAACGAAGGGCCAGCTCTTGCTGCGTGTCCGCAGCGACGACATTTCGGGAGGCTTCGACGCCTACCGCAAGGCCGTCTCCGATGAACTTCTTGCGCGCAAGCAATTGGATCGAGCGAAGCAGCTGTACGAGCATGGGGCCATAGCGCAACAAGATCTGGAGGTCGCGCAAGACGCCGAGGACGACGCCAAGGCGACCTTAGACACCTCCACGGAGCATCTTCACCTGCTCGGCAGCGATCCCGATAACCCGAAGGGAATTGTCGATATCTTCGCCCCGGTTTCCGGCGTGATCACCGATCAGGAAGTGACGAACGCGGCGTTCGTGCAGGCGTACTCCACGCCGAACCCATTCACTATTTCGGACCTTTCCACCGTGTGGATCGTCTGTGACGTCTTCGAAAACGACATGGCCAACGTCCGCGTCGGGCAATCCGCCGACATCAAGCTGAACGCCTATCCGAACAAAGTTCTCAAGGGCACGATCAGCAATATCGGCTCTATTCTCGATCCGAATATCCGCACAGCGAAGGTCCGTATTGAAGTGGCTAATCCAGGCGAGATGATGCGGCCAGGCATGTTCGCCACGGCCACTTTGTTCAGCAGGGAGAAGCAGACCTACACGGCTGTCGCGGCCTCCGCGATCGTGCATCTGCACGACCGCGATTGGGTCTTTATCCCTGTGCAAGGGAAGTTTAAGCGAATTGAAGTCGTCAGTGGCGAACAGTTGCCGAACAATATGCAGGAGATTCTATCCGGGTTGCAGCCGGGCCAGCAGGTCGTGACAAACGCGATCAATCTCCAAAATGCGATCGACAACGAATAACGCTCGACTCCCAGACTGGAGACAGAACCATGATTCGCAAACTTGTAGATTTTGCTCTCAATAATCGGTACGTAGTGCTGGCGATTGGAGTGCTATTGCTCGGCTGGGGGGCGGTCTCGTTTCACAATATGCCCGTCGAGGTCTATCCGGACATCGCCGATAATTACGTGACCATCATCAGCCAGTGGCCCGGCCGTTCCGCCGAAGAAATAGAACAGCAAGTATCGGTTCCCGTGGAAATTCAGATGTTTGGGATTCCCCATCTCACGACCGTACGGTCGGAATCGATTTTTGGTCTTTCCTTGGTTACGTTGATCTTCGACGATCAATCCGTCAACGATTCGAATCGCCAGAAAGTGCTCGAAAGGCTCACGCAGGTCAGTATGCCGCAGGGCGTTCAGCCTCAAATCGGCACCGACTGGAGCGAAACCGGCCAGATTTATTGGTACACCATCCGGAGCGCTAATCCGGCGTATGACCTGATGAATTTGAGGAGCATCGAAGACTGGACCCTGTACAAGGAATTCAGGAAAGTTCCGAACGTCGTTGATGTGAGCGACTTCGGAGGCACCGCGCGCGAATATCAGGTGCGCATCGACCCGAATAAGCTCATCTCCTACGGCTTGAGCATCAGCCAGGTGGAGAACCAGTTGGCCATCAACAATGTGAACGCAGGCGGCAGCTTCGTCGAAGAGGGCTCCCAGCAACTGAATGTCCGCGCACTGGGGCTCTACAAGAATGTACAGGATATCGAGAACACCGTACTGACGACTTCGAATGGGGCTCCCGTTCGCGTAAAGGACATCGCGGTCGTCGAATGGGGCCCCAGAATAAGGCTGGGCCGCATGGCCAGGGCCGATCATCGTCCGGACGGCGTCATTGTAGATGAGGCCGACGTCATCCAGGGCGCTGTGCTGATGCGCAAGGGGGCCGAAGAAGGCCCTACGCTCGACGGTATTCACCAGAAGGTGGACGAGCTCAACAATCACATCCTGCCTGAGGGTGTGAAGGTCGTTCCCATGCTCGACCGCAGCGATCTGCTTCATTACACGTTGCACACGGTGCTGCATAACCTCGGCGAGGGGATGATCCTGGTTACCATCATCCTGCTTCTTTTCCTCGGCAATGTACGCGCGGCCTTGATCGTAGCGGTGACGATACCGTTTGCCCTGTTGTTCGCCTCAATCTTCCTGAATTTGAGCAGTATCCCCGCAAACCTGATTTCACTGGGCGCGCTCGATTTCGGAATGGTTGTGGATGGCGCAGTGGTGATGGTGGAGAATATCGTTCGCCATCTATCGCGCAAGTCAGACGCAAATGGTGCTAACTCAACCTTGCGCGCCAAGACGCCTGCGGAGATGATCCGAGAGGCTTGTCACGAGGTACAACGGCCGGTTTTCTACGCCATCGCCATCATCATTACCGCCTACATGCCGATCTTTACGCTGCAACGAGTCGAAGGTCGTTTGTTCCGGCCCATGGCCTGGACGGTTGCCTTCGCTCTACTCGGCGCCATGACGTTCTCCATTCTGATCGCGCCGGTGCTTTGCGCCGTCTTTTTCCGCAAGGGCGTCAAGGAATGGCACAATCCGGTCCTGGTTTTTCTCACCAATCGCTACCGGTCCGGCTTGCGCTGGGCTGTCCAACATCGCGTGTTTGTAGTCGGCGTTGGCCTGGCTTCGTTGGCCGTCGCTCTTTACCTGACGTTCAGCGGTATCATTGGCTCGGAGTTTCTGCCCCATTTGGACGAAGGCGCCATATGGGCGCGCGGCGCGATGGCGAACAGCGTAGGCGAGACGGAAGGCACGCGCTTTGCCCAGCAAAACCGCTATATCTTCGCCTCGTTCCCCGAGGTCACCAAGGTCGTCTCGCAAGCCGGGGCGCCCGACGATGGAACCGACACGGGAGGATTCGGCAACACGGAATATTTCATCGACTTGAAGCCCAAGGACCAATGGCGACCTGTCTTTCATCAGAATAAAGAGGAGCTGATCGCCGCGATGGATCGTGAAGTGGAGAAACACCCAGGGGCTTTCTGGAACTTCTCCCAACCCATTGAGGACAACGTGGATGAAACGCTTACCGGCACAAAAGGCGGACTGTGTGCCAAGCTTTACGGACCGGACTTGGACGTTCTCGAGGAAAAGGGCGAAGAGATCAAGGATATTATGGGCAAAATTGACGGGGTCAAGGATTTGGGCATTCAACGCGATACGGGGCAGCCGAATATCGATCTCACCGTTGACCGTCTGGCGGCTGCGCGCTTCGGCATCAATGTGGCCGATATACAGGACGCGATCCAGACCGCCGTCGGCGGTAATCCTGTCAGCCAGGTCCTGCAGGGAGAGGCAGTCTACAACGTAGTCGTGCGCTATCAGAAACCGTATCGTGATACCAAGGAGGCTATCCAGAATATTCGACTGCTCTCACCATCGGGAGAGCGGGTCTCGCTGGCTCAGTTGACCAAAGTCCAGGTTCGCGATGACGCCTACGACATTTACCGAGAAGACGGTTCCCGCTATGTGGCCATCCGCTTTGAGGTTCGCGGGCGCGATCTGGGCACCACGGTCCGGGAAGCCATCGACAAGATCGCCAGGAATGTGCAGTTACCCCATGGCTATCACCTCGACTGGTCGGGAGAATACGACAGCGAAAAGCGGGCCGAAAAAAGGCTGCTCTTCATCGTGCCCCTGACGATCTTTTTGATCTTCATCATTCTTTACAGCATGTTTCGTTCCTTCAAATGGGCGCTGCTGATTCTCGCCAACGTGGCCATGGCTCGCGTCGGAGGCTTGCTCGCTCTTCTTGTCACCGGCACATTCTTCAGCGTATCTTCCGGTGTCGGCTTTCTGGCGCTGTTCGGCGTCTCGGTTCAGACGGGCGTCATCATGCTTGAATACATCAACCAATTGAGAGCTCGTGGCTATACCGTTGTAGATGCCGCTGTCGAGGGTGCAGTCTTGCGGCTGCGGCCCATCATGATGACGATGCTGGTAGCTACCCTGGGACTTCTTCCGGCGGCGATGTCCCACGCCATTGGATCCGACTCGCAGCGTCCCTTCGCCATTGTCATCGTCGGAGGTCTTATGTCCGACCTGCTCTTGAGCATCTTTTTGCTGCCCACGCTCTATGCATGGATTGCCAGCGATGACGACGATCTCCCGAAAGCGGAGGTGGTGCATGAATAATCTGAGAGATGTGTGCTCCTGCAGCATGGGTGCAATGAGCTTTACGGTCCTTCTCCTTGTGCTGTGCGCCGCAGGCGCACGAGCGCAGGCGGCTCAAGGGTCTGGCGAGCCAGGCGTTGCGGAGTTGCCGAAGCTGCCGCAGCCGCAGCAGAGTGCGCAAACGACGATCCCCGGCCTGCCTGCTCTGCCAGCGGCGGGGTCATCGGCCCTGACATGGGAGCAGGTGAAGGCAAAGTTCGAGGCTGCGAATCCGGTGCTGAAGTCGGACCAGTCCAACGTGGATGAGATGAAGGCGGAAGAGATCACAGCGTATCTGCGGCCCAATCCGCAATTCGGCATGACGGCGGACGGGACATCGATCGCACCGCATAATGACAGTTGGCAGCCGACTAAGGGGACGTTTCTGGTGCCCAACTTCAGTTATCTGCACGAGCGCGATCACAAGCGCGAGCTACGGCTGCAGAGCGCACAAGAGGGCACCCAGATTGCAACTTCGCAGCACCAGGACCTGGATCGCAATATGATCTTCGTGCTGCGCTCGGCCTTTGTGCAGACGCTGGAGGCCAGGGCGGTGCTTGAGCTGGCCAAGGCCGATATGGAGTACTACGACAAGATCATCGCCATCAGCAAGGCTATGTTCGCGAGCGGCGCCATGGCGCAGATCGACCTGGACCGCATTGAGCTATTGCGCGTGCAGTACGAGTCGGAGATCCAGACGGCGATCGTCAATCTGCGCACGGCAAAGATTGCTCTGCTGCAATTGCTGGACGACCGCACTCCGGTCGATCAGTTCGATGTGACAGGGCCGTTCGATTTCAGCAACGAGCTGAAGCCGCTCAACGACTTCGAGCAGGCGGCGCTGGATGCGCGTCCCGATCTGCGGGCTGCCATCCAAGGGATTGAGCAGTCGAAGACCAACCATAAGCTGGCGATCTCCAATGGCTCGACCGACCCGACCTACAGCGCCTGGTATACCTGGAACTCGTCGAACAATAACCCCAACGGCCAGCAGACACTGGGGCTAAGCGTGGATATCCCGCTGCGCATCTTCGACCGCAACCAGGGTGAGAAGCAGCGCACGTTGATCGACATCGACCGCAATCAACAGTTGACGGACTCTGCGCGGGCGCAGGTCTTCAGCGACGTGGACTCGGCATACGAGCAGGTGCGCAGTAACATCGCGCTGCTGATTCCGTATCGCGACAAGTACAAGGACCAGGCAACCCGGGTGCGCGACACCGTGACCTTTGCATACCAGCATGGCGGCGCGTCGCTGATGGACTTCCTCAACGCGCAGAGCGATTACCGGGTAGTGCAACTGGCCTATCTGCAATTGGTGGGAGCTTATCTGACATCCGCCGGCCAACTGAATTTAGCTGTAGGGCATGAGGTCATCCCCTAGCAACCGAGCAGGTTCTGAATAGAGCTAGTTCGCTGACGATGTGAACGGTATGTCATTATTTCAAGCAGCGAGGTCGGAACCATGAATAAAGAAGAAGTTCGAGCGCGCATAGAAGATATCGGTATTATGCCGGGCATCCGTGTCACTTCCGCAGAGTTGGCCCTGTTTGCCGCGGAAACGGTATACGACGCTGGTATCCCGGTGGCTGAGATCACCATGACTGTGCCCAACGCGGTCGAGGTGATTGCACAACTGGCACAGAACTACCCGGACTTTGTGGTTGGCGCCGGGACCGTGCTCGATACAGAAACAGCGCGACGCTGCGTGGATGTCGGCGCACGGTTTATCACCAGCCCCGGCCTCGTTCCGGACGTACTGGAATACACCCTCAAGAGCGATCTGGTTGCCATTCCCGGCGCACTCACGCCAAGTGAAGTGATTACATCGTGGAGGGCAGGTGCCGACTTCGTCAAGATATTTCCCTGCGCGCAAGTCGGTGGAGACCAGTACATCCGGGCTTTGAAGGTCCCGTTGCCACAGATAAAACTGATCGCGTCAGGCGGCGTCAATCAACTGACGGCTACCAACTTCATCTATGCCGGCGCCTCTTCGCTTGGAATTGGATCGGAACTGATGCCGCGTAAGGCGGTCGCCACGCGACAGGACCAGTGGATCCGCGAACTGGCGCGAAGGTTCCTGGAGGCCGTTCGCAATGCGCGCATCCATCTGGAAGAGATCCAATGAGATTGAGGAGGCATAGGACGACGAACCGCGTGTCGTCCCATTCACGAACCCCCATTGCAGCGGTTTTGCTCAGCACTGTAGCGTTGTGTGTGAAACTGCACGCACAATCAGGCCAGCCCTGTGGGAACCAGCACAGACCTGTTTGTGATGGCTGGATCGGATGATGGTTGGATCGGATATTGACCGGCCTGGTCTTCTGCCGCCGGCATCGCGCAGGATTGCGATGTACTCTGCCCGATCCTATTTACCAGTTCGTTTGTTAGTGTAGCGCCGCTATGAAGGGCACACCGGCTGTTGGCGAGGAAGAGTGTCCCCTTCCCCGCCAGTTCATCGGATTCACAACGCCGCTCTATTTCACGACGTTGCCTTATGAGCGCACGCTGTCAATACTGGAACAGCAACGGAGCGAATTGATACAGGCTACGCCGCCAAGACTGCCACTCGTGAGCGGTCTGCGAGGATTCATAGAAGAAGCCATTGACGCCAGCTTGCTTCAACGCCTCAACACTCGCCTTTCCAGCGGCGCCGTTTTCGCGGCCTCCGTAGCGGACGAACACGGCCTTGACCTTCTGCTTGAAGACAGTCATATCGGAGATGTCCGCCGGAGCGATGCTGCCACCGCTGAAGATGCCAATATGGGAGAACGTATCGAGGTGGGCCATAGCGATAGCCCGCGTCTGCATACCGCCCATGGAGAGGCCGGCCATGGCCCGATGTGGCTGATTGGGGATGGTGCGGAAGTTCGTCTCGATAAAGGGAATCAGATCATCGAGTAGGAGATGCTCGAAAGAACTGAAGTTAAAGGCTCCGCGTCCGCCCGGATCGCCAGAAGCAGCAGGACTACCAGAAGCGCCAGGACCAGATGTGGGAGCACCCGCTCTGGGTGGGGCGGTGGAAGCACCCGGCCCGCCGCCAGGATTATTGGCGCCACCGAGAGTAACGCCACTTCCCGGAGTTGCGCCATTGACCATCACTATAGAGGCACTCCTCATCTTGCAGCGAACTGTATGTAAAATGGCGCGATGCTAACAGGTACTAGCCGGGTGTCAATCGGACGTCCCTGACGACCGGGCGAGAGAGTCGAATGGCATTGGCTCCCTCACTGGAACAACCGTGAAGCTGCATGAAAGGGAACCACACCTGCCACGGTTTTCGTTGATTTACCGATGAGACTTCCGCTAGTGCCGAACTGAACCTCCTACTATTCCGGCAACGCCAGTTGACCCTCGACTCGGAAGTGTCCACTTACTCGGGGCGCTGCAGTATCAGGCTGGCCTCCGCCGATACTAATTGTGTATTCGCCGGGAGCGATGATCGGATTTCCGTCTTCGGTCACCATGCCCAGATCGCGGTTCTTCAACTCGAAATGGACTGTCCGGCTCTCGCCGGCGTTGAGATGAATCCGTTGGAATCCGCGGAGGGCGACGGCTGGCGCTCCTTTTACATTGGGAAAGTTCAGGTACAGTTGCACAACCTCATCTCCCGCCCTACTGCCAGTGTTCGTCACTGTTACATCGGCGTCGACAGGACTTTCGGCATCCACGGGTTGCTGCGGTAGGTTGAGACCACTGTATTTGAACGTCGTGTAGCTGAGTCCGTATCCGAATGGGTAGAGCGGCTTTCCTTTGAAGTACCGGTAGGTCCGGCCGGCCATCGTATAGTCCTCAAAGTTCGGCAGTTGGGTGAGGTCCTTGTAGAAGGTCACCGGCAGCCGGCCTGCAGGGTTGTTTTTGCCGCTGAGCGTCTCGGCGATTGCAGCCCCGCCTTCCTCGCCGGGGTACCACGATTCGAGAATGGCATTGGCGTGATCGTTGATCCAATTGACCGCCAAAGCGCTGCCATTCATCAGAACGACCGTAACTGGTTTTCCGGTGGCGACGACTGCTTCCACCAGTTCCTCTTCCGGTTCGGGAAGGTCGATGCTGGTGCGATCTCCGCCAAGAAATCCGGGTTCGCTTACCGGCATCTCTTCGCCTTCCAGCGAACTGGTGATACCCACGACGGCAATGACGACATCAGCGTTCTTGGCCGCTGCAATGGCCTCAGGTGAAGGCACATTCGTCACCTTTGCCCAGATCAGTTGCACATGCGGATGCCCATCGTTGCTGCTGTAAGTTACGTTGAGCGCGACCTTCTGCCCCTTCTCCAGATGGACGCGACCAACCCTTGAGTCGATCCCGTTCGATCTGCCTGCCATTGCCACCTGCTTGCCGCCGACTGTCAGTCGCGCAAATCCTTGGGCACGCAGGCCGATCAGGTAGTCTCCGGTATCCGGAGGCGTCAGGAGCCCCGACCACTGTACGCCGAAGGACGTCTTTCCGGCAGCCTGCGAGGGCAAATTGTTTTCGGTCAGATTGATGTTCGGCTCGTTCCGTGTGGCAAACGGCGCCATGGCGGCGGCGGCTCCAAGGCCGGGCCGGCCTCCGCGAGATTCGCCATATTCCGCCTTGAGGCCGGGCTTCCCATCCGCGTTGGTCAAAACGCTGTCCGGCACTGGATCGCCATCGTTGCGCAGGAACTGGGTTCCTGGAACATACGTGATGGTTGCGTTCGGGAACTCCGCATGAAGCCCATCCATCACCGAGACGATATGCGTCGGCTGTCCGGCGTAGTTCCCGATCAGCGGACTAGTCTGGTCAGCGAGCGGACCTACGACCGCAATCTTCTTGACCCCCTGCTTGATTGGAAGCGTGCCGTCGTTCTTGAGAAGCACCATGGACTCATTCGCAAGTTTGCGGGCGTATGCACGGTGCTCGGGGCTGTCCATCTCCTTCTCGTCAATCTTGTTGTACGGGACCATCTCCGGAGGATCGAACAGGCCCAGCTTGATGCGGGCAGTAAAGAGCCGCACCACAGCCGTGTCCACGGCGCTCTCGGGAAGGTACCCCTGCTGTACGGCATCGATAAAAGGCTGGAAGTCCTTGTCATCCCTGGGGGCGTTCGACATGCCGTCGGCGCAGTCGCTATCCATGCCGCGGACAACTGAGATAGCCGCGGATTCCGCCTGCGTAGGCCGGAAGTGATGCCCGGTAAAGATGTCCTTGACCGCATCGCAATCGGAGACGACATATCCCTGGAAGCCCCATTTCCCGCGCAGTTGGTCCTGCAGCAGAAATTGATTGGCGCATCCCGGCTCACCGTTGATGGAGTTGTACGAGCACATAATTGACCCGGCCTTGCCTTCGGTAATGGCGGCGCGGAACGCAGGCTCGTAGGTGTCGAGTTCGTCGTGCTTGGTCACATCCACGTCGGCAAAGTGCCGGGTTGGTTCAGGTCCACTATGCACGGCGTAATGCTTTGGCGTTGCGATCGCGCGGAAATACCTGGGGTCGTCACCCTGCATTCCGGTGACAAAGGCGACTCCCATGCGGCCAGTAAGGTAAGGGTCCTCGCCGTAGGTCTCCTGGCCACGGCCCCAGCGCGGGTCGCGGAAGATGTTCAAATTCGGGGCCCAGAAATCGAGACCGTCGGCGGCGTTGCCGCCCTGGCGGTCAGCTACGATATGCCTGACCCGCGCCTCCACGCCGATGTCGGTGCCCATGGCGTGAACGCCGGGAGCGTCAAAGGTCGCGGCGAGACCAATCGGCTCAGGAAACTCCGTGGTGCCGTTGCTGATGACGCCATGGAGCGCCTCGCTCCAGAAGTTGTAGGCCGGGACCTTGAGACGAGGAATCGCACGGGCCTGATTGACCAGTTGCGATGCCTTCTCTGGAAGCGTCATGCGATGCACCAGGTCCGTTGCCCGCTCCTGGGCCGTCAAACTCGGATTCAAATATGGCGGGTTCGCTGTCTCCTGGGCATTTGCTGGTGACGCGGCAGGGCCAAAAACGAGCACCCCCGTCAAGATAGCAATGCCAGTCATAACTCGTGTTGCACTGTTCTTCATAATTCCTCTCCACGTCGGGCGTCGGCCAACCAGGGACCGTGCCGAGAAATGCGATCGAGCACAGATTCGGAGGATTGGTCGACTGCGCCAACCCGAATGATCGTCATCAAGAGTTCCTACTCCGCTCTGCATGTGGCGATCGGCACTCTGGCACACTCTACCATTTCGCACGCATTGCTCCGGCAGTTCATCATTCCTAAAGCCAAAAGGAAACTGTAGGATTTGCGCAGCCTCTACCTGGTCTGGATAACCCGATGCCATGCCAGGCTGCGCATTCTACAACCTTCAGGACCTTTCTCCTGAGATCACGCGAGGTCGAAGCGGTCAAGGTTCATCACCTTACTCCAGGCCGCCACAAAGTCACGCACGAACGCCTGCTGCGAGTCGCCGCACGCATAGACTTCCGCGAGGGCCCGGAGCTGAGAGTTCGAACCGAAGACGAGATCGACTATGGTGCCTGTCCATTTGGACTCGCCAGTCGCCCGATCGCGTCCTTCCAACACGCCTTCCGATGTAGCGGACTTCTGCCACTTCGTGTTCATGTCGAGGAGATTCACGAAAAAATCGTTGGTCAATGTTTCGAACCGCTTTGTAAAAACGCCAAGTTCGGACTGACCGAAGTTTGCATTCAAGGCGCGTAAGCCACCGATCAGGACCGTCATCTCGGGAGGGGTCAGCGTCAGCAGGTTCGCGCGATCCACCAGCAGTTCAGCTGCCGATCCCTCGTGTCCCTTCCGGATGTAGTTGCGGAATCCGTCTGCGGTCGGCTCCAATACGGCGAAGGAGGCCACATCGGTCTGCTCCTGCGACGCATCTGTGCGCCCCGGCGAGAAGGAGACCTTCACGTCTTGGCCGGCCTTCTTTGCGGCTTTCTCGACGGCTGCGCAGCCGCCCAGAACGATCAGGTCAGCAAGCGAGACCCTTTTCCCACCGGATTGCGCTCCATTGAAATCCTTCTGGATCGCTTGTAGCGCCTGAAGGACCTTCGCCAGTTGGGCCGGCTGGTTCACTTCCCAATCCTTCTGCGGCGCGAGGCGAATGCGCGCACCGTTAGCACCGCCGCGCTTGTCGCTGCCGCGGAACGTAGCAGCCGACGCCCAGGCCGTCGTGACCAGTTGGGAGATGGAAAGTCCGGACGCAAGGATCTTGGCTTTCAG
>Ga0326727_10009990_pt1 | contig 22899 bp, 19 predicted proteins | sample MB2enrmetagenome_FD_207643 | JGI IMG/M metagenome (GOLD analysis project Ga0326727, IMG submission 207643) | Lab enriched peat soil microbial communities from McLean, Ithaca, NY, United States - MB29MY | ecosystem: Environmental > Terrestrial > Soil > Wetlands > Peat | place: USA: New York...
TAGCTTTTTGCTTCTTCTTCGGGACTGAGCTCATATCCCAGTTCCGCGGCACAGCGCGGGGTCAAGGCCACCATTTCGTAAGAGAAATGGGTGTAGCGGCCGGCCTGCTCCTCATTGCCTAAGCCGCGCAGGGCTTCGATCACCGCATTTTGGGCTTCCGCCTGGCGCGCGTCGATGACGTTGTAGATGGCGCTGACGCCGCCGAAATGGGGATGCTGGGCCTCGCTCCCCTCGGCGCTGATCCAGCACTGCCGGCCATTCGGATAGGTATAGAAGCGGCGATAGCCGAAGTCTTTGCCCAGCAATCCGAACTTCCACAGGTGGTAGGCAATGTCTTTGCCCACATAACCCACGGTGCCGTTGGAGCGCACGATGATTTTCTCATCTTCGGCCCCCCTCACATCCGACGGTAAAGGCTGCTCCAGTTCCGGCGGCATTACCCCAGTAGCCATCCACTCCTGATGCCCCTCGCAAATCCGCGTATCAGAGCACCTGCAGCTGTCCTGAAGGAGGGATTCGTAAAACGCTAGGCCGCGCCCCCTCGAATCCGCCTCGCTTTTGAAGCCGTTTCTCTCAAGCGGATGCCGGAAAGTGCCCACGGTAGGATGCGTGTACTCAGTTGGAGTCGTCGCAGTAGCGAGCTTTAGCGTCCATCCCTTTCTCTTCCGGCGCATTACCCAACAACCTTTGTTCTTTCCGCTTGTCTCTTCGTATATGACCTCATGCTCCTCTAGGAGTTTACGGGCGCGGTCCCAGAAGCGCAGGCGCAGAATTTCGCTCTCCCGAGGCAGGAAGTCGTACTCGATTCCCAGCCGGATCATGGTCCCCAGATGGCGTCGCAGGACGGCGATGGAGATGGCGTCCGCCATCTCCGCGTATTCGTTTCCCCCCTGCTCAATGGCATGCAGCATTTCGCCGCGCCGCTGCAGGTTGGCTTTGTCCGTCTCGTACCAACGGGAGACGCTGGCATAGAGGTCCCAGCAGAGATAGTCGAAGCGCGGCGTGGTTGCGATCAGATCGAGGACCTCGGCTTTCGACTTCTTCTCCAGGTGCGCGAACCCCACCACCACATCCGCCACCTGCACGCCGGTGTTGTCGATGTAGTTCTGCACATCGACGTCCACCTCGCTGGCGCGCAGCAGGCGCACGAAGGTATCGCCCAGGATGGCGTTGCGCAGATGCCCGATGTGGGCCGCCTTGTTGGGATTGATCGAGGTGTGCTCCACCAGCACCTTTTCGCCATGCCAGGTGCCAGGAGGTTCCGGAGACTCGTCCCCGGCCATGAGCAGGGCGGCGGCCGCTGCCCGCTGTAGCCGCGCATTGATGTAGCCGGCGCCCGCCACCTCGAGTTTCTCGAAACCTTCCACCGGACCCAGGCCGGTGACAACCTCTTCCGCGATCTTGCGCGGCGCTTTGCGCAGTTTGCGGGCCAGCTCAAAGGCCAGCGGCAGGGCGTATTCGCCCATCTCCACCCGGGGCGGCTGTTCCGCCACCAGGTTGGGCAATTCGATTTGCGGATAGTTCTGGCGCAGAAACTCGCGCACCCGATCGAGCAGACGGCGTTGCAGTTGACTGTACAAAATGAGACCCTTTGGCGGGCAAGTAGCCGGAGGATGCGATTATAACAAGTAGGACGTAAAAGGCGCGTGGTATGCAAGCGTCTTACGCCTTGTGAATACGCTCTAGTTCCAAGCCGGGCGGCTCCGTCGTTGGGTCGAACGTTATTCTGAAGTGCTCGAAGAATCCGACACGCCCGAGTAGGCCGGCGCACGGGAGTGTTTCACTAAATGCGGCCTTGATGTTTAGTGCGTTCTCCCCGACATAAAGCACAATCGGATGGACGCGCACTTCTTGAGGCACCCCTCCGATTCCAGTTCTCGTTTGCAATTCGCCGGCTTTCAAATTGATGCCAATGGCGGTGGCTATGCTGGCCTGGAACATGCAATCGGAAGCTCCAGAATCGACGAGCGCCTCGAAGCATCTACTCGGAGGCGCTCGCTTAATTCCAATTCGTACCCGTAGCAGCGGGTAGTACAGCGTCGTTCCATCCGGTCCTGGATATGCTCGATATGGCGCCTTCATCTACTTACACCGCCAATGGTAACCAGTTGGGCGGCGTCCTGATGATCACAGACGTATCGTCTTGCAGACGCTGTAACTGCTCCACAACTTCAGAATATGTTGCCCCAGTGGCAACGATCTTCGTTTCGTCTTCAGAAAGCGCAATCCATGCGTTCAGAGGGGCTGAACGTAGGGCCGCTACGCGCTCAGACTGTGGTGGCTTCTTCATAGGCCAATTTGCCCCCAGTTGTCTTAGTCGCTCCAGCCTAGCCTATAGAAGCCGTCGCGTCAACGACCTGCGCCGGTTTGTGTCAACCGACCTGCGCCGGTTTGGTGATGACCGACAATAGAAATGGCCCCCTTCTTCCGGTGTGCTGTCGGTGCGGCTTATTCCGGAGGTAATTGGGGAGATTCGGTGGAAATTGAAAATGAGCCACCCGCCGCGTGGTTTGTTTGACGGCTCTTCTCCGCTTTCCCTATGATGAAGGTTTTGGCGGAACCAATTATGCGCATTGGCTATCTCGACTGTTTCAGCGGCATTAGCGGCGACATGTTTTTGGGTGCGCTGGTGGGCGCCGGGGTACCCCTGGAGCGGTTGCAGGAAACCGTCGCGGCTCTCGGCATTGGCGCCAGCCTGGAAATGTTTACCGTGCTGCGCAGCGGGATCGGCGCGGTGAAGGTGGATGTGCTGGTGGACGGGGAGAAGGACCGGCCCCGCGAGGTTCATCACGAAATCAGGAAAGCCGCATCGGCCGATGAACATAAGCCCCATCCGCACTCGCATTCCGGGCATGAACATGTTCACGAACATGAACATGCTCATGGGCATGAACACGCTCACGAACACGAACATGCTCCCGAGCACGGACATGAGCACGGGCACTCCGATTCTCCGCAGGAATCCCGACCGGCCCACTCCCATGCGCATGAACACGGCCGTTCGCTGCAGCAGATTCGCAAGTTGATTGCCGAAGCGCCCATCGGTAGCACGGCCAAGGCCACGGCCACGGCCGTTTTTGAAGCTCTGGGCAGCGTGGAGGCCGGCATTCACCAGGTGGAGGTGGAGAATATCCATTTCCACGAAGTGGGTTCGACCGACGCCCTGGTGGACATCGTCTGTGCGGCGGTGGGCGCGGAGGCGTTGGGCGTAGACGAATGGGTGTGCTCGCCGCTGAACGTAGGGAGCGGCACGGTGGAATGCGCGCATGGACGTTTTCCCGTTCCCGCGCCGGCTACCCTGGAACTGCTGCGCCGCTGCCAGGCTCCGGTTTATTCCTCCGGCGTGGAGAAAGAACTGGTGACGCCGACTGGGGCCGCCATCGTGAGCGTGCTGGTGGACCGCTTCGCGCCGTTGCCGCCGCTGCGGACGGAACGCATCGGCTACGGCGCCGGTTACCGCGATCTGCACGGCCAACCGAATGTCGTTCGGCTCACGATAGGCGAAGCAAGCTCCATTCTGCTGCCCTCCGGGCCCGCTTCCGAGGCGGAAACGGTGAGCGTGCTGGAAACCAATCTGGACGATGTGGCGCCGCAGGTGGTGGGATACGTCTTCGAGCGGGCGCTCGCCAGCGGAGCGCTGGATGTGTTCACCACCGCCGTGCAAATGAAGAAGAGCCGGCCCGGGATGTTGCTGACCGTGCTGTGCCGGCCGGAGGACGCCGACCGCTTGGCCGCCCTGCTGTTTGCCGAGACCACTACCCTGGGCGTGCGCCGGCGCCAGGAGACGCGCCAGTGCCTGGCCCGCCGCCACGCCAGCGTGCAGACTCCCTGGGGCGAAGTCCGGGTGAAGCTGGGCACCCTGGGCGACAAGTTGCTCAACTGCGCGCCCGAGTACGAGGACTGCCGTCGCATAGCCATGGAATGCCAGGTTCCGCTGAAAACCGTCATCAGCGAGGCGAGCCGGCTTTATTGGGAAAAACATCATGAGTAGCGAACGACCGAAGTACTTTATTACCACCCCGATCTACTACGTCAACGCCCGTCCCCACATCGGGCACACTTACACTACCGTGGTGTGCGATGCCCTTGCCCGGCGGCAGCGCATGCTCGGCCGGGACGTTTGTTTTCTTACCGGCACCGACGAGCACGGGCAAAAGATTGAGCGCTCCGCCGCCGCTGCCGGCACCACGCCGAAGCAACTGGCCGACCAGGTTTCCGCCACCTTCCATGCGCTCTGGGACCGCATGGGGCTGCGCTACGACGTCTTCATGCGGACCACCGATCCTCGCCACGAGGCCGGCGTGCAGGAGATGTTCCGTCGTCTGCGTGATCGGGGATTCATTTACAAAGGGGCGTATTCCGGGCAGTACTGCGTCTTCGATGAGCTTTACGTCGGAGAAGGAGCCGAACCCGGTACGCCTTGTCCCGAGTGCGGCCGTCCCACCGAGACCGTCAGCGAAGAGAACTACTTCTTCAAGCTGTCGGCCTTCGAGGATAAGCTGCTGCGCCTCTACGAGCGGCAGCCGGACTTCATCCGGCCGGAGACCCGGCGCAATGAGGTGATCTCGTTCGTGCGCACCGGCCTCCGCGACCTTAGCGTCAGCCGCGGCAATCTGAAGTGGGGCATTCCGGTTCCCGACGACCCCGAGCAGGTCATGTATGTCTGGCTGGATGCGCTCTGCACCTACATGACGGGCGTGGGCTGGCACTGGAACATGAAGGAGTGGGAACAGCGCTGGCCTGCCGACATCCACATGATCGGCAAAGAGATTGTGCGTTTCCACTGCGTCTATTGGCCGGCATTCCTGATGGCAGCCGATCTGCCCTTGCCCAAACACATTGTCGCCCATGGCTGGCTCCTGTTCGAGCAGGACAAGATGTCCAAGTCGAAGGGCAACATCGTCCGCTCGGAGACGATTCTGGAGGTGCTGGGAGCGGACGCGCTACGCTATTTCCTGTTCCGCGAAGTGGTGTTCGGCCAGGATGGCTCGTTCAGTTTCGACGCCCTGCTGCACCGCTACAACGCCGACTTGGCCAATGGCCTGGGCAATCTCGCCAGCCGTACGCTGACCATGATCGCCCGCTACTTCCAAGGCGAGATACCCTACCCCTCGGCGGCGGCGGCCCACACCCCTTCTGAAGATGCCATCAGCAAGCTGGCTTCCGAGACAATCTCCGGCTTCGGCGTACTGTGGGACGATTTTCAGTTCTCTCGCGCCCTGGAAAGCGTTTGGGCCCTGGTGGCTGCAGTCGACAAATACATTGTGGAGAATGCGCCCTGGGCGGTGGCGGAGAAGCAGGATCAGGGCAGCCGGGAACGCCTGGGAACCATCCTCTACACCACGGCGGAGGCGCTGCGGGTGGTAACCGCGCTGGCGTATCCCGTCATTCCCGAGGCTTGCTCTCGCATATGGAAACAGTTGGGATTGGGCTCCCTCGACAGTTTCGAGTTAGGCAGCCTGGCCTGGGGACAACTCACGGTTGGCGCCAAGTTGGGCAAAGTCGAAGCGGTGTTCCCGCGGGCCGACCGCAGCCATGTGGAACGAATGCAGAAACTGGAACAACAACCCGTGGGCGAAACCGTTGCCGCGTCTCCCGCCGCAGCCGTAGTTCCCGGGGCAGCCGGAGCCGCGGCCGAAGTCACCCCGCCCGGAGTTGGCGCCGTCAATGCCGCTCCGGCCGGCGCGCCTCCTGCGGCCGTTCCCGCGGGTGGAGAACGGATTACCATCGAAGATTTTGCCAAGGTCGAACTTCGGGTGGCGCTGGTGAAGGTGGCGGAGAGGGTCAAGGGCGCCGATAAGTTGCTGCGCCTGGAAGTCGACTTGGGCAGTGAAACCCGGCAAATCGTTGCCGGCATCGCCGAGGCTTATTCCCCCGAGGTCCTGATCGGGCGCAAGATCGTCATCATAGCCAATCTGCAGCCGCGTAAACTCCGGGGCTTGGTCAGCGATGGAATGCTCCTGGCCGCCTCCTTGGAAGGCGGGAAACCCGTGCTGGCCGGTTTCCTGGAGGAAGTGCCCCCGGGGGCAAGATTGAAGTAAGTGCCCTTATTCGTCGTAATGAATCAGGGAGAAGACGTCGAACGGGGCCAGCTTCTTGCGCCCCCCCAACTGGTCCAGTTCGATCACGAAGGCAAAGCCGATGATCGAGCCGCCCAGGGTTTGCGCCAGCTTCAGGCTGGCCAGGGCCGTGCCGCCGGTCGCCAGCAGGTCGTCGACAATCAGCACCCGCTGCCCGGGGCGGATCGCATCGCGGTGGATCTCCAGCGTGTCGCTGCCATACTCCAGGTCGTAGGTCCAGCGAATCGTCTCCGCCGGCAGCTTCTTGGGTTTGCGCACCGGGACGAAGCCGGCGTTCAGCCGGTACGCCAGCGCCGGACCGAAAATAAAGCCGCGCGCTTCAATGCCCATGACCACATCGACCGCCTGGTCCAGGTAGTACTCGGAGAAGGCATCGATCAGCCGGGCAAAGCCGACCTTGTCCTTCAGCAGGGTGGTGATGTCGTAGAAGAGGATGCCGGGTTTCGGAAAGTCGGGAACGCCCCGGATCAGGGACTTCAGCGGGCTACAGTCCACTGCCGCTTTGGCCATTACCACGCTCCTTCAATACGGAAGGTACTTAAGCCCTTCACGGGCTGAGCCTCGAACTCCTCCACCCCGTCCACGCGCGCGGCGCGCGGGCCGAGGCGCAGGCGCTCCCGCAATTGCGCCAGTTGCGCGCGGGTGCCGGTGGCCAGCACCTCGAGGTTGCCATCGTAGTTGTTGCGTACCCAGCCGGCGATGCCCAGGAGGCGCGCTTCGCGCTCCACATACCAGCGGAAGCCCACCCCTTGCACCCGGCCGCGCACCAGGAAACCGCGGGTGATGGTCTCCTCAGGCACGGGACAGGTAAGCCCCTTCGCTGGTGTCGACGCGGATCTTTTCGCCTTCATTGACAAACGGCGGCACCTGTACCACCAGCCCAGTCTCGGTCTTGGCCGGTTTGGTAACGCTGGAAGCGGTGGCGCTCTTCAACCCCGGCTCGGTCTCCACTACGGTCAGCTCCACCGTCTGCGGAAGCTCAATGCCGACCGCCTTGCCGTCGAAAAACTCCACCGTGATCTGCAGGTTCGGGATCAGATAATCCACCGCGTCTCCCAGAATGTCTTTCCCCAGGGAGAGCTGCTCGTAATTCTCCATGTTCATGAACGTGTACTCGTCGCTCTCGCTGTACAAAAACTCCATCTTGACTTCGTCGACGGTGATCTTGTCGATGGCGTCACCGGAACGAAAGCGATGTTCGAACATGGCGCCGGTGCGCAAGTTGCGCAGCTTGGCTTGAATAAAAGCGCGCAGGTTGCCGGGGGTGCGGTGCTCCACGCTGAACACGGAACACAGCTCGCCATTGTGCCGGATCACCATGCCTGGACGCATTTGGGTTGCGGGAATTGCCATGAGGAACGTCTCTCCTTGCTGAATGCCGGCTCCGCCCGGCGAGCCCCAGGTTTGGAAGGCGAAAAGCACTCGCCTGCACGTCGCAGAGCACGGACAAAAGGCTGACATTCGATTGTAACGGAAGCCGTCGCGAGTTGAATTGGTTTTTCTGCTCCACCATACAACGCGCTGCCCATTCAGGTTCTCTAATTGTCCGAAGCTGTTCTCGGGTACTTCAGCGGCCAACGGAGGTCCAAGCAGACCATGACGGATTACGAACGCATCGGAGATTACCAGGCGGCCGAAGAGGGCACCATTGGTTTGGCCTTAACCTTCCTGTTCATCGGCCTGGGAGTGGGGGCGCTGGCCGCCCTGCTATTGACCCCCCGAACCGGCAAGCAGATGCGGCGCGGCCTGCGGCGGCGGTACGAAGACGCGCGCGACACAATTGGAGACTGGGGCGACCAAGCTAACGAAATTATCGACAAGGGCGCCGGGTGGGCCAGCGCCGCCAAGGACAAGGTTACTCCCCTGAGCAAGGCGATCCGCGGGAACTGAGCCTCTCATCCTGTACCAAAGAGCGTGAGAAAGATCGCTTTCATGGTGTCACCCTGAGAGCCTGTAACTTTTTTGCATTGGCGCAGATTCATAGCGATTTGTCATCCCGAGCGAAGCGAGAGATCTGCTGTTTTCGTGCACCCCACATGTTATTGAGGGTGCAAGAGAAAGCAGATCTCTCGCTTTGCTCGGGATGACAAAGTTGTTAGAGCGAGCCGAGGACCAGGAATCGGCGCTGCGGCGAAAAAGTCACAGCCTCTCAGCACGACAGACGTTCCCTGGGTACAGTCAAAGGCCCCACCACCCTTCCCGCCGCTGGTGTACAATCCCGCGCATGTGCCAAACGCCTTGCCGCGCCATTCTCCTGCCGTTGTTTTGCCTGGTTTTGGCCACCGTCGCCGGCGGTCAGTCTGCTCCGCCACCGGCCATCCGCCTGGATTACTACCACACCGGCGATGCGACGCATGAGCTCTTCGGCTTCGATCGCTATGTGGTGGAACCGCTGCCCTGGTCCGGCAATCCGCACCGGCCGATCGACGACACCAATCTGGGCAAGTATCTGTTCGAAGTTCGCGAGCGGGCTACCAACCGCCTCCTCTATTCCCGCGGTTTTTCCTCCATCTACGGCGAATGGGAGACCACCGGCGAGGCCAAGACCCTGAGCCGCACCTTCAGCGAGTCGGTGCGTTTTCCCGACCCGGCGGCTCCCGCCCAGTTGATTTTCAAAAAGCGCGACGCCCAAAACGATTTTCGTGAAGTCTGGACGATCGACTACGATCCCAAGAGCATTTTCATAGATCGTGCCAAACCTGCGGTGGATCCCGGACCCGCCATTGAAATCGAGCGGCACGGAGATTCGGCCCTCAAAGTGGACTTCCTGATTCTGGGCGATGGCTACACTGCCGCCCAGCGCGGCAAGTGCGAGCAGGACGCCCGCCGCCTCTCTGCCATCCTGTTCGAGACCTCGCCTTTCAAAGAGCGGCGCAGCGACTTTAACGTGCGGGCGCTATGTCCTGCGGCTGCCGAATCCGGAGTTTCGCGGCCGTCGGCCGGCATCTGGCACTCCTCGCCCCTGGGAGCTACCTACGACGCCTTTGGGACGGAGCGCTATGTGCTCACTTTCGATAACAAGAAACTGCGCGAGACGGCGTCGTTCGCTCCCTACGATTTTATGGAAATCATGGTGAACGCCGATACCTATGGGGGCGGCGGCATCTTCGGGCTCTATTCCACCGTGGCCGCGGGCAGCTTGTGGGCGCCGTACATCTTCGTGCACGAGTTCGGGCACCACTTTGCCGGCTTGGCGGACGAGTACTACACCTCCGATGTGGCCTATCTCCCGCCAGCCAGCCGGGTGGAGCCGTGGGAGCCCAATGTCACGGCCCTGCTCGATCCCGACCGGTTGAAGTGGAAAGACCTGGTCAGCCCGGGCACCCCCATCCCCACTCCCTGGGACAAGGCGGCGTTCGATGCCTACCAACGCGACGTGCAAAGCCGCCGGCGCAAGTTACGCCAGGAGGGCCACACCGAAAGCGAAATCGACGCCTTGTTCCGCGATGAGAAACGGCACGAGGAGGAGGCCTTCGCGGCCAACCCATACGCCGGCAAGGTGGGCGCGTTTGAGGGCGCCAACTACGAATCCCAAGGTTACTACCGGCCCCAGTTGAACTGCATCATGTTCACCCGGACCAACGCGTTCTGCAAGGTCTGCCAGGCCGCCATCGAAAGGATCATCGACCTGTACACCAAGTGATGGGCTGTCATGCTGAGAGGAGCCTGCCCGGCTTCGGGCAGGCAAAGCGAAGCATCCCTATTGCACCCATGAACTTACAGCACGATAGGGGCCCTTCGCTCCGCGGCCCAGGGCGGCCGTTCCGCTCAGGGTGACAGATCGCCCTAGAAGGCCTCTATCCCGGTAATGTTGGCGCCCAGAATCAGGGCGTGGACGTCGTGAGTCCCCTCATAGGTTTTTACCGATTCCAGGTTGCACATATGCCGGAAGACGGGGTACTCGTCGGCGATGCCATTGGCGCCCAGGATGTCGCGCGCTATCCGGGCGCATTCCAGCGCCATCCAGCAACTGTTGCGTTTGGCCATGGAAATGTGCTGGAATCCCACCTGCCCCCGGTCTTTCAGCCGGCCAACCTGCAAGCAGAGGAGCTGGGCCTTGGTGATTTCGCCGATCATCCATACCAGCTTCTCCTGCACCAACTGATGCCCGGCAATGGGCATGTCGTGAAACTGCTTGCGGAAACCGGCGTACTGCAATGCCGCATCGTAGCAGGCCATGGCGGCGCCCATCGCTCCCCAGGCAATGCCGTAGCGGGCCTGATTCAGGCACATCAGGGCCGATTTCAAGCCATCGCTCTTAGGAAGAAGATTGCTCTCCGGCACCCGCACGTCCTCCAGCGAGAGGCTGGAGGTCACGGAAGCGCGCAGCGACCACTTGCCGTGAATGTCTTCCGCCCGGAAGCCCGGCTGGCCCTTTTCCACCAGGAAACCGCGAATCTTGCCCTGCTCGTCTTCGTTCTTGGCCCAAATCACCGCCACGTCCGCGATCGATCCGGAGGTGATCCACATTTTTTCGCCGTTCAGCACGTAGTCGTGGCCGGACTTGTGCGCCCGGGTGCGCATGCCGCCGGGGTTGGAGCCGAAATCGGGTTCGGTGAGGCCAAAACAGCCGATGGCTTCGCCGCGCTGCAGGGCAGGCAGCCAGCGTTGCTTTTGTTCCTCGCTGCCGAAGGCGTGGATGGGGTACATCGCCAGGGCCGACTGCACGCTGACGAACGAACGCACCCCGCTGTCCCCGCGCTCCAGCTCCTGCATCACCAGCCCATACTCCACGTTGGACATGCCGGCGCAACCGTAGCCCTGGAGGCTGGCCCCAAAGAATCCCAGCTCCGCCATGGGTTTCACCAGTTCCCGCGGAAACCGGCCTTCCCGGTTGCACTGTTCGATGATGGGGATCAGGTTGTCCTCGATGAACTGGCGGGCGGTGTTGCGCACCAGGATCTCCTCTTCGCTCAGCAGGGAATCGAACTGGATGAAATCGACGCCACGAAATTTGAGTGCCATATGGATATGCTCTCACGAACCACATGCTGCCAAAAATGGAGGCGCGCAATCAAACTACTTGTCCGCGCAGGGCTCGTTGCATCGTACGGCTAGTCTAGTCTGGAAATGCCCAACAATGGGTACAGCCATGGCGCAGGCGCTACCGCGCTCCTTGCCGAGCGTCTCCGGGTGAAACGGGTCATAGCGCGTAGTCGTAATGGTCAACAGGGCGCCGCGCTTGGTTTGCCTAACGGCCAGATGGCCCGTAACTCCCCGCCAGTACTCTCCACCGTTGAGACCGCCGTACATCTGAAAGGCAAAGCGGTGTTCGGCGTCCAGCCGATCTTCGATCTGCCAGCCGCCACCGCCGGAAAGATGGCGGTAAGCTTCGGCGTAGACTTCCTTGGCTGTGCGGCCCTTGAGCGTGTAACAAAAGCTGTCAGCCGCCAACCGGCTGGCCGCCAGGAGCGTGGCGATAAGTATCAGGGATTGGAGGCGTCTCCCGGACTTCCCCTTCATACTGCTCCTCAGCGTCTCAGATAGGCATCGTCCTTGACCGCCCAATCATGGCGCGCCGGAGAAAATGCGTCAACGTCGATGGTGTCCTCCAGCGCCTCGGCCTCATGCGGCACTTGCGAGGGAATACAGAGCACCTCGCCGGCGCGCACCACAATCTCCTGGCCGGGAAGGGAAAACCGCAAAGCGCCCTGCATCACCCAGGCAAACTGCTCGTGGTCGTGGCTGTGCCGCGCGATTTTGGCTCCCCGGCGAAGGGTAAAGCGGGCCAGAGTGATATTGCCGCCGCTGATAAACTGCCGCTCCGTCAGTGGACCCAGGCTCTCGTTCTCGACTTCCGTCCAGCGCATCGGTTTTAACATGTCGTCGTCCTCATGTAGAATCGAGAGGCAGGCGCGTCCACAACCGCCGCCCGCCGTGGCACCCCAGTGTAACGCGTCAGGGATCGAAGGAAGGCGCCGCAAGAGCCATCGCCGTTCCAGCCGTTGTCAGGGAACGATTCCCAGCGGGAAAACCGCTTGTGCAGAACGCAGTTGCCAGTGGTGCCGCCATAGCGCTTGTCGCGACCAGGAGAGCAAATGAAAGTTGCAAAGACCGCCGATCGAAAGAAGGTAATGGACACCAGCAAGAGCACGGATTGTCCCAAGTGCGGCAAACCGACGCGTCTGGTGAAACGGGTAAAAGACCGGGAGCGCAATGTGCCCGGAGGCGTCTACATTTCGTGCTCCGCCTGCGAATTCTACGAGAAGCTCTGAGCGCGGTTCGACGGGAGCTACATACCCAGCGCCGTAGGCGCGGCAGATAGTAGCCCCGGGTGGAGCGGAGCGGAACCCGGGGTTTGCGGCCATATAGGATCAAGCCCCAGAGGGGCGGCAGAATACCCCTACGACAGCCTTTGATAAACACTCGGCGTCGCCGGTTAATGAGACAGCGACGGCTTGGCAGCCTGCCGTAAAGAAAGCAACACCCCACCACCGCCGAAACCCGGCCCTTGCGCTCGCTCGCGATGAACCTGGCGCGGGCTGCCGTTCAGACTTCGAGTCCGATAGACCGCATCAACTCGAGGCCGTTGCTCTTGGCAACTACCCCTTCCCGCAGTTTGTAGTCGAAGCGGATCGTGCCATCCTGAAATTCATCCTGGAAATGCATATTGTGAAACTCGTTTCCCGCGGGGCCATGGATGTCGGTCAAAGCGAGATCGTGGGTGCTTACCATGCCGAGCGCGCCCCGGCGCAGCAGGGCCAGCAGGATGCCCTCCGCTCCAATCCGCCGGTCCTTGGAGTTGGTGCCTTGCAGCAATTCATCCAACAGGAACAACATCGGAGGAGCGCCGGCCGACAAGTTGAACAGCTCGCGCAAGCGGCTGATCTCGGCATAGAAACGCGAATTGCCTTCCTGCAATGAATCGGTGATGCGGATACTCGCGCCAACCCGCAAAGGAGTGAGCCGCAGGCGGCGGGCGCGCACCGGCGCCCCGGCCATCGCCAGCACCGTATTGATCCCGACCGTGCGCAGCAGGGTGCTCTTGCCCGACATATTGGAACCGCTGACCAGCAGGACGCGGGTTGCCCCACCCAGTTCCACATCGTTGCGCACGCAGCCCGCTGCCGGAAGCAGAGGATGTCCGAGCTCTGTGCCGGCAAAGCAGGGGGGGGCGTCAACCAGCTCGGGAAACGGATCGCCGGGATGTTCGAAGCGGTAGGCGGAAAGCGAGAGTAAGGCCTCGATTTCGCCGGTCGCCTGCAACCACCGCCGCACCGCGGCGCCGTGCGCTCTCCGCCAGGCTTCCGCCGCCAAAGTGACCAGCAGGGAATACATCAGGGGCACATCCAGGACGCGGACAATGAAATGGTGGCGCGACTCAATGAGATCGACGATGGTCCGCAGGCGGGCAATCGCCCGCGAACCGGGAAGGTGGTGCGACCACAACTCTTGCGCCACGGTCTGTAGCCGCGTGGTCCGAAAGGTTTCCCGTTCCAGCCGCGCCAGCACTCCCGAGAGCAGGTCAAGATCCGCGAACACGTGCTCGGCGTCTTGCAGGACGTGTTCCACTCGTTTCTTGGTGAGATATCGAACCACACCCTCGGCCACTACCACGGCGAAGAATGGGGCCTTGATTCCCCAGACTCCCCAGACGATGGCTGTGCCCACCGCCATCGCCGCCAGCGCGGCAGCCAGCTTCCCGATCCATTTCCGCTCCAGCCGGGAGGGCGCCTCCGCCCAGCGCAACAGCGCTTCCGGATGCACTCCCGGACCGGCCTCCTGACCAAGCACCGCCAGCTCCTCGCGCAGGTCCAATTGCCCACTAAGCTCACCGACGGCTTCCTGCCTCTGCCGGATCTCGTCCTCCGGGCTGGGAGCCAAAAGCCATTGCGCCAGCGTATCTTCCCCCATGCGGGTGCGGGCGTTGGAAAGAAGTTCGAAGAGCCCGCCCCGGCCGAACAGGTCGAGATCGGCGGCGTAGGTGTGGGGGAGATCGCGGAAACGCTCTCCGGTCTGTCCGGTTCCCGCCCAGCGGTCCTCGATGCGGGCAATTCCATCGCGATAAACCGCGGCGGCGCGCCTGGCCCGGAGTTGCCTGCGCAGCACCCCCGAATGCACCACCGCGAGCACCACAAACAAGCACAGCGGAACCGCCAGCCACCAGAGCGACAAGGCATGCCGGCTCAGGGCCAGCCACGCCATGACTGCTCCCCCAAGGAACAGCAGCAGGCGCAGATTCCCCATCCGGATATGCGCTCGCTCGCATTCGGCTACTCGCAGCTCGCGTGCGGCCAGACGCCGGGAGTATTGGTCCTGGGGACTCATGGTCTTACGAATGTATCATCCGGGGGACAGGGGCCTGGCCTCCTTGGAGCGGCTGCGCGAGACGCGCCTGGGAGCAGGGCCGGCCAGGGTCAGGCAGATTCCGGAGCGCGTCGATGAGGCAATCTCACAGACGGGCGCTGAAGTCCGCTCCTACATCAAGCAACAGCCCGGCTTTGCCGAAGTCGGAGCACGCATGCTTCAGGAATGGGAGAAAGGCGCAGCGCTATCCCTGTGCTCGGGTCGATAACCGGCCATAGTAATAGCTTCGCCAATGTCAGTGGCCCTTACCGGAGTGCCGATTCCTGGTATTTGGCTTGGCTTTCGAACCCTGTCATCCCGAGCGCAGCGAGGGACCTGCGCCGCAGCCGCATGGGAGAAAGCAACTACTTTGCCACAAGTTTGTCCATCTTCGGCGTTCAAAAGGGAAAGGGGGCAATTCTATGGTAAGAAAAGCGCTTGCACTGATCCTGCTATTGCCGTTCCCGCTCGTTCACGCTGGGGCTTGCACATGGGCGGCTGGGTACTTCCACCAGATTACGGCGCTACGAGGCCAGGTTGTTGGCGCGAAAGGCGGGCCGCGCTGGTGGAGACAGTCCTTTGCAAGAAAGGGAGCGCGGCTGAGGTTATACGAGTACCGCTTCCCGGCTCGCTTGGCCGACCTTCCTCTTGTCAAGGCCGTCACCGCAGATAGCCACGGGAGATATGATTTTGGGGTCGTGAAGTCAGGCCACTACACACTCGTCGTCGATGACATGCGGTTCTTCGACGCCTCTGATGTTGAGGTCAGGGCTGACGGGCCGCCCACCCTGTCCGTTACGATTGACGTCTCCCCGGTCTCCCCGGATTGCACCGGTGGTCACGAATTCACTGTTAGAACCCAACAAACCTCCAATCCCCACCCCAATTGACCTGAAATGAAGGCTTCGATAGCGAAGCTTTCACGGCTGCTTTGATGCTTGCTAAGCTGAGGGGCCGGGCGGCGGCACGGATGATGTCCGAGAAATCTGGGTAGGCCGGTCACCGCACCCGGCCACCCCCTGGCTTAGTTGATTGACATGCCCTTCGGCGCCGGGACCGAGTCGCGTGCCTACCCGGCCGGACCCCCTTCAATTCCTCTGCACTACTCACCGTCAAGTCCTTCGCCTTCCACGACGAATTTGACTCAACCCAGTTGGGGTTTCCATATCCTGCTTTCCTCTGCGTCCTCCGCGCTCCTCCGCGCCCTCTGCGTTAAATCCGACTTGAAGCCTCCGCGCACATGCCCGTGCCGGAAGCCCAGTTGACAATTGCGTTTTGGTTGCGGCTCCGTCGCGCTGCGCCCCTCTGCGTCCTCTGTGGTTAATCCGACTTGAAGTCTGCACTCCCAGGTCCCTGCCGGAAGCCGAGTTGCCAGTTGCGCTTTTGGTTGCGGCCCTGTCTCTGCGTCTCCGCGCTTCTGCCGAGACTTGGTATCCTGGTGCCGGGTTTCGTCCGGGCAACTGCCGAGTCGATCGGCGGGCGTTAAGGACGATCCGCCTTCTGCCATCCATATGCGCAAAGGACTTGCCTTCATCGCCGTCCTGGTAGGCCTGTTTGCCTCGGCCTATCTGACTTGGTCGTACACCTCTTCGGTGCACCGCATGGTGTGTTTGGGCACGGGTTGCGACGAGGTCCGCGCCAGCCGCTTTGCTCACCTCTGGGGCCTCCCGCTGCCGATTTACGGCTTGGTCTTTTACCTTCTTCTGGCGGCGTTGCTGCTGGCGGAGTCGTGCCTGCCGCGGCAGCGCAAGTGGCTGTGGCGGTTGCTTCTGCTGCTGACCGCCGGCGGCGTTCTGTTTTCGGGCTGGCTGACGGGACTGGAAGCGTTCGTGATCCACGCCTGGTGCGAGTGGTGCGTGACCCAAGCCCTCGCCGTGAGCCTGGCGTTCGTTCTGACCTTGACCATTATCGTCCGGCCGCCAGCGGCGGAGGCGCGGCCGGCGTGGCGTTCCCGTCTCGCGTTGCTGGCGTTGGCTCTGGTGGTCGGCGGGCCGGCGTTGGCGCTCATCATCCGGCGGGAGAGCCGGCAGGAGCAGCCGGTGCTTAGCGCGGCGGGAAAGGCCGTGCTGATCGAACCGGACAGCCACACCACCGGGCCGGAAAACGCGCCGGTCACCATCGTGGAATTCGGCGATTTCCAGTGCCCGTCCTGCGGCGTGGCGGAGGAAACCAATCGCGCCATCCGCAACCAGTACGAGGGCCGGGTCCGCTTCGTGTTCCGCCAGTTCCCGCTGCCAGCGATGCATGCCTTTGCCCTGCCGGCGGCAAAGGCCAGCGAGTGCGCCGCCGAGCAGGGGCAGTTCTGGCCGATGGCGGAGACGCTTTATGCCAATCAGAGCGATCTACGTCCGGAGGCGCTGACGAAATACGCGGCGCAAGCGGGGCTGGAGGCTTCCCGGTTCGGCCACTGCATGGCCGGGCCGGCGGCGGCCGCCCGCGTCCAGCGCGACATTGCCGATGGCAAAGCGCTCGGTGTGCGGGCTACGCCCACGTTTTTCGTCAACGGCAGGAAGATTGAGGGCGGGCTGTCGGTTCTGGATATAGAAGCAGCGCTGCATCCGGGGTCCCCGGCACGCGCCGGTTCTGCGCGCGCTGGGGTGGATGAGGGGTCCCCGGCACGCGCCGGTTCTGCGCGCGCTGGGGTGGATGCCCCGAAGCCGGCGGAGTCCGCCAAGTCCTCGACCCCTGCAGCTCCTTCCCGCGCGGATACGAGGCTGGAGCAGGCGGCCGGGAAGCGGGTGACAACTCCTGCCGTTCCGGAACCGGGAGGTGGCGCCCAAGCGTCCCAAGGGATGGCGGCGGCGACGGCTCCGCCATTCGGTCTTGGACCGGGATCCGGGAAGCCGAACCTGTTTGCCCCTGCCAAGCAGTCGAGCGCGATTGTGCCCTGCGGCATCAACGACGCTCCGGTGGAGGATCCACCGCTGATTCACCTCTCCGAAGCTCGCAAACTCTTCGACGAGCGGGCCGCCGTGCCGGTGGACGTGCGCGACAACGCCGCCTTCAAAACGGGCCACATCCCAGCGGCGATCAATGCCACCGTGGATCAGCTCGACAAGGCAACCCCGCCAGACCTGCCCAAGAACAAGCCCATCGTGTTGTACGAAGCCGGCGGCGCCGACGAGTCCTGCGCCACCAGCCGGACCGCCGGCCGCATTCTGATGCAGAAAGGATTCAAAGAGGTGAAGGTCTTCAAAGAAGGACTTGAAGGCTGGAAGAAGGAAGGCTTGCCAGTTGCGCGCTAAGCTCAGCAGGGCCGGCCTGAAGGGGGTGGCCAAAGCTCAATGGTCTGGGGGCGTCCGGTCCTTCCGACAGCCGGGCATCCCCGATTTCATTGTTAGGGTGCCCTCCATCTTGGCTCCTCCGCAGTGTTCCAAAGGGGGGAGGAAGTAATACAATGCACCGGACCTCTGAACTCGAAGGATGAATGAATGCTGACGAAAATCAAGATCCGGAATTTCAAGCGGTTCCACAATGTGGAGGTGGATCTCGGCAATCCCGTCGTTTTTATCGGTCCCAACAATTCCGGAAAAACGTCAGCGCTGCAGGCCCTGGCGCTGTGGCAAGTTGGGCTTAGCCGGTGGAATGAGCGGAGGAAGGGCAAAGGCCTTCCGGAGAAGAGGCCGGGTGTTACCATCAACCGCCGCGACTTGGTCTCAGTACCCGTTCCGGACGCCAATCTTCTTTGGAGAAATCTGCACGTCAGAGACGTGAGGAAGACTGATGATGGGCATGATACCAAGAACGTGAGGGTGGACATCGTCGTTGAGGGTGTGACGAACGACCAGCCGTGGAAATGCGGTTTGGAATTCGATTACGCCAATGAGGAGTCCTTCTACTGCCGTCCCCTGCGCGTCGCCGATGGCGACGCCGGCACGCGAATGGTCATACCCGAGGAGGCCGCGGAAATGCTCGTTGCATTTCTTCCCCCCATGTCCGGGTTGGCGGCCACTGAAACTCGCCTCGATCAGGGAGCCATAAACGTTCGCGTTGGCGAAGGGCAGACGGCGGCAGTTCTAAGAAACCTATGCTTCGTCATTCACGGCAGTAAGCCAGAGCTCTGGAAGAAGCTCGTGGAGCACATAGAGGCGTTGTTCGGTTCCGTTCTCGACCCGCCTCGGTACATTCCCGAAAGGGGAGAGCTGACGATGACCTACACCGAGAACGATGTACGCCTCGATATATCGTCCTCAGGCCGCGGTCTGCAACAAACCCTGTTGCTCCTGGCTTATATGTTTGCGAATCCCAAGTCTGTCCTCCTTCTGGACGAGCCCGACGCTCATCTCGAAATGCTCCGGCAACGGCAGATCTACCAGTTGTTGACGGACGTAGCCAAGACGAACGGAAATCAAATCATTGCGGCGAGTCACAGCGAAGTGCTTCTCAACGAGGCCGCCGGCCGGGATCTGGTAATTGCTTTTGTCGGCAAGCCGCATCCCATTCTGGACCGGGGAAGCCAACTTATGAAGTCCCTGGAGGAGATCGGGTTTGAGCAGTACTACCAAGCTGAGCAGACCGGTTGGGTTTTGTATTTGGAGGGGTCCACCGACCTCGCCATCCTGAGAGCGTTTGCCGAGAGGTTGGATTACAAGCAGGCCATGGAATGTCTGGCGCGCCCCTTCGTTCACTACGTTGGAAATCAGCCCAGTGAAGTCCGAAAGCATTTTCAGGGTCTCCGTGAAGCGGTTGGCCGATTGCAGGCGGTGGCTATTTTCGATCGGCTGGAACGTCCTTTGCCCGATGATTTGGGGGCGACGGGTTTAACGTGGCGGAAAAGAGAGATTGAGAATTACTTTTGCGGCCGCGAAACGTTGGAAGCCTATGCGGAGCGAAGCGCCGCCGAGGCCACGCCGGGACCACTCTTCAGCGACGCGGAAGCCCAGCGCCGCCTGGAGGCGATGCGCGGCTCTATCCACGATCTCGAAGCCGCTCTTACGACATTGGGGAAGGAATCCCCCTGGGACCCCAACGCCAAAGTCAGTGACGACTTTCTGACTCCTTTATTCCAGAACTACTTCAAGAGACTTGGTATTCCCAATCTGATGGCGAAGAAGAACTTCTACGAGTTGGCGTCGGTCGTTCCTCCTGGCAAGATCGATCCGGAGATCCGGGAAAAGCTCGACGCGATTGTGAGGACGGCTGAATTGGCACAACCTGGAGAGTCCTTCACCGAAAGCTCATAACTCGGATCTGCCCGTATTTGGCAGCCATGGCCCCAAACGTCGTAATCTCCGGCGGTCCCTCCAACTGATGAACGACCGGAGTCTCTCCGGTGAGCACATTGGATTTCGCACGGTCCCCATACACGGCCGCCACATGTTTCCCAAAGTGCAACAGCAGCCCCCTTCGTACGAGTTCCGGCGTTACCGCAATCGGTCCATGGTCGCCATAGGCGATGCCGTTCCGAAAACCCCTGAAACGGTCGAGGGGCTCAAGGTATGGCAGCAGTTCCTTCGGGTCCACGTAGGGAATGCTTGCGCCCTCGCGGCGCCGTCCGTAGATGATGAAGTGGCTGCAATCGGCCCCCTGGAGCGCGTCCGCGCTGGTGCGATTGTCTACTTTCAGCAGTGCACTGCCGTAAACGTAAGGCAGGTTGAAGATTTCAGTGAGCTTTCCCGTATAGCCCTCACCCCGGTATCGCGACAACCGAACCACGCTCGATAGATAGACCTTCCCGCCGTAACTCACCTCGCAATAGACCCGCAGCGTCCCGAGTCCCGTTCTCTTGTCCAGGAACGGAATCAGTTCTTCGCCGTCCAGCTCAGTCCTATCGTTGCCGGCATCTACCGGTTCGTCACGATAGACGATGTACCTGGGCGCGCCGTTGGCAAAGCCCTGATCGTCCGTCAGGTTGTACATGGTCTTCGCTGCGGAAAGCACATTCCAGCGTATCCGTGGCTGCAGGGAGTGATCGACATGGTCAACTCTAAGGCGGAACTTGCGGCCGGCGTCCACGGTAACCTCGGTCCCGCCGCCTTTGGGCCTATCATCCAGCCACAAGCTTACCCGGGGAATCATTTCTTCCCGCTGCCAGTTTTCGAGGAGAGCTTCCCACCGCTGCCTGTCCTGGGTAACCGTCAGGCGAGAGGCGTTCTGGAGAAACAGCGTTCTTAAAGCGCTGGAAGCGTTCTCAACCTCGTAGTGTGGTACCGGTAGCCTCTTGCGATAGAAGTCCTTTGCCTTTTCCGAGCGATCTTCTCCGGCACGAGCAAAAGGCTCATATTGAATACTTGCATTCACCACCCGGCTGGTGTAGCGCAACGCTTCATACAGCAAGAGGTCAGCCTGCGTGTCTGAAACCAGGTAGGGCCGCGAAATCGAAAAGGTAAGCGCCTGGATATTGGGAAGCTCCAGGACCTGGTCGAGAATACGTTTGAGCCGGGGCCGGATTTCTTCCGGCTTCTCCTGGGCCGCAAAAAAGTCGAGATCGATGGTGACCACCACGGGCGCTTCGATCTTCTTCCACGGGAACGAGTTCAAATCGGTCACTTCATATTTATTGTCCAAATCGCCGTCTCTCCGGGGCGCCACCGCCTCATGAGCGTTGATTTCCTGCTGCACCTCCTGCCGCTTCTGCGCGATCTCCGCCTCCGGCAGCGACTCGGCTGGAATCCACCAGACCTTGGCGATGGGATGGGGCATCAACGGTTCAATCCAGTTGAAACTCTGGATTGCGCCTGCCGAGCGCCACCGCCGGGCGAGTGAACCCAGTTGATTGTTGCCCGCAGCCTTCAGGATCTTCTCGCGGATCGAATCGGAATTCAGAATCTCGCTGGCATCGCTGTGCGCGTCGATGAGAACGAGTTCGTAGTCGCGTTGCAGCGGCAGGTTCTGGATGAGCCAGTAGAAACTGCCGGCATGAGAGTCCTCGATATAAACCGGAAGATTCGCCGGGGCTGCGGCAAACACCGTACCCGCCGCCAACAGAAGCATAACCGGCACGAGCAGCCTAGCGCGCACCCTTCACCTGCGGTTTCTCTGCCAGTCGTTGCCGCAGCAGGACTTCGCTGATGCAAGTGTCGTGGTAACGGCTTCCCGGATAGATCTTCTTCACTGTCAACGTGATGTTTCTTGCCTTCCCGGTGTACGGCGCCAAGTCGATCAACTGATAACCCTTCTTGGAATAGGGGCTGTAGGAAATGTACTCGTCCGGCAGAGTCACGAGCGCAGGAGGGCCGTCATTGACCCTGACCTCGAGCTGCTCGATGCGATTGTTGGCAAAATAGAGCTCCTTCGACTTGGCATAGCCGGGAACGATTCCGATCTGATCGACATGAGCCGGCGCCGCCAACGTGAGGGTCAAGCTTTCATCGATGCCGCCGTTCTTCGCCGCTACCCATGCAGTTTCGTCGGAGAAGTCCGAGACCTGTTCCGCCGGGTGGCCGGCTTTCTCGGAACTGGCCCGGGCGGTATAGCCGTGAAAATCGAAGTAGTATCGGTCCCCCTCGAATGAATACCAACTCTCGTCGTGGCCGTCCGGAGAAGCATAGTTGAAGAGCGTGTAGAACTTGTCGTTGAGCGAGACCTCGATGTTGTCCGCCAGCGTGGGCCGCAGATTTGTGAACTGCCAGACAAAGCCATCCTGGGTCTTCTCGAAACGCTTTTCCGGCTTGATGACGATCGAATCAGGATCGACCGTAACCGCCTTTATAGTTACCCTGCCTTTTTGAATTGGCCCCTTCCAGGCGCTGGCGGTCGACAACAGGTATCGGAAGTAGTCGCTGTTGTGATAAGAATCGTCCGACGGTCCGCCCTCGCTGTACTCATACAGCGACTCGTAAGCAATTCTGATTTGCTTGGATTCTCCAGGGTCGAAATGCACTTTCGACGTGAGCCACCATATCCGGCATTCGCTGCAATCCGGCGCCAGCTCGTGGCCTTGCTCATCTTCTCCCGGGCCGTCGGCCATCTCCAGGAATTCCTTGCTGAATAATGTCTTCCAGTTCCCCAGCTCTCCCGGCTCGACCTGGTAAGGAACTGCCTGTCCGTTGGCCGTCAGCCGGTAGTTGTCGATCTCGAGGTAGTTCTTCTTGGCTGACTTTGCCGCCAGGCAGGGAAAACCGGCCTTCAGCTCCACCGCCGCGCCGGTGTTCTTGAAGGTATACTCGACCTGAACTTGGGCATGGTCGCGATAAAGGAGTATGGTCAGGTTCTCATTCTGCATTTCCACCTGAGCCGTGCCGAAAGGCTTGAAGGCGCCGGTGCCTACGCTGCCGCCGGCATCCCCTCCCCAGTTGCCCAACACCGGCAGACTTCCCGCCAGCACCACCAGGACAATCCGTGCCAGGAATCTCACTCTCATTCCGCTCGGCTCCTTTCGATCTGCCCCCGGCCAGGAAATGTCAGGGCAGATTGCTTCAGATTGCGGTAGGTCAGGTCGCGAATCATACGATACGCCTTTGCGCTCGCGTCAGGCGCCGGTACTCCGTTGCGCAAATCGTAGCTGCCGATCTGGGCAGCACGAAAGTTGCCATTCTCGTCAAGATGCCTTTCAGATGGATCCGCCGCAGTTGCTCCCTACGGGTTGCGATTA
>Ga0326727_10009992_pt1 | contig 22894 bp, 11 predicted proteins | sample MB2enrmetagenome_FD_207643 | JGI IMG/M metagenome (GOLD analysis project Ga0326727, IMG submission 207643) | Lab enriched peat soil microbial communities from McLean, Ithaca, NY, United States - MB29MY | ecosystem: Environmental > Terrestrial > Soil > Wetlands > Peat | place: USA: New York...
CCCGGTAAACGGCGGCCGTAACTATGACGGTCCTAAGGTAGCGAAGTTCCTTGTCGGGTAAGTTCCGACCTGCATGAATGGCGTAACGACAGCTCCACTGTCTCAACCACCGACCCGGTGAAATTGTAGCCGTGGTGAAGATGCCACGTTCCCGCAGCTAGACGGAAAGACCCCGTGAACCTTTACTGTAGGCTGATATTGGGCTGTGACATGCTCTGTGTAGGATAGGTGGGAGGCATTGAAGCCGGGACCCCAGTCTCGGTGGAGCCGCCGTTGAAATACCACCCTGGGTATGTTTTAGTTCTAACTCTGTCCCGTGAATCCGGGTAGAGGACAGTTTCAGTTGGGCAGTTTGACTGGGGCGGTCTCCTCCCAAAATGTAACGGAGGAGTCCAAAGGTACCCTCAGCCTGGTTGGCAATCAGGCGTCGAGCGCAAAGGTAGAAGGGTGCTTAACTGCGAGACTTATCTGTCGAGCAGATACGAAAGTAGGGCTTAGTGATCCGGTGGTCCCGTATGGAAGGGCCATCGCTCATCAGACAAAAGGTACTCCGGGGATAACAGGCTTATCGCTCCCGAGCGTCCATAGCGGCGGAGCGGTTTGGCACCTCGATGTCGGCTCATCACATCCTGGGGGTGGAGAAGCTCCCAAGGGTTTGGCTGTTCGCCAATGAAAGTGGTACGTGAGCTGGGTTCAGACCGTCGTGAGACAGGTCGGTCCCTATCTTCTGTGGGCGCTCGAAACTTGCGGAGGTTCTTCTTTAGTACGAGAGGATTTAGAAGGACGTACCTCTGGTGTTCCAGTTGTCGCGCTAGCGGCACGGCTGGGTAGCTATGTACGGAAAGGATAAACGCTGAAAGCATATAAGCGTGAAGCCCTCTCCAAGATCAGGTTTCGTAAGTGCGAAACGCACGAAAGCCCCCTGGAAGACCACCAGGTCGATAGGCCGGATGTGTACGCGCAGTAATGCGCTTAGCTAACCGGTACTAACGGGCGAAAACTTGGCCACATGTATCCAGCGCTTCGCAAGCGCTCTTCGCAGGCCACTTGCACCACAAACCGAATTCGGCGGCCGCCGCCCACACGCGGCGTCCGCCCCTTTCCGGTGACCATATCTGAAAGGCCACACCCGTTCCCATCCCGAACACGGTAGTTAAGCTTTCAGAGCCGATGGTAGTACCAAAAGTGCGAGAGTAGGTGTTGCCGGAATCAATTCAAATGACCTCGCCGTCCACGAGTTCGCGAGGTCCGACCTGAGCCAGACCCCCGCCGGCCCCCAAAGGCCCGCGGGGGTCCTCTTTTTTCACCTGCACTTGGCGCAGCAGTCCGGTTGTAACGAACGCCGAAACTGAGTATACCGGGCCAACTGACCGACCTCCCGCCGGTCCACGTCATGGTTGCCCGGCACCAACAGCAGATGCTCTTTGGGAAAGCCGCCGGAGTCGTTACCGAGGGCCGGCAAGAGAGTTTCGTCTGACCATCGCTGAGCCGCGCCGTAGTCTTCCCTCGTTCCGAACTTGGCAAGGTCGCCGGTAATCGCCACCAAGTCGGGCGAAAGACCGCCCGACTTGAGACGGCCGATAACGTTTGCAAGGCGGGAGAACACTGGTCGCGCGTCTCAGTCTTCCTGCCCGCTGAAATTTCGTTCGCCATGGCTTGATCCCTCGCATTGCTTCACACTCTCTTGAACACGACGAGCCCGTTTGCGGGAACCACGGCTTCGAAGCGGCCTCCGACGGCGGCCAGCGAACGGCCGGCGTTCCCCACGTTGTTCCCGCCGTAAGCGGCCGCGTCGCTGTTGAAGATTTCTTGCCAAGCGCCGTCGGGAATGCGGAAATCGTAGAAGATGTATCCGTGGTCGAAGGGGCGATTGTTGAGGCTGGCGATGACCAGCAAGTCGTCCCCGCCTTCGTCCCAGCGGTGGAAGGCGATCAGGCGATGCTCGTTGTGGCAGAAGAGCACGTCGATGTTGCGGCTGCAAAGCCCGCCATGACCGATGCGCAACCGGCACAAATCGGCGTAGCACTGGAACATGCCCCGACCGCTGCCCGCGCGGAGGCCCCACAAATCGACCTTGCCGGCCAGCAGATTGTTGTAGGTGAAATCGGTGTCGGTGGCCACTTCTTCGCCGAAGAGGAACATGGGCGTGCCCGGGGAGAGGATGCTCAAGCCGGCGGCCACGCGGCTGCGGGCCTCGGCATAACGCCGCGTCTCGCCGACCAGCGGCGCCCGTTGCACCGCGGTCCGGATGGTCCGTTCGGTGCCCAAGGAATTGCCCGCCTCGTCGTGCGATTCGTGGTACACGATGTGCCGGTTGCGGCTTTCCCACAACACGCCTGCGAAAGTGTCCATGGCCAGCGGCCGGTCGTCGCCGAAGCCGGCGACGCGCAGAAGTTGCGCCGCGCCGCCATGTTGGGTATCGCCGCTGAGGTTGTGATAGAAATCGGCGTACCAGGTGGCGTCGAAACCCAAGCCCCCGGCATCGGGATCATCGAGCACCGCGCGCCAGCCGGTATGATCCTCGGCGATGAGCATCACGTTGGGATTGAGCAGCTTGAGCGTCCGGCACCACTCGCGGAGGAATTTGGCCCCGAAGATATTGGCGTCGGGAACCTCGCGATGGTCGCCGCCCTCCAGATGATTGTCCCGATGCATGGCCTGTGTCAGATCGACGCGGAAGCCGTCCACGTGGAACTCCTCGACGAGCACGGCGGCTGAGCTGATGAACATTTGGCGAACCGCCTCTTCATAGAACCGCGGAGCCCGTCCCGTCGAGCCGTTCTGGCAGTAACCGTCATAGGGATTTGCGTAGTTTGCAGCGTTGCCCTCGTACCAGTAGTAGACGTTGTTCTCGTGTTCCGGTGCATCGTACTGCCACTCTGCCCGCTCCACGTTTTGCGCGTAGTGGTTGTAAACGACGTCCACGATCACCGCGATGCCGCGACGGTGGCACTCGCGAATAAAGAACTTGTATTTGTCGCGACCGCCGCCGGCGTATTCGATGGCGAAGTAGTGGCTGTTGCCGTAGCCCCAGTTGACGCCGCCGGCGCCGAACTCCGCCAGCGGCAGCAGCTCGACGGCGTTGACCCCCAGCATTTCCAGATAGTCGACCAGCTTCATGGCATCGGCCAGCGTGCCGGGACCGGCATGGTCGAACCCCAGCGTGCCCAGGTGCAGCTCGTAGATCACCAGGTCTTGCAGGCGGCGGGGCAAGGACCGATTCTCGCGGTGCTCGTCGCGCCAGAATTCCTCCGTCGTGAGCCACTCCGTTTCCGGAAAAACGACCTCGCCCCGGTCATTACGCTGCTCAAAGAACTTCGTCACGTTCTCCGGATCGACCACCGCCGAGCAACTGCCGATGCCGTCCAGGTCGAGAAGCCGGCCGGTGTAAAGCCCGCCGTCGGGACGGGCGATGCCCGCGCCGACCTGACAGCGGGAATAAAGATCCGTGCGATAGTGGATCGCGCCACCCTTGAACGTGATGCGATACATGTAAGGGCGATGATCGAAGTCGGCGAAATTGGCCAGGCCGGGGGTGCCGGGCGGCGTGACCCAGATGCCCTCGGCGCTTTTCGTCGGCATGGCGTAGCATTCCCCCTGCAAAGCACCTTGCGGCTGCGATCCATCGCGCTTGTCCTCGATGTAGCCGCCGGCGATCTTTTGGACGTTGATAGGCTCCGGCGGTTTGCCGGGACCCGAGAGGGGCGTGCGGGCCGGATCGTCGATGTCCCACGTTTTCCCCATCACCACTGCGACTTTTTCGGCGTTCGGCGCCCACACGGCAAAGCGGATTCCCGGCTTGCCGCTGCCGGCGGCGAGAACCGCAGAATCGTAGTGCTTCTGGGCGCCCAGGCGCCGGGCGTACGTCAGATAATAGCACACCTCCTGCGTCGCGTCGTCCGAAAGCATGAAGCTTCGCTCGCGCTTCGTGCTGTTGCGGTCGCGGATTTCAGGCATGATGCCCCAGACGTTCCCGCGGGCGGCGGTCGTGATGACGACGCCCCAGCGGAACTCCTGGCCTTTTCCCTGCAAGTCAACCTCGACTTCGAAACCCGGACAGCCGTCTTCAGCGACGATCGGCCGCATGGGAATCGGGGCAGACCAGGCGTTCGGCGAGTGGTTCCCCTGGCCGTCCCAACTTCCTGTAAGCTGGGCGCTCTGAATAAGAGGCCCTAACAAAACGCTGGCCCCCTTACCCCCGGGTACGCACTCGTGGGTGCCTCTCCCGCGAGGGGAGAGGGGAGCATTGTCAGAGCCTCTAGTATTGCGTTTGAGCCCGGTGAGGTAACGGAACAAGACTTGAGTCATCTTGCGGCCTCTCTGGAACCAGGTCTCTTGCTCGGGAAAGTCGTGTTTTCACGTGCCCAGGGCTTCGAGAATGCGCCGGCGGATCTCCGGGGTCTGCGCACTTTCGGCGATATTCCGTTGGGTCCGGCCGGAGAAATCTTCGATGTCGCTTCGGGCCCCGTGCGCCACGCACCAGCGGATCTGGGCCAGGTATCCCTCGATCCGGTCGGGGCCAGCGGTGGTCGCGCGCAAAACCGTATCGTGCAGCGCAGTCAGGCCGTTGACGACTGGTTGTTCGTTCAAGGCAGCCGTTAGACGCTCGGCGGGTAGGCGCTGTGCCATTGTTTCCAGGATCGTGAGATGATTGAAGACCGCTGCCCGGATTATTGCGTTGACTGCCATGGGGTGCCGCTCGCGAACGGTCGGGTCGGCCCCCCTATCGAGCAAGCAGTCGGCCAACTGCTTTCGCAGTCTGGCGACCTGCGGATTGGCCGGACTGCCGTTATTGCCCGTGACGACGACCACTAGCGGCGGCTGCTGGAGGGGGCCACCGCGTCGATTCAGGTCGACTTTTCGCGTGGAAAGGAAGTAACGCACGTCCCGGACTGTTGCATTGACCGTGGTGGGATCCTGTGCCGCCGTCGCCAGTCCATGCTCGATGAGACTGACCAGCCGGTCGCAGATTTCCTGCTCCTCGACCTGGTCCGGAGGCGTGATCGGTGCGATTCGCCGCAGGAGTGCCTGGTAATACGCGGCCTTCGCCTCCGGAGGACTGTCGTAGGGGTCGATGAGGTCCATCAATTCCTGGTTCTCGAATTGCCTGGCCAGCTCCATTCCCCCCAGGCCGCGGACCGTGGTTGCCGCCGTGTTCGCCCCGCGCTGCAGGGCGAACCGCGCCAGGTCGAGGTGACCGTAGAAGGCTGCCTGGAGGAACAATGTGTGGCCGTTCAGATCCCAGACCCGCTCGAGTTGGTCCGGCCGCGCGTCGAGGATGGCTTTGGCAGTTGCCACGCTTCCCGAGTGGCCGGCGAAGTGGACGGGCAGGGCGCCGGATCGTGCGTGGGGCATCTCGATGTCCGCCGTTCGCAGCCGCGTGTTGAGCAGCAGTTCCACGACCGCCGCCTGTCCGCGGACCGCCGCCGCCAAAAGCGGCGTCCAGCCGGCGGGGTCGTACTGGTTGGGGTTGCCCCCCGAATTGAGCCACTGCCGAAGAAACATTTCGTCTCCGCGACGGGCCGCGGCCACGGCCTGATCAACATCCGGTTGGCGCAGCCAGGGCGGCGTGCGCGTGGAGGGCACAGCCGGCGGGGGCGGCGGGTCGGCTTCGTCGCAGTAGCCTTCGATCAGCTCGATCACGTTTCCGCTCGGGTCGGTAATCCAGACGCTTTTCGAGCCGGGAATCAGGCCGGGACGCAACGACTGGCTGACGCGAGCCTCACTCCCCATCTCCGCAAGTCGTCGCTCCACGTCGTCGACAAGGAAGGTAAGCTTGCGCACCCCCGAATACAAGGGACCCGCGCCGGCGCCCCCCGGATACGGCGACGGCATTTGCGCAGCAGCGTCGAGGCACGGCGGCCGCGGCTCGAAGGCCGGAAAGATCTGTAGGTAAGTATTGCCTGCTTTCAGTACAACGACCTGATTGGTGCCGGGCAGGTAGACCCTGGCCCGGCGGAAGCCGAAATGCCTCGTGTAGAATGCCTCGCTCAACAACGGCTGATCGCACACTAGCGCGATCATCGAATTCCGCACGGAACAGGCTGGGCTGTCATCTGGCATCGTCCGCCTCCCCGATGCTAGTGGGGTTGCCACTGTCCCTGGTTAGCAACCGATGCCGTACAGGGGCGCAGTCTTCTCAAAGGTCTCGACGTTCTTCTTACGAATATAAACGCGGCCGTCCACTGTCGAGCGTTCGATCTCGAATCGTTGGCGAGAGAGAAATGCCTCATACTTGCTGCGGGCTGCACCCTCGGGCCAAGAGCGATACTCCCAGCGGACGATTACAACCGCCACGGCGCGGTTCTCCTCGATTTTGATGTCCCACGATTCCACCTCGTGCGTCTCATCGAAGTAGACCTTCAGGACGCCGGCGTACCAGTCCCGGAAGGCAGCCCTTCCCGTGATCGGCTCGGGGTGATTGGGATAGCTCATCTGCACGTCTTCTGAAAGCATCGTCTCGAAGTCTGCGACCGGACGATGTTCATTGGTGCTCGAATACCAGGTTAGGACGATGTTCTTGACCCTCGCTGGGGTGAGTGAATTGTCACACATTGCTGATCGTTCTCCGGTTGGTGCCATGGAGCAAATGGATCGTCACGCCGCCGGAAGGCGCCGGTGCGTCGCCGTAGCGGCCGAGAGCTACCATCCCCAACGGCGCAGCGGCGGGCTGCCGTCGAGCACTTCCACGAGTTTCTGCCCAGTCAGGTACGAATCGGGGGTCGAACGGCCGGTTATAAATGGGAAGTCAACGATCACGCTCAGGCCGTGTCCGACATTGCCGTGGTATTGGCCCTCGGGCCCGGTGGCATCGCGGAGAATGTATTCCAGGGGGTACGGCGGGGGGCCCATGTTGAAGTCCAGGAACTGGCCGCGGGTTTTCACGAACGCCGTCCCGTCCTTGTAGTCATACTCCTTGCAATGCCCGGTGACGTGCTTGCCCCACAGGATGCTCCTGCGATCCTCCCAATCCCGGGCGAAAGCCAGGCAGGTCACGCCATAGCATTCCGCGGCGACCGGTCTGCCCGCCCTGGAGAAGCTCAAGATGAGGTCATGCACCCGTTGGTTGTTGGCGAGATCGACAAGCGGACCGGTGCCGCCGACGATCAGCAAGGCGTCGTAGGCCCCCAGCTTGTGGTCCAGCTCGGCGAGCGCACTGTAATACCGTTCGAGCAAACGGACCGCCGCCGGGGCGCTGAAATATGGCCGCTCCGGGACCAACGCTTCGAGCGAGTCCGCGTGCTCCAGCCGTTGCCCCTTGGGCGTGGCCGGATTGTCCCATTGCCGGACCTTTTCGGCCATCTCCTCCGAAGTGACGGGGCGTCCCAACGCCGGATCGACGAAATCCGGGTCCATGCTCACGGGGATCGCGTTGGGCCGCTTGCCGGTCGGGGTGATGAACTGTACGTCATACCCGGCGGTGTCGAAGACTTCCACCGGCCCGACGAGCTCCTCGCCCCAGTAGCCCCATTCCGAGAGCAAGACGAGAATCCGCCGGCGGGACCGCGTGACGCTGTCCAGACTGAAGGGCGGATCATTCTTCGCCCACGGAGGTCCGCCGGGTTGGGCTGCGAGCAGGATCTGGTCCTTGATCACTTCGACGAAAGCTTCCGCCTCGTCCTTGGAGTGCCCCGTCACCAGGTCGTTGTCGGTCAGCACCCATTCAATACCGGTTCTCTCCTTGGCGTTCTTCGGGAAACGAACGGTCGCGCCGGCGTTTTCGATGTCCGCCTGAACCACCTGCATGCAGATGACCTCACGGCCAGCCAGCAGTTCGGGGTACGGGGTCAGGATCCACAAGCCGTGGCACAGCGCCCCTTTGATGATCTTTGGATTGCGCATGGCCCGGGCAAAGAAGCGTACGGCGGGTGTGCTCCGCGTCGTTTCATCCGGCTGGTACCAGCGCAGGCGCACGCTGGTGTAGTTGGCAGCCATGACTACGGCATCGTAGTCCTCGGGCTTCACCTTCTCGACGTCCACGTCGGCCGTGAGGAACTGCGGCATGTCGTCGAGCGAGAGTGTTCCGTCCTTCAGCTTCTTGGCGTCGTCCACCTCCAACTCGCTGACGAACTCCTGGGAGCTTTGCCCCCACAGGCGCGAGACGAGATGGACCGTGGCCCCCAGTTGCTTGAACTTCTTCTGATAGATTTGCAACTCTTCGGGGATATACTGACTCTCGACCAGTACGGCGATCTTCTTTCCACTGAGCGGTTGCTGGACCATGACCGTGCTCCTATTTGCCTGCATCGTCGGTTAAGGGAACGTTCACGCGCTGCGGGGTGCCTTCGCGGCAACTTTGCTCGCGCGGCTCCGCATGGGGCCTGCTTCCCCCGCGGATCCCGCGGCTGGCATCTGGGCCGGTCTGCCGGTCGGCGTCTCGTGCCGCCCCGTACAGGTGCAAAATTCGACCACCACGCTCCCTCCCAACTCCTCTTCGCTCAGCGGGATCTGGAAGTTGTCGGGAGCGAAGTTCGGACGGCGGATGCTGTTGACGCTGATCCCCGAGATCCGCACGCTTCCCGGCGGGAAGAAGTCGGGCAGCACGTTGATCGAGCGCTGGCCGCAGTCGGCCGATGGCCTGAAGTAAAGGCAGAAACGCTCGTCGGTCTTCGACTGGCCGCCGACGTAGGTCCGGGTGTAGAGGTGTGCCAGATAGTTCAACTCAAAGGAATGGTAACCAGCGACCGCGTGTCCCGCCTTGTTGGCGTAGTTCCCCTCGATGACCGGCGTGCCGTCGGCGTTGACGCGGAAGTAGACCCCGCGCCGGTCGCGATCGAGGAAGAACAAGTTCCAAAAGCCCTCCAACTCGCGCGCCATGTCCAGGTACTCCTGCTTGCCCGTGTGGCCGTACAGGATCAGATAGGCGAGGATCCCTTGCTCCTGCTGCCAAAAATCCTTGGTGTTCGACCAGGAGAACTGGAGCGGCATGTCGTTGGCCGGGTTCCGTTCGACGGCATCGAATACGCCGCTGCGCACTTGGTCCACGCCCAGTTCCGCCATGCGGTCCGCCAGCCGGCACGCCAGGCCCAGACACTCTTTTGCGCGGCGCTCGTAGTCGGCCGCGGCGGCTTGGTCGTTCTCCTTCTCGCACCGCTGTTTCTGGCCGAGGAAGAAGTTGGCGCAGCGGGTCAGGTTCCAAGCGATCTTCATGTTGTGGCCGCAGATCGCCCGGTTCTGCTGCCAGCTCCACTCGTGATCGACCGACCAGTCGGCGTAGAACCGCTCGTTGACGAAGGGGACACTCGGATCGGGGTCCGGGAAACGGGTAACGATCAGCTCGGATGCTTCCTTGATCATCCACAGGCAGCGGTCGCGCAACTGGCGCACGCCGTCCAGGTTGCGGCCCTCGGGAAGCGGGTCCAGCGCGGCCAGCAGGTTTACCAGGTATGCCGGGATGTGATCGCCGATCGAATTCCAGTTCTTACGAAGCTTGTTCTGCCCCAGGTGTTCCGTGTCTGGCCGCATCGTGGCATAGTCCAGATGCGAGAAGTAGCCGCGGCGCCCCTGGAACGCCTCGTCGCCCTCGCGCTTCTCGTCCAGAAAGAAATCATTGAAGGCGTTGACCGTGCGCCGTAGGTCTTCGAGGATCTCGTAGTCGAGGGAAATGCGGTAGAACTGGGTCATCCCGGCCAGGGCGTAGATTTGCTCGTAGAGCGGGATCGAATCCATGTCATCGGGGTTCTGCGACGGCTCGAGGAACATCGAGCCGTCCTTGAGCTTTCTGCGACCGAAGGCCCAGAAGCAGTACTTCCCATCATGGCTCAGGCTGCGGAACGCCTGCCGCTGATAGTCCACTCCCGCCTTGGCCGCAAGATAAAAACGTTCCGAGCCCGTCAGCAGGTACGCCGACGACAGGCCGTAGATCAGCCGCGAGAGCGTCGCGCATTCCTGGGTATTGTCGTCCGTCGGCTGGCCGTAGAGATTCAAATTCGTGCGATACAGCTTGGCAAAGTCGTCCAAGCGATAGCTCCGCCGCGAGTCGAAGAGGTCCTCGAGCCACTCGTCGGCCATCCGCGCGATCTGGCTGAGCCACCAGTGGGTATCCTCGAACAGATAGGCGTAGGCGTTTTCCTCGTTATGCAACAGGTGCACTACGACTGCGTCGAACCGCTCGCGGCCTCCGCCGCGGATCTGCACGCCGTAGACAGTAGTCAGCCGCCCCGGCATGACATACATCCGCAAGCGCTCGTTGAGTGTGGAATCGTCCAGCTTCTGCTTGGCGATCCGGTCGCGGTTGAGGTTGTCGATGTTCCTCAGCACGCGGAAGTCGGTGTTCGGCCCGACGTGGACGTCAAACGTGTCGCCGCTGCGGCAGCGAAGCGTAAAGCGAAGGGCCCCCGGATCCGTCTCCACAACATGCCCCATGACTGTCAGGCACTGCGTAAAGCACTTCATGAGCGATTCACCCTCCTTTGCCGGCTCGTCACGAAGGAAGCACGAGCCGTCGACGCCGAGACTTTCCATTCACAGAAACACGACGTTGTCGAGCATTGCCTAGCGCTCGCCCCTGAGTCATGTTAGAGAGCCGTGTTTGCGCGACACTGTTGCCCGCCAGAGCACGTCTGGGGCGAACAAGCGATGGTCTCGAATTCACGCCTGACCTGATTGGCTATCGCAAGCAATCAATACCCGGCCGACCACGAACTTGCTGCAACGCACGAAGAGATTGCTATGTCAGTGGACGAGCCGAAGGCGGGGATTCAATCAAGGCAGCAGCCGGCGTCGCAATCCAAGGATAGAGATGCTTTTCGGCGTTTCAAGAGATGCTCCCCCTCCCAGCAAATCTATCGCTGCTCTTAGTTCTCGTCAAGGGGGCACCCAATAGAGGGGGAATGACGCATCTCAATCCAGGCGGTCTGCATTGGCTGCCACCTGTTTGCGCAGGCAGACGTAAAGTGCTGTCATTCAGCGACTTGTGTCTGTGCCCGTGGCCCGTGAGACAAGCCATGGAACCACCGGTTCTTCGCAGTCGCAGATGAGTGAGCCGACACGGGCTACGCCACTGGCAACGCGCCGGTACGGTCTGGGCGATGGACGATACCGAACCTCCACAACCCGTCGATGGCCGCTGGCCGTACATCCTGGCGGTCCCCGTCGCGACAATCTACCCTTCGCTGGGGGTTGCCGGGCGTGTCTCATTCGCGGGCGTGTCTCATTCGCGATCGATTCTCACGGCGTCTCGAGTCTTTGATTAGGAGTGCGGCAGTTCAGGACCGCCGCCCCCGGATCTGCTGAGATCCTTGCGTCCGAAAGAAGATGTGGCATCAATCGAACGAATCTTGACATCAGGCCGCAACCCACTAAACTGGGGGAGTGCGCACTTCGCCTGTATCTGCGATGAAGGAATTCAACGGGAATCAGCCGCGCCGGGAGGGATGACGCGAGGCCTCGCAAAAATGGTCTGCTTCGCGCATCTTATTTTAGAAGACGGGAAACCCCACTGACGGCCGGAAGGGAGCACCTGTGGATTCGGCCGAGGAGGACGACCAATGGTCAGGACGCCTTGATTCCCATGTTCGGGAGCGTGGCCGGTTCTATCATCGCTTGGCTTATGGAGTGCTGCGGAGCCAGGAAACTGCGGCAGACGTATGCCAACAGGCATTTCTCCGGGCGTGGCAGCAGCGTGACCGCATTCGTGACCTTGACGCGATCGGGGAATGGCTGGTGCGCGTCGTGCTCAACGAGAGTTTCTGCGTCCTGAGGCGCAGCCGGGCGGAACGCAAAGCACTGGCCAATCGGGGCCAGAGCGGTGGGGATGAACCAGGGCCTGCCGTGTTGGCTGAGAGGCGGGACATGCTCCTGGCGGCCCTCGCCCAACTGCCCGGGCCGATCCGCGAAGTCGTGGTGCTCCGGACGGTGGAGGGGATGTCCGGCAATGAAGTCAGCAGCTTGCTGAGGACCAGCCCTTCCGATGTGTCGCGCCGCCTGCACGAAGGGCTCGACCGTTTGCGAGAGTTCCTGCATGACGGCGGACCGGGAGATTGAACGGCGATGACGTGCGACGAGCTCCAAGAATGTTTCCTCGCTCGCGACTGGGACCGCGCCGCGCTGGACGAAGCCGCAGCGATCTCCGCGCACTTGGCCCGCTGCCCCGCCTGCCGCCAGGCTGCGGAGGACTATGACCGGTTGCGCGGATTGCTGCGAAATCCGGCCCCGATACCGGAGCTCCTAACCGCGGCACTGGAGGGTGCCCGCATGGTTGCTCGCCATTCCGGTTGGGCACACCGGCCCGCGCGCCGGGGCTGGCCAGCCGCACTAGCACTTTCGCTGCTGATCGCCGTCACGGGCTGGGCCATGTACTTGCGCACGGCGAGCAGGTTCGGAGACGTCGCCCGATCGGCGCCGTCCCCTGCCGGTGCGACGACCGATCCGCTGGCCCCGCCGCCTGAGGGCCGCGCAGCCGGCGCACGGCAGGCCGTGCAATGGACGGCTGCCGACATGGAGCAGGAGGTCGGGGTTTTTGCGACTGTGTCGGAGACATTTGCGGGCCGAACGAGTTGGGTGGCCATGGGCGACCGGGCGGCCGAACTGGGCCTCATGCCCGCCCCGTCGCAACACCGCAAGGTGATTCTCCTGCGACTGATGGTATCGGAAGGCGACCAGCCGCGGTCCCGCACGGACCTGGTTATTGTGCCCGGCCAGCACGCCAGCTTGGATGTGCCGTTTGAGCATGGGCTGGTGCTCCGCTACGACATTGCCACCACGGCCGACCGCGATCGCCGCCTCTCGCTCTGGGCCGAGGTGCGAGCGCCCAACGGCGATGGCGAGACCCTGGCCGCCCTGGCCACACAACTCAGGCCGCTCCCCGGTCAATTGCTCAGTGCCGGCTGTTTGGTCACTTCGTCGCGCGGCTACAATCTGGGGATCGTGTTTCAAGAGCAGGATTTGCCGGGGAATTGAGCCATGAGCGTCACGGGGACCATTTTGCTTGTGCTGCTCTCCGGCGAAGGTTACTGGCTCGGCGGTCGCACCGCGACGGCCCAGTTTCAATGGAACGTGAAGCAGCCCCTTGATGCGGCGCCGGTAACCTGGCGACTGGCCTGCGGTGACGCCTCGTTGGCCTCGGGGCAGATCGTGCTGCCGTCCAAGGACCGGATGGGAAAGGTCCAGTTGAGGCTGCCCGAGGTCCGCGTGCCGACGGAGATGCGGTTTGTCTACCGTGCAGCGCAGGCCGGCCAGGCCAAGGCGATTGCCGAGGGAGCGGTAGCAGTCCACGTCTACCCTGACACCCTTTTGGCTTCGGTCGCCGAGAGGATGAAAGCCAAACAGTTGTTCGTTTGCGACGAGGCGGAGGGGCTGCCGGCCGCGCTCAAGTCCCGGGGAGTGCAGTTCGTACACGCTCGCGGGGAAGCGGACCTGCAGTTTGTCTGCCCGGACGTGCTGATCGTCGGCGCCGAGCGGTTAGGCAAGCCAGCGGCGGACCAAGAGAAGCTGCTGAACCTGTCCGCCGCCGGGACGAGCGTGCTCGTGCTCCGCCAGACGCAGCCCGCAACGTTGGCCGGCTATCCCCTGGCACGGCGTCTCCTGCCGCCCAAGTTGGTTTGGCAGGCGGACCATCCGCTCGCCCGCCATCTGCGTCTGTTCGAGACGCCGGCCCTCGGGCCCGACGGATGGGCGATTCGGCTTCCGGCCGACGAGCCGGCACTGGAGATTGGCTGGTGGCCGGGCGAATCGCCGGGTCGCAAGCCGCTGCCGATCGACGCCCTGGTCGTGGTCAAGGCCCTGGGCAAGGGACGAATCGTCCTGTGCCAGATTCCGCTTGGTCCGTGGGAAACGGACCCGCGCAGCCAATTGTTCCTGGCCGATGCGTTGGATTATCTGGCATCGCCAGTCGTGCCGACGTTGCCACCGAGCCGCCGGCCGCAGGCGGTCCAGCCGGCGCCGACGCCAAGAGTACCCACCCTCGATTTGCCGTGAAATCCGCAGGTCCTTATTTCCGCAGGAGATTGCCATGCAGCGTGCCTTATCCAGGAGTGTGCTGAGCGTGCTTTTGGCGATGGGTTGTGCCAACCCGGTCCTTGCCGCCAATGCCGGCCAGGGAAGAGCAGCCAAGCCTGGGGCCGAGGCTGTGCAAGCGGGGGCTGAGGGGGCGGCAAAGGCCCGCGCCGGCTTGACCGTCGCCGTCCTCGATTTTACCGCCAGCGATCCGGCCAGCCCCAACCTGGGCAGCGAGGTAGCTGCCGCCCTGACCGCCATGCTTTCCGGCGAATCGGGCATCACGCTTGTCGAGCGGCAATCGCTGGCCCAGACCCTCCGCGAGCACGAGTTGAACATGACCGGTCTGGTAAGCGACGAGCAGGCCGTCAAGATCGGCAAGCTGGTCGGGGCGAAGATCATGGTCACCGGGCGGGCCTTCCGCCTCGGCAAGGACCTGTTCATCACGGCCAAGCTCATCGGCACGGAGACGAGCCTGATCGAGGGCGTGATGGTCAAGGACGCGGCCGCGGCGGACATGGGGGCCATGGTCGTAGCGCTTTCCGAAAAGGTGGCCCAGAAGGTCCGCCAGGTCGGCCCGAAGTTGGTAGCCGGCGCGGACGAGGCTGCCGATCCCCTGCCCGCCTTGAAGAAGAAGCTGGCCGGTCGCCGCAAGCCGGTCGTGGCGGTGATCATTCGCGAGCAACACCATGCGGCGCCGCAGCCCGCCCTGGTGGTGGTGCGCCAGGCCATCGACCCGGCGGTCGAGACGGAGGTCAAGAAACTGTTGACGGAGTGCGGCTTCACCTTGCAGGACGTGGCCCAGAACGAGCTGACCGATTTCGCCCGCGGTTGGACGGCCACCGACGTGAACAGTTGGCCGCGCGGCCTGGGCAAGGTCGAGGTGTTGGTCGCGGGCGAGGCCTTCAGCGAGTTCGCCGCGCGGATCGGCAACATCGTCAGTTGCTCGGCCCGGGCGGAGATCAATCTGGTCAGCCGCAAGGACGGCAAGATCGTGCTGGCAGACCGCTGCACGACGCGGGCGGCCGACCTCGCGGAGAACATCGCCGGAAAGAAGGCACTGCAGGGCGCCGGCCGGGCGATGGGCATCCGCCTCCTGGAGTATTTCGCCGAGACGCTGCCCGCGGACCGGCCGCCGAAAATGGAAAAGTCGCGATGAGTCCCGCCAGAACCTGGTGGCTGTGCTGTTTCCTGGCGGTCTGCGCGCCGCTGCAGGCCGCCACGCGCGTCGCCTTGATCGGAGGCCGCGGCCACCAAGAGGCCGAGCAGTGCCTGGCCCTGGCCGAAGCGGATCTCTCCGGCGGCAGCGACATCGCCCTGGTGGAGCGCCACGAGATCGGCCAGCTTCTGGCCGAAGAGGAGCTGTCGCTGAGCGGGATGGTCGACGCGGCGACCGCGATCCGCGCGGGCAAGCTCCTCAGCGCCGATGTATTGGCGGTGGTCGAGACCGACCCGCAAAGCTCCCGGGCCCTGGGGATCCTGGCCTTCGAGACGGCCAGCGGCGTACACCTGTGCGATATGGCGTTGGCCGAGGGCGACCCGGAGCAGGCGGGCCGGCAAATTGCCCGGGCGGTCCGCCTGGCGGTGCGGAAGCGGGCGCTGGGGCCCGGCGCACGGCGGGCCTTCTGCCTCGTCTCGGTCCGCAACGCCGACCTGCCGCTTTCCGCCCAGCCCCTCTGCGACGGCGTGGGGCGGCTGGTCGAGCGCGCCCTGACCAATTCGCCCGATATCGTCGTCCTGGAGCGCAAGCGATTCGAGTTGATCAAGCAGGAGGCGACCCTGCAGCGACTCGACCAGGAGGCCGCGGAAATGAAACTGCTGGCGGCGGTGCTGGCGGCGGAGATCGAGGTCCGGCGCGGCAGCGGCGAGGAAATCTGGGCCGGCGCCACGATCACCACCGTCGGCGGGAAGCCGCTGGGCACGGTCCGCGCGAAGGCCGATTACCACGACCCGCTGCTGTTGGCCGAAGGCCTGGGGCCGCAGTTGGCGGCGACCATGAAGGCGGCGCCTGCCGCCGGCATGACCAATCACCGCCAGGAGGCCGGCCGTTTCGCCCGCGAGGCCCTCTTCTGGCGCCGGCATCGCCAGCTCCCGCAGGCCATGACGAGCTTGGAGGCGGCGCTGGCGATTGATCCGCAAAGCGTTCGCGTGCTGGAGACGGCGACGGAGATCTGCTTCTGGGCCGCCGGGGAAACGCTGGAGCCGGGGCGGTTGCTCTTGCCCCCGCGCAAGATCCAAGTCCGGCGGGAGACGCTCGCCGATTCGCTGAGCCTGGCGGAGCGAGGCATGAAGATGGCGGAGACGGTGGTCGGGCGACATGCCGCCGAGCAGCGGCCCGTCCTGGCCCAGCTCCTCAACCCCGTAGCGAACGTCGATGGTTCTTTCCGCATCCAGGAACCTCTCGGGGGGATGTCCCTCATCGAGCTCTATTTGGAGCGATTGCCGCTCATCGAAGGTCAGCACGCCGGGGACGGACCGCGGCTCGCCGCGTTGCAGCAGCGGTACCGCGCCTTGTGCAAAGCCCTCGATGCCCGGGCCCGGGCGGAGGTCCGTGATCGGCCGTCGTTCATTCGCTACACCAAGTGGCTGAGCGTGCTGCTGCGGAACGTCGAGCTCTTCTCGCCCACCGCAAAGGACTGGGGCGACGATACCGCCGCGTTCCTTGATGCCTGGCTCGAACCGGCCGGCCGCTACGGCGTTTGCCAGAACGAGTTCCTCACGCCGAACACGATGATCACCGCGATCGCCAACCGCACCGCGCAACTGGATCGCGTGAGACTTACGGGCCAGTGGGTGCTGACGAGCTCCGATGCCGACCGCTTGCTGGCGGTACTGGCCAAGATGGCGGCCCAGCGCCGGAAAGCCGTCTCCGTGTTGGGCCAGGCAGCCCTCTTTATGGGCGACGTACACTGGCGGCAGCCGGTGGAAGACGACGTGGCCGAGGGTTTCAAGAAACTGCGCGGCCAGGTCGAAGAGGCGATTTGCGACCCGGGGCCGGACGACCCGCGCGAGACCCGCGTCACGTGCTACTATGCGCTGCTGGACTCGATCGAGTCGTTGCCCAATGCGGCGGACCGCCGCGGCCGGTTCCGCGAGTTGTTGGACTACATGCTGGGCCGGGGCGAAGTGGTCTATGGGGCCGCCGTGGCCGCCAGCGAGCCGGCCCACGTCGCCTACGACTATTATGCGCCCTATCTTTACCGGACACTGGGGTGGCGGCGGCGCAGGGTGGCTGCCGCCGCCGAGTACGATAGTCTCGCAGGCACCGCGCGGCGCGTGCTGGAGCAACTCGACAAACAGGGCACCGTCTGTCTCGACGGACAGGAGGGCCGGCTGCGCTACCGGCTGACCGACGCCTGCCAAGCAATGTTCCTGGCGCGCCCCGAGTTGCGTCCCAAGACGCCGGCGCCTTGGCACCGCGCGGTACGGTTGCTCGGCGTGACCGACTACCCGGAGCTGCGCGCCATCAGCCGCGTGCAGGTTCGCGGCCGCACCGTTTGGACGATGGGCCTCGGCGACGGGGAATTGCGCAACGCGGCAGACTCTGGAATGTGGGGGTGGGGGCCACGCGGGACTTCGGACAAGAGCCTGCTCCGTTCGCAGGACGGCGGGCGAAATCTCGATGGCCTGCTCCGTTCGCAGGACCGCGGCCAGATGCTCGCGGAACGCCCGTACCGCTACGGTGTCCTGCAACCGATCGCCGTGGACTTGGACTCCGCCGAGCGCCGCGTCCTGCCCAAGCGGAGCTATCGCCGCGAGTCGGTGGGCGCCGCAATCTTGCCCTACGCCGACAACTGCGCTTTCGACATGGACGATCACGAACTGTGTCTCGGCAGCTTCTCGCAGGGCCTCTGTTTCGTGCCCTTGCAGGGCGGGCCGATCGAGTGGCTGCAGTACGACGGGCAAGAGGCGGCGGAGAGGCGGCCCCCCCCCGGCGAGGACGTGGTCTACCATCGCCACGACGCCTACGACGACGAGATCCTGCCGTCGCCGCGAGTGCTCTCTTTGGCCGTTCAGGACGGCAAGGCGTTCGCCTCGCTCGGCGGCTTCTCCGGCCGCGGCTCGTTCCTGGTATCGGTTCGGCTCGACACCCACAAAGTACGGGTCATCAGTTCCAGCCGCGGCGCCCGGCAGCAGACGCCGTTGGACGGCCTGGCCGAGCCGCCCCTCATCTTCCTGCCGTTCGTGAAGGATCCTGCGCGGGGCCGTCTCCTATTTGCCGTCAGCCATCCGCTCTCGCACAGCGGCTTATGGGAACTCGACACGCGGACGGAGAAGATCCGCCGCCTCACGGCCTCCCAGCACTACATCCACTGGATTAGCGGCAATCGGGCGGGCCGCGTCCTAGTCGCCCTGGCCAACGCGGATTGCAGCCAGTGGCAGGCGGTCGAGTACGACCTGGCCGGCGACCGGCTGGAACCGCTCTACTCCAGCCAGGCCGCGGCCGCCATCGACGGCCTGAAACCCGGCACGCGCTCGATCGTCGTTCCCGGTTGGCCGGCACAGCCGCCTTATCTCCGCGTGGGCGACGCGCTGTGGACCGGCTGGCCCTTCGGCTGCATCCAGCGCGGCGGCGCCGCCGGCGTCGTCTTCCCGCCGTTGGAGGACAAGCCGGAGCTGCTCCTCAAATCGGTGGGCCTGGAACATGAGTTCAATTGGCGGACGATGGAGCCGCTGGACGACGGGAGGATTCTCGTCAGCGACCGCCACGGCATCTGGCTGGTAACGCCTTGAGCGAGGTTGGCCGACATGCCCCTACAGCCAAGTCCCTGGTTATTCGTGCTCGCGTGCGGGTTGGGGCTGGCACTGCCGGTCACGGCGGCCGAGCCGAATCCGGCCAGTCCGGCGGAGACGGCGCGTCAGGCGAAGTCCGCTCCCGAGCCGCAGACGGCAGCCGACTATGTCGCCCGGGCCTTCCGCCGCGTTGACGCCTGGCAGTGGCCGGAGGCGTTGGCCGACGCCAACGAGGCACTGAAGATCGAGCCGGGGGCTGCCCGCGCAATGTTGGCCCGCGGGGCGGCCAATGTCGGCATCAACGCTGCCGCCGCCCTCCGCGACCTGGCGGCGGCGGAGAAGCTGGGTGAGAAGTCGGCCCGCTGGCATTGCGAACAAGGGCTGGCCTACTGCGCTTTGAAGCGCTACGACAAGGCACTGGAGGCGGCCGACCGGGCCCTGCAGATCGACCCCAAGGCAGCCCGCGCCTGCGCCCTCCGGGGACAGGCCCTTGCGGCACAGAAGGGCCTGAATGCCGCGACGGCCGACCTGGAGAAAGCGGTCGCGCTGGAGCCGGCATCGGCCTACGGCTGGGGCGTGCGCGCGGAGGTCATCATGGATTGGGACGCGAACCTCGGCCCGCCACCTGCGGAAATCCTCCAGCTAAAACAACTCAACCCGCGCCATCCCCCCCACAAACTCCCCTTCATCATGGCCATGCGCCCGTTGCGGACTGCGATCCAGCTCGCCCCGGACAATCCGCGCTATTACTTCGACCGGGCGCGGGCCTTTGTGGAGTTGGGCGACGGCGACCAGGGTCTGCGCGACCTCGACCGCGCAATCGCGCTCAGTTCGACCTTCTTTCGCGCCTACTATCTGCGGATGCACGTGAAAGTTGCAATGGGCGACCTCAAAGGCGGCGACGCCGACGCGGTGCGAATGATCCAGCTTGATCCGTCGCAATACGTCGGGCACCACGCCCATGGCTATTACATGGTCATGACGGGCAATGAGGAGGCAGGGCTGAAGGAGATCGACCTGGCCATCCAGTCGGACCCGGAACATGCAATCAAGGACTATCTCGTCCGGGCGCTGACCCGGCTGAAACAGTACCATCCCTCGGAGGCCGTTGCCGATGCCACCAAGGCGCTGGAGATCAACCCGCGCAACCCCGACGCGCATTACCTCCGCGCCCGCGCTTTCCTGCAGCTCCAGGAGTGGAAGAGGGCCGTCGCCGACCTCGACGTCATGATCCGCATTGCGCCCGAGGTAGTGGAGCATTGGACCTGGCGGGCCGAGGCCAAGATGCGCCTGGAAGATTATCGGGGCGCCGTGGCGGATTACGACCAGGCGCTGAAGCTGTCGCCCCATTTCCCGGCCGCCAGTTTTCCGCGCGGGGGGTGCCGCATGCAGCTAAAGGATTTCGAGGGCGCGGCCGCCGACTTCCGCGACGCCCTGGCACATGGCATCGAGCGCGAGACCTTCGAGGGCAATTGTCCCGGCCACGCCGCCGCGCATCGCGGATTGGGAGAAGTCTTCCTCGAGCAACACAAGCCTCAAGAGGCGCGGGCTGAATTCGACCGGGCCTTGGCGATCTATCCCCGCGACGCCTTTGCCTTGATACGCCGCGGCGAGGCGAAGAACCAGCTTCACGATTGCCGGGGCGCTATCGAGGATTTCAGCCGCGCGATCCAGAACAACCCCGGGGACTGCCGCGCCTATATCGGCCGCGGACTCAGCAAGCACGAGCTGCGCGACTACGCCGGGGCGCTGGCCGATTTCGACGCTGCCCTGCGGGTCTCGCCCGCGGTCGCCAACGCGTTTGCGGGCCGCGGGAAGGTCAAGCTCGCCATGGATGATTGCGCGGGCGCCTTGGCCGATCTGGATACGGCGATCCGCCAGGCACGCCTCGAGGCGGGAGAGGCGACGGACGATTCCGCCGCGGCGGCCCAGCCGCCCGCCGCCTCCGCTGTGGCGGAAGAGCTGTCCACCGCTGACGCCGGCAACCCCTTCGGCTATCTGCTCGGGCACGAGCGTGACGCCGGGGTGTCCCCGACCGGCGAGCTCCCGCGCAGCGTCCTTTCCGACATCTACCATGATCGCGGCCTCGCATACTTTGAAATGGCCCAGTATGCCAAGGCCATCAAGAACTACGACCAGGCGTTCCGTATCTGGCCGCCCACCGAACCGGGTTTGATGACCCGCGCGCACGCCAAGGGGCAGCTCGGCGACTTGGCGGGGCTCCTGGCCGACACCAAGGCGGCGCTGGCCGTCAACCCCCAATGCCCATGGGCTACCTGCGACCGGGCGATGCTGGCGTCGCTCGGCGGCGACTTCGCGGGCGCACTGGCCCTGTTTGCCCGGCTTGTGGAAGACTCCCCGACCGCGAGCGGTCCCCATCTCTGCCGCGGCATCCTGCTCGCCGTGCTGGGCGAGCGGAAACTCGCGATGGCCGACTACCGTGAGACCCTCGTCAAGGACCGCGGCAGTGCGGTGACCTGGAATGCCGACCAGGCGGCCTTGGCCATCTGGACGCTGCGCAGCCTGCATGCCGAGCGCGACGAAGCCGACCAGGAACTCCGCAAGCACTTTGCCGGCCGCACGCCCGATCTCAAAGACAACTGGTACGGCCGGCTAGCCGACTTTCTCCTCGACCGGCACGGCGACGAAGCCCGCCTCGCCCGCGATGCCCAATCCCAGGAGCGCTCGCGCCGCCCCTGGCGCCGCGCAAGCGTCTATTACTATCTCAGCGTTCGCCGCAAGCTGGCCGGCGATAAGCCCGGCGCCTTGGAGATGCTCAAGAAGGCCGCGGCCACCAACGCCGTCACGGAACTCCAGTGGTACGAGTGCGAGCTCCGCCTGCGGATCGCCTCGGGCAAGATCCCCGCGCCGCAGCAGCCGGAGGCGGGCAAGTGGCGGGACAGCCTGCCCGCAGCGGCCAAGGATGTTCCGGATAGGTAGCCGAGCCCGAGGGAACATCAGGGCCCAGCCTCGTCTCTTGCTCTTTCGATGATCAGCGGCACGACAAAGACGTAGTTGTGAGGCTTATTGTCTCCAAGTTCCGTGTAGCCGTAGATGCCGTCGTGAATCAGCAGTATTTCATTGGGTCCTGTCTGGGCCATGTCCGTATAGCCCGTCGTGCCTCCAGCGAAAATCTGCGTGCGGTCGGTCCACTCACGTCCCTCCCCATCCGCAGAACAGACGACGGTAACACCCGGGCGTCCGTACGAACAGACCAGGATGCCGTCATCGGTCCTGATCAAAGCCGGCATGACGCCGTGGTCGGCCACGATGGTCGGCTTGCTCCATGTTTTCCCGCCGTCCATTGAGCGGGCCTGGTACATGCACTCGCCAGGCCCAGTGTCCGACGTTCGCATCATCGCCAAGAGCCTATTGGGGCCTGTGCGGACCAGCGCCGGCTCAAGAAAACCGAAACCGGGGGCATCCGGATCGTAGGCAATGGTCGAGAAGTATTGCCAGCTATTTCCCTTGTCCGTGGATTTCATAAGAACTGAGCTGCATTTGGGAAGCCCCTCGAAATCCACGTAGCTTGCGGCAAGTAAATCTCCGTTGTCCATCTCCACCAGACCTGTATTGAAGGTTGCCCTCCCTTGGCCTTGCGGGACGCCGTCTTGACGAACATGCTCGATGGCCACGGGGACATCTTTCTGAATCGTGTATGTCATGCCGCTATCCCGCGAACGCTTGACGTTCATTACCCATCCATCGCCTTTGCGAATGAGGCCGTTCACCCAGCCGACGATTTCGAGAAACGTACCGTCGTGCAGAGTGATCTTACAAAAGTTCGCGGTGCCCTCACCGCTAATGTCCTTCCAGGTCTTCCCTTTGTCGGTCGACAGCATGCGGTGGCAGTTTTCGGTCCCGAAAGGAAAGTAGGCATCCGCAGTTATCTGGCACCAGGCCACGAGACTCCTGTTTGGCATGCGGTGGATAAATGGGAACCAGTTATAGGGCTGATCCCCGCTGGTGGCCGCAAGCTTGCGGACCACGATCCGCTTGCCTACTTTGACATTCACACGGCCTTTTATCTCTAACGGCAGAGCCCCGGCTACGCTCACGGAGACATCGTCCAGCCAAACCGCGCCGCTCCAGTCACTGGGAGCAAACCTTACCTCGAGCCGGTCACACTCACCGGCAGGAACCGGAGGAAGCCAGGCCGCACATTGTTTCCATTGATCGCGCGCAAGCCCCACTTCGGCAGATTCTCGTGTATTTATACATTTGC
>Ga0326727_10009993_pt1 | contig 22891 bp, 15 predicted proteins | sample MB2enrmetagenome_FD_207643 | JGI IMG/M metagenome (GOLD analysis project Ga0326727, IMG submission 207643) | Lab enriched peat soil microbial communities from McLean, Ithaca, NY, United States - MB29MY | ecosystem: Environmental > Terrestrial > Soil > Wetlands > Peat | place: USA: New York...
CGGCTGGCTTGTCCGGGGCGCCCTTCAAGAGGCGCCTGGGTACGGGAATGGAAAAGCCGGTTCGATCAAAGTTCGTCCGGCAATTGTTCAATCGCCGCCGCAAAGGGACAAAAATCCCCTCCCGCTCACACTGGCAGCGAAAAGAACGTTTCCAAAAAATTCCCACAAGTCAGTGCTTGATTGAGTAAACCCAATGTAGGGGTTTGCTTCCTTTGCGTCAATGCTCACCTACCACTTTCCGGTCATTTTCTTTTCAATCCCGGCCAAGACGCTCAGAATTAAGGCCAACAAGCCCTGATAGCTTTTCCAGAGGAAATGGGATTGGATTTAGTCCCATTGCTGGCGGCAAGTTTTCCACCGATGAACTTTACGCAGATGCACGAGCGCCTCCGCCTGGAACTGCTGCGCAGAATACAGCGGGGTACGCTCAGCGTCTCGCTATTGGCCCGCCAGACCGGATTCGGACAAGCACATCTCTCCAATTTCCTGCACAGCCGGCGCCAGCTTTCGCTCGAGGCCATGGATCGCATCCTGGCCGCGCAACATTTTACGGTCGCCGATCTACTGCCTTCTGTGCAACAGACATGGCTTGGCCCTGAAGAAGCGGATGGCAGCGCTGTTCCAGTCGTCTCGCACGCTGTGGCGCTCTTCGAGCCGGTGATCCGGCCCTCCGCCGTCCAGTCGGTGTTGCACCTGCCTGCGGCCGCCATTCAGTCAGTTCGCGCGCGCGCATCAAGCACCCGCCGCGCCTGGGAGCGGTTTGTCGCGGTCCGCGTATCCGATGAAGATGTCCCGCCCATGGAACCGCTGGTGCTGCCCGAAGCGATCGCGCTCATTGACCGGCACTACAATTCGCTGCTGCCCTACCGGCCCAACCGGCCCAATCTCTACGCCGTTCGTCAGGGCTCGCAGCTGACGCTCCGCTATGTCGACTTTCTTGCCAGCCGTCTGGTTCTTCGCCCTCAGAACATCGCCTTTCCTGTGGCGCTGATCGAGATAGATTCGGGAGAGTCGCCCAACGATTTTCTGGTCGGCAGGATCGCATTGATTTTGAACGAGTTATGATTGCGATGCCGTTGGGCTTTGCCGAGCCGTCGACGTACCTGCTCGATTGCAGCCGTTGCAGGTCAGGAGGGGTTGGCACGCTAAGCGATGATGCGCACGAGCTGTTCTGGAGGTGCTGAGGCGTCAACTCGCGGGGTACGTCCCGTTCTCTATATCCCGCGCGGCTTCGGCGAGGTTCTCAGGCCGGCCGAGATCGCGCCAGTAGAATTCGTCGGCGCGAAAGGCGAGGATTCTCTGGCCCTGAGCGGCAAGACGCAGGTAAGCCGGAATGATGGAGAAGGCGCCTTCCTCACTCAGCATGGCGAAGATTTGGGGCGAGAGGACGTGGATGCCGGAAAAGGCCAGAGGCTCGACTTGCTGCGTGGGGCGGATGATTTCAGGCTCCGCATCCTGGCCGGCGCGGCGGCCGCAGAGCTGGCCATGCTCATCGAAGAGAAGATAGCGCGACGTCTCGCGCTGCTGCACGGCAAGGGTGGCGAGGGCGTTGTGTTTGGTGTGGAAACGCACCATGCGCGCGAGATCGATGGTGCTGAGGACATCGACGTTGTGCACTAAAAATGGCTCTTGCGCACCTTCGCCACTCTCAAGGAAGAACCAGGCGGCTTTCTTCAATCCGCCGCCAGTGTCGAGCAGGACGTCTTCGCGCGAAATTTCAATGCGCATGTCGAAGTTGTGGTTGGCCTCGAGGTAATCGACGATCCTCTCTGCGCAATGATGGACGTTGAGAATCACTTCGCGCACGCCAACGGCGCGCAGGCGGCTAAGGGTAATCTCCAACAGTGTGCGGCCGCCGACTGTGACCAGCGCCTTGGGACGATCGTTGGTGAGCGGGCGCAGACGCGTACCCAGGCCGGCGGCAAGGATCATCGCCTTCATTTACTCGGCCTCTCCGGATTTGCCTAACTTCTCGAGCTCGGTGTGCCGGACAACGACTTCGACGCCGCTGGCGCCTCGCAGATGCTTCGCCAACTGATCCGCCAGATAGACCGAGCGGTGCTGGCCGCCGGTGCACCCGAAGGAAACCATCAGGTTGGAGAAGCCGCGCTGCCGATAGTTGGCCACGCTGGCATCGACAAGCCCAACAGCGTGAGCAATAAACTGGCGCACGCTTTCCTGCCGTTCGAGATAGTCGATCACCGCCGGGTCCTGGCCGGTGAGAGAGCGGAATTGTTCTTCGCGGCCAGGATTGGGCAGACTGCGGGCATCGAAGACGAATCCGCCGCCGTTGCCGGTTTCATCGGCGGGCATGAAATGGTGGAAGGAAAAGCTGAAAATGCGAACCGTCAAGCCTGTGGCGGGCGCGGCGCTACGCTGCAGCTTTTCGCTGGACGACATTCTGTCGAGAGCGTCGAGCAGCGTCGGGAGCGCAATGGGCAGCTTGACGTGTTCCGCGAGCCAGCGCAGATTCCTGAGCGCGTAAGGAACGCTCTGCAGGAAATGAGCCTTTCGCTCATAGAAGCCGCGGAAGCCATACGCGCCCAACGCCTGCAGGATGCGCACGTAGACGAAGGCGTGGTAGTACTCCATGAACGCGTCGCGCTGGAGATCGATGAAGCCGGCGAGGCAGTTGAGATAGTCGTCGAGAAGTTGCTGGCGCAGATCGGGCGGCAGATCGGCCTTGCCATCGTAGAGAAGGGACGCAATGTCGTACTGCAGCGCGCCTTTGCGGCCACCCTGGTAGTCGAGAAAATAGGGCCGCCCATCGCGCAGCATCACGTTGCGGCTTTGAAAATCGCGATAGAGAAAATAGTCGTGATCGGCGCTCAGTAGGAGCTTGGTCAAGCGGGTGAAATCGACCTCGAGCGCCTGCTCGTTGAAGGGGATGCCGGCGAGGCGAAGAAAGTAGTACTTGAAATAGTTCAGATCCCAAGCGATGGACTGGCGATCGAAGCTCGCACGCGGATAGCAGACCTTGTAGTTCAGATTGCGGCCCGCCTGGACCTGAAAGCGCGGCAAAACGGCCACGACTTTGCGATAGGCTTCAACGACTTGCGGCGCGATCGTGTCGCCGGAACGATTGGCGCTGAGGAACTCGAAGAGAGTGGTGTCGCCCAAATCTTCTTCGAGGTAGGCGCCCTGGCTCAAATCCTCCGCATAAATCTCCGGAACCGGCAATCCGTGGTGGCGAAAATGGCGGGAGAATTCGAGAAAGGCGACATTCTCCTCGCGCACTGAATAGAGAATGCCGATGGCGCTGAGCCCCGAGCCGATGAGGCGGACAATGACGCGCCCCGAGCCGCCGAGTTGGCCCTGGAGGGGCAGCGCGCGCTCGGCCGACACATGAAAATGCTGCTCGAAGAGCCGTTTGAGAACGTCCATGAACGTCTTCCCCGGAAATGCTCAAGGTGCTTGCACAAAGATAGTCACGCTGGGGAAGCGTACGCAAGGACGGGGGTATACCTTTGTCCTGCGTCAGAACTCGTGGGTCGTGTCGGCGTCCACGAACAATGTGAATTTCTGGATGAAGTTGAGGTGAATGGTTCCGGTGGGTCCATTACGCTGCTTGGCGATGATGATCTCCGAATCCGAGGCATCGGCATCGGTTTTGGTTTCGTCGCGGTTGTAATAGGACTCGCGGTGGATGAAAGCGACGACGTCGGCATCCTGCTCAATAGAGCCCGACTCGCGCAGGTCGCTGAGCATGGGGCGTTTGTCGTCGCTGCGGCGTTCGCTGGCGCGGGAGAGCTGCGAGAGTGCGACCACCGGCACCTTGAGTTCCTTGGCCATAGCTTTCAGGCCGCGCGTAATGGCTGAGACCTCCTGGACGCGGTTTTCGTAGCCTTTCCGTTCGGACCCTGGCAGCGTGGCCGACATCAGTTGCAGATAGTCCACCACAATGAGATCGAGGCCGCCGGCATTCTGCCTGAGGCGCCGGGCTTTGGCGCGCATCTCGGCAAGGGTGATATTGGCTGCGTCGTCAACGAAGATTCGCGATTCGACCAAGTGGCCCAATGCCCTGGTCAGCTTCTCATGGTCCTCCCCGGAAATGAAGCCTTCCCGCATGTTGCGCTGGTCGACCCACGCTTGGGAAGCAAGCATCCGCTTCAGGAGCGATTCCCTACTCATTTCCAGGCTGAAGACGGCAACAACAGCCTGATCATGAACCGCGGCGTTCTGCGCGATGTTGATGGCCAGGGCGGTTTTACCCATGGAAGGCCGCGCGGCGATGATGATCAGCTCGCCCTTTTGCAGGCCCCTTGTCTTCGAGTCGAAGGCTGTGAAGCCGGTGGCTAAGCCCGTAATCTCGCGGCTGTTCTTGTAGAGGTTATCAATCGTGCCAAAGGAGTCACGGACGATGGTCTCGATGGGCTGCAGGCCCTGGTTGAGACCTGCTTGGCTCACCTCGAGTAGTTGCGTTTCGGTCTCGTCGAGAACGCCGATGGCCTCCTGACTCTGGTCGGCGGCCTTGGCAATGGCGGCCGAGCAAATGCCCATGAGGCGGCGCAACATGCTCTTGTCTTTGACAATGCGAATGTAATCTTCGATGACCGGGCGGCGGGGCAAACCCTCAGTGAGCGAAGCCAGGTAGGCGACTCCGCCAACGGCCTCGACTTCCTTGTAGCGTGCCAGCTCATTAGCCAGCGTGACGATGTCCACGGTGCGGCCGGAGTCGACTAACTCGCTCATACGCAGGAAGATGCGGCGATGCGAGTCGAGCGAGAAGTCCTCGGCCTTGAGGACTTCGGCAGCCTCGGCGTGGGCGGCATTATCGAGCAGGATTGCGCCCAGGATGGTCTTTTCCGCGTCAACGTTCGCGGGCAGGCCGGCTTCGAGGGTGAGGTCGGGGACGGTGGCCATAGGAAAGAGTTTGAGGCTTGCGGGTGCGGAGGGCAAGATGGGGAAAACGAGCACGAATCTGAATAATCAGGTAAGAACCTGAGACCGAGCCTCGACCGAGACCGTCATGCTCAGCGCCAACCGTGCCGTCAGCCGTTGAGCCGCGCAAAGATGGCGTCGAAGTTGCCGCTTTCGGCGGCGAAGCGGAAATGCTTTACGGTTTCGACGCAGATTTCGGGTGGCGTGGGCTGCGTCGTGAGGATCACCATCACCTCGGCGATGAACTTCGAGAGCGACATGGCGCGCGGGTCGTTGAAGCCGTCCATCAGGTGCGTAGCCACGTAAGGGGGAATCAGCTCCAGGACCTCGATGTTGGTGTTGCGGAGCTGTGCGCGGAGCGAGAGCGTGTAGGAGTGGAGGGCAGCCTTGGTGGCGCAGTAGGTAGGCGTGCGCGCCAGGGGCAGGAATGCCAGCCCCGAGGAGACGTTGAGGATCGTGGCGTGCGGCTGCTTTTGAAGATGCGGCATTAAGGCCGCGGTGAGGCGGATGGGGCCGAGCAGATTGGTGGCCACGATGGTCTCTACGTCGAACAGGCCGGGCTGCTGCGCAAGGAGGTCTTCGCGGCGCATGACGCCGGCATTATTGATGAGGACATTGAGCGAGGGGAATTCAGCCATCGCGTGCGCGGCGAGGTCACGAAGCGAGGCAGGATCCCGCACGTCAACGGCGAACGCCGTCATGCCGGGGTTGGCGGCAGTGGTTTCGTCGAGAGCCTGGCGCCGGCGGCCGGCGATGATGACCTGATTGCCGAGGGCATGAAGGGATTGTGCGAGGCCGCGGCCGATGCCGGAGCCACCGCCAGTGATCAGGATGGTATTGCCGCTGGGATTCATAAGACGATCTGCCTCTCAAAGGCATGATAGCGGGCTTGCGTGAATCGTGCGTGAGGAAGGCCACAGGCTAACAGAGCAACAGCCAAGCCGCCGCGTGCATTCGACAGACAGGAGTGTGACGATAGGTTCCGCGAAGCTTGCGGAGCCGGCGATGTGTGCTGAGGCTCGATGTGACCCTTTGCCGCGCCAAAGGGGCCAAATTGGGCATCATCAGCGAATCAGTTACCACCTTGGAACCGATCGACTACGGAATGATTTAAATCACACGCTGCTACCGAGAACGGACAGCATAATGAAGCATCGATCACGCAAGGACAGGTCTTTAGCGAGCATCTTTGTTGTCGAGTTCGACTCATCTCGTGCGGCATATCGCCGATAGGAGACGAAGGAGGGCGCCAACGTGCCAACCCAACGATTCACCGACACGCCGCTGGCGGCAGCCTCGCAGTCCATGTTCTCGCTTCGTGCGCAAATGAGCAGGTATGGCGTTCCGTTGACGCGGACCCGGTTTATGAGGGCGGGCAACATAAGCGCGGACTCCACGTGGCCCTCCGAGGCGATCGTGAACCTCCGCAGCTTAGCGCGGGGTGTAAGCTGGGCGCTGGCGATCGAAGGTGCAGCGGCATTGGGAATCTATGGCATCTGGTATCTGTGCCGTCTTTGGCTCTAAGTTCCCTTGAGTAGTCAGAGTTCGCCTGAAGTCTCGATCAAGAGCGCGGTCGCTCATGGCAACTGCGCAAGCCGGCCGAAAGCAACCAGGCTGTCTCCACTGTCACAACCTCTGCGGCAAAGATAGAACAGCATCGATACACATTTTGTGTCATTCTCCGCCTGCGTTCTGCACTTTTGCCATGAAATCTGCGATGATAGCAGGATGTGCCAGAGGGCACTTTGAACAGATAGGAACGAACGTCGAAGTGAAACCCGCAATGCGCCGTGTGGCGCTTATCTACAACCCGGCTTCCGGCCAATACTCTGCGCGGAGGGATGCGGCCGTCGGTGAGATCAAGGCCGTGCTCCGCAACGCCGGTGTTGTGGCGGAAGCGTTTGAAACCGGTGCGCCAGGCAGCGCGATGGCCCTTGCACAGCAGGCTGTGCGCGATGGCTTCGATACGATTTTGGCCTGCGGCGGCGACGGCACGGTTCACGAGGTCGTGCAGAGCCTGGTGGGAACCGAGGTTGCCCTCGGAGTGGTTCCGATGGGCACAGCGAACGCCCTGGCGTCGGATCTGGGATTGATTGCACCGCCAGGCAAGGCAGCACGCAAGCTGCTCGATTCCGCACCGGTGCGGGTATCCGTAGGCCGCATCCACTTCCACGACAACACGGGCCAACCCGACGCGCGCTTCTTTATCGTGGCGGCGGGAATCGGGGCCGATGCCCTGCTGATGTCGCGCCTGGATACGCGGCTCAAGCGGCGGCTGGGCTACGTTCTCTATCTGATCGAGGCATTCCATATCTGGGCCACTTCTTCTTTTCCGCTTTTTGAGGCGGTTCTTCCGTCGAATGGAAACGGCACCGGGCGCGTCGTGGATGTTTCACAGTTGCTGGCTGTGCGCGTGCGCTCGTTTGGCGGCGTCTTGCGCACGCTTGCACCCGGCGCCAGCCTGCGCAACGGCAGCCTGAGCCTGCTGGCGTTCAAGACGCAGAGCCGCTTGCGCTACCTTACGTTTCTGCTGGCGGCAATCGCCGGGCGCCACACCTTCGACCGCGCCGTGGAGCTGCTGGATACGCCGTCGATCGAGTGCCGCGCACGCAATGGCTCGAGCGAGGCGCTCTTTGTCGAGGCTGACGGCGAGGTTCTGGGCTCACTGCCGGTGCGGCTCGAAGTCGTGCCGCATTCGCTTACGCTGCTGATCCCGCCGAACGCACAACCGTAACGCGCAGGTTGAGGCGAGGCGTATTCATTTTCTGCGCGCCTGATGCGGCGACAGCTTCCATGTAAACGAAAGCAGGACGATTCCCATTAGAGTAGCGACGACGATCGCATGCAGCGCCACGGTCCAGCCATAACGCTGGGCCAACACACCGATGCCTTCGCCTTCGACCGTGCGCCCCAGATAGCCGAAAAGCCCCAGGAATCCAGCTGCGGTGCCCACCGCTTTCTTCGATGTGAAGTCCAGCGCGCTCACCACCAAAAGCAGGATCGTGGGATAAACAAAGAAACCAATCACGCTGAACAAACCAAGGCTGACCCATAATCTGCTTGCAGGGAGGTACATGATCCCGAGGTACGAAAGGAGCACAGGAATCATGCACAGGACGCCGATCATGCCGCGCCGTCCGCCCATCTTGTCGGAGAGCCACCCCATGAGAATGGTGCTGAAGATGGCCGAAAACTCGAGCGCCGCCGTGCTGACGCCGCCTTCGCCAAGGCTGGCGTGCTTCGCCTCCTTCAAATACGTGGGACCCCAGTCAAGCATGCTGTATCGCGCGATATAAACGAAAAAGTTCGCAAAAGAGAAGAGCCAAAGATAACCGTTCTTGAAGATATAGTTGATCAGCAGGTCGGCAGTGCCTAACTCCTGCTCCGTTTCCTTGCGGACGCCGGTGGGATAGTCGTTGCGCCACTCCTCGATGGGGGGCAGGCCCACCGATTGCGGAGTGTCTCTGAGCCTGATGAGCAGGTAGATGGCGCAAAGCATGGCCAGGATTCCGGGCACATAGAAGGCGGAGCGCCAGCCGAGCAGGACCGTGCTATATGCGACGAGAAGCCCGGTGAATCCACCGCCAACATTCTGCGCGACGTTCCAGAAGGCAAACTTCGTTCCCCGCTCGTTGACGCTGAACCAGTGACCCACGGAGCGTCCGCACGGAGCCCAGCCCATACTCTGCGCCAGTCCGTTCAGCGCCCACAGCGTCAGATGCACCGGATAACTGCTGACGGCGCCAAAAGCAAAATTACACAGAGCGGTGAGCAGCAATCCCAGCGGCATAAAGTAACGAGGATTGCTGCGATCGGACCACGCGCCCATGAAGAGCTTGCCGATGCCATAGGAGATGGCCGTGGCCGCAAGGATGTTTCCCACCTGTTCCTTGCTGTAATGCAGCGCGAAGCCCATCTCCCTGGAGACCACCGGAAGATTGTTTCTGACAAAATAGAACGCCGCGTAGCCGATAAAGGTCGATTCCAGAATCTGCCAGCGCATTTTGGGATAGAGGCTCTGCGCTTGCTCGACAGGAACCCTCTGAATGTGCGGTGCGGGCCGAAGGATTCGCGGATTCCAATTCATCAAGTTCCCCATCGCGCCTCTTGCGGGGCGAATCGTCATCAAGAAAGGGCAGTCAGTAACGGCCGCCCTTTCCTGCTCAACATGCGCCGAAGACTTGCGGTCGAGCGTCGCGTTGCCGGACAGAATGCCTACGTCTTACTCCTCGTAGAGATAACCTTTCGCCGTATCCTGAAAACTCCGCAGATCGTTTGCCGTCCAGGCTTCGCAGCGGTGAAGCTCCCGCGCAAGCAGGTTGGCGACCGTGGGCGCAGCTTCGATGGCGGCGCGAGCATCGAGGAAGAGCGCGCGCGTGCGGCGGGCAAGCACATCCTCAACCGTCCGCGCCATTTCGTATCGCGCCGCCCAAACCACTTCGCTGAGCCGGAAGGGCAGGCGCGGGTGCAACAAGTTGTTTAAGCTGGCATCCTCAGCAGCCAGAGCACGAAGCGCGGGCAAGTCGGATCCGTAAACGCATTCCCACGCGGAGTGCGCAGTGGTGGCTTCCGGGGTCCAACCATGGAGTTTCAGCTCCAGCGTCGGCGAGGACCGAATGGGAAGCGCGGCAACCTGCGCGGCGCGATCCACGGCGTCCTGACCCATGCGGCGGTAGGTGGTCCACTTTCCGCCCGTAACGGTAATCAGGCCGGAGGCGGAAACCAGGACCGTATGGTCGCGCGAGAGTTTTGAGGTTTTGACGCCGCCCTTGCGAACCAATGGGCGCAGACCGGACCATACGCTGAGAATCTCTTCCGGGCGCGGCGCGTGGCCCAGGTAGCGGGCGATGTGGTCGCGAAGAAACGTTTTTTCTTCCGGGAGCGCGCGGGGTTCGGGCGAGACCGTGTCGACCGGCACGTCGGTGGTTCCGACGATGAGCGCGCCCAGCCAGGGGATGGCGAAGAGGACGCGCCCGTCGGCCGTTTTGGGAATCATGAGCGCGGTATCTCCGGGCAGGAAGGATCGCGGCAGGACAAAATGCGATCCCTGGCTGACGACCAGCAACGAGCCGCGCGCGCGGCCGTCGAGCGCGAGCGTCTCCTCGGCGTGAACCCCGCAGGCGTTGATCACTGCTTTGGCTTGCACGTCGAAGACGGCGCCGTCTTCACGGTCACGCGCCCGGATGCCGGCGATCTTGCCGCCGCGCTCGATCAGGCCCGTCGCTTCAACATAGTTCATGGCGGTTCCGCCAAGATCCTCGAGTGTGCGCAGCAGCGCGATGGCATAGCGGGCGTCATCAAATTGGCCGTCGTGATAGAGAATTCCGCCGCGAAGGCCCTCGCTCCTGACACCGGGGAGCTTTTCCAGCGTTCGATCGCGGGAGAGCAACTCTGACCGTCCGAAGGACAATTTGCCCGAAAGCCTCTCATAGATTTTGAGACCCACGCCATAGTAAGGAAGAGAAAAATAACTGTAAGCAGGGACGACAAAAGAGAGATCGTGGACAAGATGAGGCGCGTTGCGCAGCATGTGACCGCGCTCGCGCAGGGCATCGAGAACGAGCGTCAGGTTCATCTGCTCGAGATAGCGGACGCCGCCGTGCACCAGCTTGGTGCTCCGGCTCGAGGTCTCCTTGACAAAATCGGAGCGCTCGACAATCAGCGTGCGATAGCCGCGTGCCGCCGCTTCCACCGCCGCGCCCAGGCCGGTGGCTCCGCCGCCAATGACCAACACATCCCACGGTTGCGACGCGCCGCCCAACTCGCTGAGAATCTCTTGTCTCGTGGTCACGCCACTCACTTCCTTTCCCGAATGCCGGATGACGGAAAACAATCCCACCCGAGGCAAGGCGCAACTCGACGCACACGGAATCGCTGCGCTGAACGTGCCGGCGCGCCGCCTTCGATCAAGGTGGATTGCTGTTTATTCCGCCCAGACTCTGGTCTCTATGTGGGCGTGAATGATGGCGATTCCAAGGAACCCTGCCATTCCCCGGATTTCTTCAGGGTCGCCGCTTCCTGGTGGTCGCGCCGACTTGAAAACCCAGCCCATCGTCGCGCGATCCCTGGAATCGCGCTTGCGGGCCGAATCGCCGCGGTATCGTTTGCAACAGCGCCGCACCCATGCTGCCGGCGTGCTGCCGGCTCCAGCTTACCGTGCCGGAATCGGCTCTCCGTTCAGGCAGCTTGAGAGCTGCCCTGCGGTGAATCGAATGAAACTGCAGGATGCGCCGGCCACGTTTTCCGTGGCCGGCACACCTGCTTGATGCGGGTTAATACGTTACTTTCAAACCGAACTGGATAATGCGCGGCTCCCAAGTGCCGGTGATGATGCCGCCGCCCAGGCTGGTGGGCGCGGAGGTGTTGTTGTCAACACCAGAGACCGTGCCGCCGCCCGAGCCACCCGGCAGGTAGAGATTGGTGTGGTTGAAGATGTTATAGAACTCCGAGCGAAATTCGATCTTGATCCTTTCCACCGGAGTGTTGAACCGTTTATTGAAGTCCAGATCGGTTTCGTAGAATGCCGGTGTACGGCCGAAGTTCTTGGGCATGTTGCCAAACGGGCTCGAAATCGTGCCGCCGGCGAGGAGCGAGCTGCCGGTTGTATAGGTTGATGGAATCGTCAAAGCTGAAGCGTTGATGTATTGAACCGTCCCGTTGGCGAGCTGCGTCCTTTGGATGTAGGGGGTGCCGGGAACGACGTTGGGGCGATAGAGATTCTCGCCGCGCCAGTTCTGGGTCAGCTCGGGCGATACGGCATTGGCCCCGGCCGGTGAATAGGTCACATTAAACGGCGTTCCCGCATCCATGGTGTTGACGCCGCTGATCTGCCATCCACCCAGCAACACGTTCACAACTCCGTTGGCGCTGTTGAGAAACATCTTCCCCTGTCCGAACGGCAGCTCGTAGACCAGGGTGGTGACATTGGTGATGGGCAGGTTGTAATCCGATTGTCCGTAATCGCCCTGGATGTTGTAGCCATTCTGCGGGCAGGGAGTGTTGGCCTCGAGGGTGGACGAGGCGTTATCCAGCGCGTGCGACCAGGTAAATGAGTTGAGCAGGGTCAATCCGCCGGTGTATCGCTGCTCGTAGCGGGCTTGGAGCGCGTTGTAGCTGGAGTGGAACTCGCTCAAAGCCTGGGTGATGTCGCCATTGCTAAAAGTGGGATAGAGAGTCGAGTTGTTGAGCAGGTAGCCGCCCCAGCTCATGTAGGGACGTTGCCATTGGCCCGCACCAATTCCTGGAAATTCGCCCGCGGTTGTGAGCGGCAATGCCGGGTTCTTCTGGTTGGCGTTGATGAAGCCCTGCAGATGGACGCCGTGGTTGCCCACATACGCAACGTCGAACAGGATGTTCTTGGCCAAGGCCTTCTGCACATCGAGGAACCAGCTTTCGGCGTAGCCGTCCCTGGTGTTGGGCGGGATCGAATCGATGTCGTCAGTGCCGGCGCTGAACGTGGTCGCGAGCCCCGTGGGAAAGCCCTGCGAAAGCCTCACGAAGCCATTTGTTGTGCCGACAGCCGGATTGGTGACCGAGGTATAAAGAGCAAAGGGCGCGTTGATGGCGATATTGTTGCCCGAGCCAGCGCGCCAGTAGTGGACGTACGCCGAGCCGTAGCCGCCGCGAACCGCGATGGTGGGCGTGGCGGCGACGGCAAAGCCAATCCGCGGCGCCCAGTCGCTCAGGTCGGGCTTGACCAGCGTTTTGCCATAGACGCCGCCACCGCTAAAGGGAGCAATACACGGCGCCGAGCCGCACATGGGCGACTGTGCCGTCGTGTAACCGGGCTCTAGTGTCAACATGGTCCCGGTAGCGGGGTTGAAGTTGGAGATGTAGTTATTCCGCTCCCACCAGGGCGACCCGTACTCCCAGCGCAGTCCCACATTCAGAGTCACTTTCGGCGTGACCTTCCAGTCGTCCTGAGCGTATGCGCTGTCCATGCCCTGGTAGACGTGGGTGATGTAGTACGTCGCCAGCGAGTAGGCGTGGCTTGCTCCGAAAAGAAAGTCGGCCCAATAGGTATCAGCGACGGTGGAGCTGGTGCAACCCGATCCCCCCGACGCAGCCGAAGTGCAGGCGCTATAGGCGCCATTGAAGGTGAAGGAGCCATAGAGCGGATTCGAGTCCTCGATCTCCTGCCACACCTTCTCGTACTCATAGCCGAATTTGAGGGAGTGCCTGCCCTTGACCCAGGAGTAGTTGATCTTGGGATCGAGCAGGGACGGGTTCTGCCACTGCGGATTCGTGCTCTGCCGTCCGAAGGAGGTAAAGCCGCCGTTGATGGCAACTGAGGGCAGGCCACCGGAGACATTGGGGATGCTGGGCAGGCCCGGGATGTCGGCCGAGGGGAACGAGGTGTTGCCGACCGCGAATGTCCACTTGCCTGCAGTGGTGCCGGAGAGCGCCAGGCGCGCATCCAGGAATTGGTTGCTGCTTATCGCATGGTTGAAGCCGAGGGCGACCTGCTCGTCGTGAATCAGGATGTGGCCGTTGGTCTGCATGTCGATCGGCTCGGGTAGAAGGTTATAGTTCTTGCCAACCTCTTTGCGATCGCTGACCTTCAGGAACCAGGAGGTATTCGCGCTCTGCTGGAAATCCAGGCGAAGGTCGCCCTTGTCGGCGTGGTCGGTGAAGGGTGCGTTCAAAGGGCAGTCGTTCGTTGCGATACCCGTTGTGGATAGGCCCTGGGTTACCACGCATCTGCCGCCCGCATTGGAGGCCAGCGCGCTCTGGTACAGGCCTGCAATCACCAAAGCGGTCGGGTCGGCGTCGGCCTTGGCTTGAGAAGGCCAACTGGTATACGGCGTACCCGCCGGGATCGAGACCGCAGGGTGCCAGGGATCCTGCACTGCGACGGCCAATTGGCCGTTAAGCTCGTAGGTCGTTGGAACGGTATCGATCACCGTAGGCGTGAGCGTTTGCCGGAAGCCCTCATAATCGAGGAACCAGAAGAACCTGTTCTTGATGATCGGCCCGCCAAAGTTGACGCCGTACTGATTGCGATTAAAGAGCGGCTTGAAGAACGGATAGACGGCGCCCGTAACCGCATTGGTAGAGACGGGCTTGATGTAGCCAAACGCATTTAAATCCGTGTTGCGGATGAACTCGTAGAGCGTGGTATGGAACTGATTGGTGCCGCTCTTGGTGGCCACGTTCACGGTGGCGCCGGAAGAACGGCCATATTCCGCGCTCTCGTTGTTGGTGATTACTTCAAAGTTGGCGACGGAATCCGGCGGAGGCTGAATGATCTGGTTGTCGAAGCCCTGATTGCTTTCGCCGTAGGAGTTGTTGTCCATGCCGTCGATCAGGTAGTCGTTGAACATGCTGCGCTGGCCGTTGACGTTGAATGAGCCGGCGCGGGTAAACGAAGTGACCGCGGTGGTGGTCGCATCGGCCGGGGCTCCGTGCGCGCCGGTGACGTAATCCACGAGGTCAGAATAATTCCGGCTCACCAACGGCAGAGATTGGGTCTGATAGTTGGTGATGGTCTGGTCGCGCTGGCTCGACTCAGTTTGAAGCTGCAGCGCGACATCGCTGACCTCAACCGTGGTGGCCTGCGCTGCGCCGACTTTCAGCACGAGGTCGATGCGCTCGCGCGCGCCGACGGAGATGGTGATTTGCTTGGCCTCGGCGATCGCGTAGCCGGCGGCACTCGCCGAAATGGTGTAAACGCCGACGCGCAGCGCCGGGATTTCATAGTCGCCCAACTCGTTGGTCTTGACGACCGCGGCAACTCCCGTGGCGTCGTTGGTGACGGTCACGACGACATTGGGAACCGCGGCGCCGCTGGAGTCGCGAATGGTCCCGACCAGGCTGCCATCTTCGTACTGAGCAAAGGCCGCACGCGAAGGAATCATCAGCAGGAGCGTAATTGCCAGAAACACCCATCCGAAACCGCGAATCCCGCACCTCGTCCTGCAGTTGGTTCCGGCTCGTGGGCCTACAGACCGGTTTGTCGAATTCATATTGCCTCCCAATTTCATATTGCCTCCCAATGCTCTACTTCAACAGCGGTTGAGTGTCTACCCTGTTCGCCAGGGCTAGCGCCTTTTTCGAAAACACGTTCATCGGAAAAAACCCGATCGTTGCTTTGAATTGGATGACAAAGCGTGGCCCCGGAGACACGCGATCGTCTGAGGGGTAGAGCGCGCCGTGGCCCGCCTCGGCGGACAAAGGATCAGATAGGCACGGGGCATGAGACAGCTCCGTGAGTCATTGAGTGCGCGATGATTCAATGCCATCCTTGGTCACGTCCGTTAACATTCGAGGAACATGCCGTGAAAAGTCTGCTAAAGACAAAAAATCCACCCCAAAGGCAAGCAACCTGAACCGGCGCATACTTCCGCATCATCGGTTCCAGAGAAGCTGTATTTGGCGGTGGATTTCTCTTCGTCTTCTTCCGCGCAAGGAAGCTAACAAAAGCGCAACGAGCGTGTCAAGAGGAATCTGTCGCGGGTAGGCCGCGAACCGGCTGCTCCGGCCAGGTTCCTGAGTTGGATCAGGCAATGACGCTCGACGCAGCTGTCCAGGGCCGGTGTTGGCTTTCGGCCACGCCGCGATGCGTAAGCGTGCCCAGCCAGGTGTTCAGCCCGTCAGCTAAACCCGCATCCCTGCGCAGCGCCTCGCGCGCGCCCAGATTGGCCAGCCGCAACAGATAAGGGAAGGTTGAATTGGTGAGCGCCAGCGTGGAAGTGTGGGGCACTGCGCCGGGCATGTTGGTAACGCAGTAGTGCACCACACCATCCACCAAATAGCTGGGATCGGAATGAGAGGTAGGCCGCGCCGTCTCCACGCAGCCGCCCTGGTCGATGGCCACATCCACGATCACGGCTCCCTTTTTCATTTGGGACACCATGGAGCGGGTGACGAGTTTGGGGGCCGTGGCTCCTGGAATCAGTACCGCGCCAATCACCAAATCCGCCTCGCGCGTGGCCTGGGCAATGTTGTAGCTGTTCGAAGCCAGCGTGTAGAGACGCCCGCCGAAGATGTCGTCCAGCTCGCGCAGCCGGTTCAGGTTTACGTCGATAAGGGTGACCTTGGCGCCGAAGCCGAGCGCCACGCGGGCTGCATTCGTGCCCACGATGCCTCCACCGAGGATCGTCACATGCGCCGGAGGCACGCCGGGCACGCCGCCCAACAGAATGCCGCGCCCGCCGCGCTCTTTTTCGAGATAGCTCGCGCCCACCTGCACGCTCATTCGCCCCGCAACCTCGCTCATGGGCATCAGCAGAGGCAGCATCCCCTGCCGGTCACGCACCGTCTCGTAGGCGATGCCGATGACCTTCGCTTCGAGCAGCTTGTCGGTGAGCGCAGGTAGCGGCGCCAGGTGCAGATAGGTGAACAGAACCAATCCCTCGCGGAAGTAGACGTACTCCGGCTCGATGGGCTCCTTGACCTTGACGACCAACTCGGACTTGCCCCACACAAATCCCGCGTCGCCGGCGATCTCCGCGCCAGCGTTCTGGTACTCCGCATCGGGAAAGCCGGATTGCGCGCCTGCCTGGGTTTCGACGAGCACAGTGTGACCGGCTTCAGCAAGCTCTTTCACGCCCGCCGGGGTCACACCAACGCGAGCTTCGTTGTCCTTGATCTCTTTGGGAACGCCGACGATCATGGCTGCTTCTCCTCAAGCGGGCCTCCACGCTCGTTTTGACGCTCCCTGGGGGAGGGCTGCTGCTCGGAAGCCGGCGCGCCGTATGGGGAGGGCTTGATGGCGGCGTGCGGTCGCCAGACTTCCGACTGCAAGGCATTTTACGGCGCAAATGGCTTCCAATGTGTGCAAACTTTGTGATAGAACAACGAAATGGGAACAAAACGTGATACAGATGCTATTTTGGCACAACAATCAACCGAGGAGACTGCAGAAACGGGGATCTCCGGCGCCGCAGCGGCAGGGTTGGACGAGCTGGATACTGCCATCCTGAGCTATTTGGCGCGCCACGGGCGGGCCACAAACTACGAGGTGGGTGAAGCGGTGGGTCTGTCGGCCTCGGCGGCCTCGCGGCGCATTCTGGCGCTCGAGGGTTCGGGCGCGATTCGCGGCTATCGCGCGGTGATCGACGACCGGCTGCTGGGCAAGCATATGACGGTCTACATCCGCGTCACGCTGGAGCGGCAATCGGCCGCGGTGCTTGGCGCGTTTGAGGCCGCTGTGCGCCACTGCCACGACATTGTGAGTTGCCATCTGCTGGCCGGCCAATACGACTATATCCTGGTGGCTCGGGTATCCGGAATCGAGGATTACAACCGCCTGCACCAAAACGAACTCTCGCGGCTGCCGGGCGTGATCCGTCTTGAGACCAGCTTCGCGCTGAGGGATGTGCTGGACGGCAAGAGCTAGCCCGCATCGCATGGAAGCGCCGGCGGTATTGCCCGTTCAGGTCTTCGCCCAGTGCGCGGTCCAGCCGCGGACGAGCGAATCGTCGAGCGTTGCCAGCGCTTTCTCCACGCCATTCTGCGCGTCAATAGCGGCCAGAAGCTGCTGGGCGTGTTCGCTCACATCGCTTGCCAACTTCGGGTTGCGCTGGCGTAGCGCGACAGCGAGGAATCCTGCCTGCACGGCGGCATGAACGCGGCGCACGCCAAGCTCGGTGGGCTCGCCTTCGCTGGCCAGGTCTGGATCGTCGGCAAAGCTGCCATGCACGGGAACCTGCCGCGAGGTCGCGCCGGTAGAGAAGATGGCAAAGACTCCCTGCGCGCCAAGAGCGAACGCCAACCGCGCGGTGATTCCACCGGACCACATCGGTTTTAGCCCCAATCGCCGCGCGCGCTGCTCGATTGCGGCGATTTGTTCCAGCGTCAAAACCCCTTCCGGGTGCTGCGCATCGCGCACCAGATGCCGGCCAGCAAGCCGGTCGGGGCAGTCGAACAGCGCCAGCCCGGCGCCTGCTGCGCGTACCTTTTCCATCCACACAAGCGCCGCCTCCACGCAACGCGAGGCGTCGAAGACATCGTCCTCGGTGACCAGCGGCGTATCGACATAAAACGCCGGAACCGCGGTCCAACCCTGCGTCCAGCGGCTGACCAGCGCAACGACACGTTGCTGCTCGTCGAGAGTGAGCGGCACAAGCCCGTATTTTCCCGCCGTGAATCCGTAGGAGCGCGCCGCCTGCAGGCCCGTCCAGATCGTTCGCGCCGCAGAGTCTACGTCCACTTGATAGCGGTAGACGAGGCGGACACTGTGTTGCCGTGCGGCGGCGAAGAGATTACGGAGCGTAGCTGCGTCCACGATGTTGAGCAGCGACGCGACGCTCATGCGCTCACGCGCCGCGGGGGTCAGGTCGCCATCGATCGCGACCTCAGGAACGCTGGCCTGCGCGGCGATGGAAAGCACGCGCTTGATCTCTTCGGTCGCAACGTCATCGCGGATGGCGCCGGTCGCGATGGATAGAAGGGAGAGCTTGTGAAGCGAAGCCGGGCCGAGAAGCCCGCGACTGCGGGCAGTTTCCAGCTTTGCAACCAGCCTGGATACGGCTGCCGGCGCATCGGAGGGTTCGACCATGAGGCGGACTGTGAGTGGCCGCGGAACGCCGTCGGGAGTTTTCAGGAAAGGCTCGAAGGCCGCGATGATGCGCGCCAGCCATTCTTCTTCATTCTGCGCGGCAGCGGCGATGGAAAACTCCGGCAACAGCCGGTAGAGCCGCGCGTTCACTCGCACGCCAACGTTGGTGGAGCAGAGCGTGCGCTCAAACGCAGCCGCAATCAACTTCGCGTACTCATCGGGCCCGATCGGCCCTTCACCGGCGCTGACCATGCGCTCGCCGTCGATCATGACGCCCAGTGGCATGGGCGCTGCGGGGTGCAGGGCGTGGGCTTTGGCCGAAGCATAGGCGGCTCGCGCAATGGTTTCCGCGTTTTCGCCTTCGTCGCTCATGGCCAGCAGCGGCCCGAACCGCTCGGAGTCGTACTCATTGAGCGGTCCTGTCCATGGAGGGTACAGAACCGGCCACTCGGCCATCATCTCGCGCAGAGCGCCAGGGTCGTTGGCGCGGACGCCGGCTAACGCCAGCGCTCTGCGCTCATACCACGCACGGAGCGCCTCGTCCTGCTGCGCGAAATTGCCCGGCGCGGTTTGAGAAGGAAGGACCGCGGGCGCCGCGAGCAGGGCGGCTCCCTGAAGAAACCTTCTTCGCGTTACGGCTGAATCTGGCGTGCGCAAGGCATTGCTCTCCGATCCCGACCTCAGCTAGTGAGAGAATGCGGGGATTCTACGGCATCTCCAAAATGCTGGCATGGCTGAAAACCTGACGTCTGCATTGACTACGCTCACCGAAGTTACTCCGCATTATCGATCTGCGCCCTTTGCAACTTATCCGAATAATCGACGTAGACAGCTTTCCAGGTGGTGAAGAAGTCGAGCGCGCCCAGGCCTTCGCGATGGCCGTTGCCCGTGTGCTTCACCCCGCCGAAGGGCAGATGCACCTCGGCGCCGATGGTGGGCGCATTGATGTAGGTGATGCCGGCCTCGAGGTCGCGGATGGCAGTGAAGGCGCGGTTCACGTTCCGGGTGTAGAGCGCCGTCGAAAGACCGTAGTCGATGGAGTTCGAAATTTCGACCGCTTCTTCGAAAGTGGAGAATTCGATGAGCGCGACTACGGGGCCGAAGACTTCTTCGCGCGCGATGCGCATTCCGGGCGTGACACCGGCGAACACCGTGGGCTCGAAGAAGGTCCCGTGCGCGTAGAAGCCGCCGGTGAGCGCGTGGCCACCGCAGAGAAGCCTGGCGCCTTCACGCAGCGCGATCTCGACATACTTCTCCGATGTTTCGATTTGTGCAGCGTTCACCTGCGGGCCGACTTCGACCGACTCGTCGAGGCCATTGCCGACCTTGAGGTTCCTGGCTCGATCGACAAACTTCGCAGTGAACTCCTTGGCAATTCCCTTCTGCATCAGGATTCGGCTCGTGGCCGTGCAGCGCTGTCCGGTAGTGCCGAAGGTACCCCAGAGAGCGCCGTCGAGCGCGAGATCGAGATTCGCGTCGTCGAGGACGATCTGCGCGTTTTTGCCGCCCATCTCAAGCGAGACCTGCTTGAAGGTGACGGCGGCGTGCTGCGCGACCAGTGAGCCTACGGAGCTAGAGCCGGTGAAGCTGATGGCGCGCACATCGGGGTGGTCGACGAGCGCCGCGCCGGCTGTGGAACCGGTGCCGCAGACGATGTTGACCACGCCCGGCGGCAGGCCGGCATCGATGAGCGCCTGGACGAGGTTGTAGGTGGAGAGCGGGGTATCGGTGGCGGGCTTGATGACACAAGTGTTCCCCGCGACAAGCGCGGGAAAGAGCTTCCAGCTCGGGATGGCCATGGGGAAGTTCCAGGGCGTGATGAGGCCGACGACCCCGACGGGCATGCGCACGGACATGGCGAATTTGCTCTGGAGCTCCGATGGGGTCGTGACGCCGAACAGCCGCCTTCCCTCGCCAGCCACGTAGAACGCCTCGTCGATGGCTTCCTGCACGTCGCCGCGCGTTTCGGCCAGCACTTTGCCCATTTCGCGGGTCATCTCGCGGGCGTATTTTTCCTTGTTTTGGACGAGATTGTTGCCGGCACGGAGAAGAATCTCGGCGCGCTTGGGCGCGGGAACAAGGCGCCATGTGGCGAAGGCGTTCTTTGCAGCGGCCACGGCTTGGGCCACATCCTCGGTGTGCGAGGACGGAAACGCGCCGACGACGTCGGAGTGGTCGGCCGGGTTAAGGTTGAGGATGGTTTTACCGCTCGCGGCCGGGAGCCACTGGCCGCCAATCAAGTTGTGGTATGCCGGATAGGTCATGAGAGCCTCGAAAACCTGTGGACAGTGATCTGTGGTCAGTGGTCAGGAACATTTCCTGCCACCTACGGTCCCTCGCCTGCTTTGCCGCAATCCGGAGAACAGCATAATCCCGTTTCTGGTTTCCGGCCAGCCGGGAAACTCCGGCGGACTGTCGCGGACTCCCGTTTACTAAGCCGGCACGCTTGAGGGTACGCCCGTTTAAACCGTTTCCGGTCTGGCACTACGGCCAAAGGCAACTGGCCGTACAATAGGCATTGAGGTAGATTCGATTTTTCCATGTCTTTGAATGGATACCACTCCCGTTCCTCGCGGTCCCACGGGATTCGCTCGCTCTTCAGCATGTTTTCCAGCGATCTGGCCATCGATCTGGGCACCGCAAACACTCTGGTATACGCGGCCGGCAAGGGCATCGTTGTCAATGAGCCGTCGATTGTAGCCATCAACAAGAACACCGGTGAAGTGGAGGCCGTGGGCAACAAGGCCAAGGAAATGCTGGGGCGGACGCCAGGCAACATCGTGGCCATCAAGCCGATGAAGGACGGCGTGATTGCCGACTTCAAGATCACCGAGAAGATGCTCAACTACTTCATCCAGAAGGCGCACAACCGCAAGATGCTGGTGCATCCGCGTATCGTGATCGGCGTGCCTTCAGAGATCACGCAGGTGGAGAAGCGAGCCGTCGAGGACTCGGCCTACCGCGCCAAGGCCAGCGAGGTGTATCTGGTGGAGCAGGCCATGGTGGCCGCCATCGGCGCGGGACTGCCCATCACCGAGCCTTCGGGGAACATGGTGGTGGATATCGGCGGCGGAACAACCGACATCGCCGTCATTTCGCTCTCGGGGATTGTTTACTCGCGCTCGGTACGCATGGCCGGCAACCAAATGGACGAGGCCATCACCAATTACCTGAAGCGGAAATACAACTTGCTCATCGGCGAACGCACCGCCGAGCAGGTCAAGATCGAGATCGGATCGGCCTTCCCGCTGGATAAGCCGCTGACCATGGAGATCAAGGGACGCAACCTGATCGAGGGCGTGCCCAAGACCATCGCCATCGACGACAGCGAGATTCGCGAGGCGCTGGGCGAGTGCATCGCCGTGATCATGAACGCCATTCGCGTGGCGCTGGAGCGCACACCGCCCGAGCTTTCGGCCGACATCAGCGATCGCGGCATTGTGCTCACCGGCGGCGGCGCACTCCTCAAGAATCTTGACAAGCGCATTCGCGAGGAAACCGGGTTGCCTGTCTCTGTGGCCGACGATCCGCTGGCGAGCGTGGTTCTGGGCACGGGCAAAATGCTCTCGGACTTCCGCCTGCTGCGCAAGATCAAGATCGATTAACGACAGTGGTCAGTGGACAGTGGTCAGTGATCAGTGAAAACCGTTCAAGCCTGTATCTGACCACTGTCCACTGAACACTGATCACTGGCTCGTATGGAATCGTTCATTGCACGGTATCGGAACCTCGTTGTGCTGCTGGCCCTCCTGATGGCGCAACTCGCCGGTTTGGCGGTGCAGGTGCGCCGGACCAGCGGCGGCATGAGCACTCTCGATTCCACAGATCCGAGCGGCGTGCGCCTTATCCGCCTGTGGGCCAATGCCGTGATTTCGCCACCGGAGCGGCTGATTCACGCCTGCAACGCCGGAGTCGCGGGCCTGTGGTCCAACTACATTGACCTGTTCCATGTCCGCCAGCAGAACCAGGACCTGGAGAAAACCGTCGACCGGCTGCGGCTCGAGGAGGCCGCGTTGCTTGAAGACGCGCGCCAGGGCCAGCGGCTGCAGGCGATGCTTGGCTTCCAGCAAAAGTACATCTATGCCACCGTGGCCGCACAGGTCTACGGCTCCAGCGGCAGCGACCGCTCGCATGTCTTCTATATCGATAAGGGCGCGCGCGATGGCCTGAAGCCGGATCTGGCGGTGATTACGGCGGACGGTATCGTGGGCAAGGTGCGCGATGTCTTTCCCCACACCGCGCAGGTGCTGGCAGTCAACGATCCCTCCAGCGGCGCGGGCGTGATTCTGGAGACGACGCGCATTCGCGGGGTCCTTCGCGGCGACGTTTTGGGCCGACTGGAAGTCGTGGGCGTGACTGCCGATCAGCGCATTCAGGCTGGCGAGCACGTACAGACCGCAGGCGGCGACCTCATCTTTCCGCGCGGGCTGCCCGTCGGGGTGGTCGAGAAAGTGGAGCGCGATCCCGAACGCGACGGTCTCGTCGACATCATCCTCACACCGGCCGCGC
>Ga0326727_10009995_pt1 | contig 22890 bp, 18 predicted proteins | sample MB2enrmetagenome_FD_207643 | JGI IMG/M metagenome (GOLD analysis project Ga0326727, IMG submission 207643) | Lab enriched peat soil microbial communities from McLean, Ithaca, NY, United States - MB29MY | ecosystem: Environmental > Terrestrial > Soil > Wetlands > Peat | place: USA: New York...
TCCCCGCCGTACCAGAGATCCTCTTGTCTCTCACGCTTCTTGCGGGTACCCATCGCCATACGTCGATTGTACGGCCTAAACATTTCCGATACCAGATGTTTTACGACTTTAGACCCGGGCTGCTAACGCTGGCGTTGGCTACACCCGCCCCCACTACGTCAGATCGAACTTAGCCTGGTGCATCAACTGGTCGCTCTTCACCAGAACCGTGCGGCCCAGCACCTGCTCGATCTCTTGCAGGTAGTCGTTCTTGTTCGACTTCAGCACCTTCGCCACTTCGGGATTCACGCGCAGCGTGACTTCGCCTTCCAGCACTCCCGCCACTTTCTGCGCCTCTTGCAGAATCTCGCCCACTACGGTCGAAACGCTCTTCACGTACCCAGCGCCCTCGCAATACGGGCACGGTGCGCAAAGCGTGCGTTCCAGACTTTGCTTGACCCGTTTCCGCGTAATCGCCACCAGTCCAAAATCATTGAACTGGAGAATCTTGTACGGGGCTCGGTCGGCGCGCATGGCGTCTTCAAGAGCCTGCATGACTTTTTGCCGGTTCTTGCGCTCGTCCATGTCGATGAAGTCGACGACAATAATGCCGCCCAAATCGCGCAGCCGGATCTGCCGCACAATCTCCTTCACCGCGTCGGTGTTCGTCTTGACGATCGTGTCCTCGAGGCGATTGGACTTGCCTACATACTTGCCGGTGTTGATGTCGATCGCCACCAGCGCCTCGGTTTGGTTGATGACGATGTGTCCGCCGGACTTCAGCCATACTTTCGGCCGTAGCGCCTTTTCCAGTTCCGACGTGATATTGAACTCGTCGAAGATAGGCGTCTTGCGCGTGTAGAGCTTGATGCGTGTCACCAGTGCCGGCTGTAATCGCTGCACGAATCCCAGCACGTTCTCGTAAACCTCTTCGTTGTCCACCCAGACGGTTTTGAACGAGGAGGTGAGCTGGTCGCGCAGAATACGCTCCACTACGTCCAGGTCGTGATGAATCAGCAAGGGGGCGGATCTCTTCTCCGCCTTCTGCCGGATGTCCAGCCACATGTTGTACAGGAACAGCATGTCCGCGCGCAGTTCGTCTTCGCTCCGGCCGTCGCCCGCGGTGCGCACGATGAATCCGCCTGGCATGCCCGTCCGATTTGCCTGGATGATACGTTTGAGCCGCAAGCGCTCCTCCTCGCTTGGAATCTTGCGCGAGATGCCAACATGGTCGACGGTCGGCATATAAACCAGAAACCGTCCCGGCAGCGCGATATGCGAAGTAATGCGCGCGCCTTTCTGGCCCAGCGGCTCTTTGGCGATCTGTACGATAATCTCCTGCCCCTCGCGCAGCAGATCGCTGATCGATGGCGGCACGGATTTGTCCGCTCGCGATGCTGCACGCCCGCCTTCGGATCGCGGTTCGCTCCGAACCTCTGGCGCCCGGATTTCGCGAGGCGCGGGTGTTTGCCCCTCTGCTGGGGCAGGTCCACCCGTCCGCATTTTACGGCGCATCCGGCGCGACATGCGGTGCAAATAACGCGGGCCCTGCTCGCGCAGGGTGGCGGTCAGACTGGTTGGGATGCGGGCCGGCTCCACACCCTCTTCGAGCGGCGGCTGCGCTTCCGATGCTTCTAACTCACCGCCGTTTTCCCCACCGGTCTCTTCTTCCGCGGCCGTTTCGGCCTCCACAATCTCCTCAATCACCTCTTCACTCACGATCGCGACTACGGGCGCCGCTTCCTCGGCGGCAGGGGCCTCTACCGCGGCCTCAGGTTCGCGCGGCTCCGGTACTTCGGCAACGGCAACAACTGCGATTGGCTCCGCTGTCTCTTCGGCTTCTTCTGCTGCGGCCGCGGCTGGTTCCACGGCCTCCACAGGCTCGGCCTCCGGCCCTTCGTCCGAATCCGCCGGAGTCGCTTCCGTGCCTTCATTCGCACCGTATTTGGCAAGCGATTCCCCCGGTAAAACCGGAAACTCTTCTTCGTTGCTTTCACCCGCTTCCGCTACTTCGGCCGGCGGACCTTCTGGCCGCGTGCGCGGAGAGAAATACTTCGACTCGGGAAGGCCGCCACGCCCTCCGCGGTTCCGGCGCCTGCGCGAGCGATGGCCGCGGCGGTCTCCGCGGTTGTCGTTCCGTGGGTCACTGCGTAAGTCGCGCTCCCCGGTGCGGGGCTCGGGTGTCGAAACAGCTACAGGGCCATTTGAAGCCGGTACCGCCGGCTCAGCCGAAGCGATAGCCTCCACCACAGGCTCGCCCGTCGACGGAGCAGACTCGGGCGCTGGTGCAGACGCTGGCGCTGGCGCACCATCGCCCTTCTCCAGCTTGAGTACCTTGTCCTCTACGCTCGATACAACCTTGTCGTACTCGTCGTTGTCTTCGAAAAAATCGGAAACGTACAGGAAGGCATCGCGATCGAGACCGATGTCTACGAACGCCGATTGCATACCCGGCAGGACGCGCGTCACTCGGCCTTTGTGAATGCTGCCGGCCAGCGAGTATTCCTTCTCGCGCTGATAATAAATCTCGACGACCTGATCGTCTTCGATCAGAGCCACGCGTGTTTCGTGGCGCGTCGAAGATACCACTAACTCTTTGGACATTGCATTCCTCCGTTGGGTCCAGAGGATCTGAACCGGGAGGAACGTGGCCACCCCGCGTGGTCTCGCCATGCGCCGGCGGCGAACTGCCGCGCCGCGCCTACGATAAACAGAAGCTCACGCTTGCCGGGCCGGTGGAGAAACTTTCCTCTACACCCGCCGCCGGCCGGGGAACCCGCTCCTCGTTCGAACTGCGCTCTCCCATGGAGCGCCAACCGGTCCGAGAGTCCTTGTTAGGTCCCCAACAAAATTTTCTAGGCGGCCCCAGCCGCCCGGTCTCTTCCCCTTAACAAAACCTCAGTTCACAAAACGTCGTACCCGAACGTTGTTCACCAACCCCAGCATGAGGAAAATCGACAGCATGCTGGAGCCGCCCGCGCTCATCAGCGGCAGCGGAATCCCGGTGACTGGCATACGGCCCACCACCATTCCTACGTTGACCAGGACATGGAACAGCACCAACGCTGCCACGCCCATGCAGATATACATTCCAGCCCTGTCTGGCGCCGTTTGCGCGTTCTTCACAATCTGCATCAGCAGCATGAAGTACAAGGCCAGCACTACCACAACCCCCACAAACCCATGCTCCTCGGCGAAAGCGGCAAAGATGAAATCCGTATGGGGCACCGGCAGGAACCGCAATTGTGTCTGCGTTCCGTGGGCCACCCCTTTTCCCCACATTCCCCCCGCGCCGACCGCGATTTTCGACTCGATCACCTGATACCCGGTTCCTCGAGGGTCGCCCTCAGGGTTCAGAAAACTTACCAAGCGCGCCTTCTGATACGGTTGCAGAAAATGGATGCCGACCGGCAGCACCAGAACCACGATGACTGCCGCCACTACCACATATCGCCAGTTGAGGCCCGCCAGAACCGCTCCAACTGCCAGAATCGGGAGATAGGTGAGAGCCGTTCCGAGATCGGGCTCCTTAATGACCAGCAGCATCGGCGCCACAATTAAAGCCATTATTTTCAATAAGTCCCGGGTTTCCAGATTGTCGCCGCGCAGCTCGGTCATGAAACGAGCTACCAACAATATTATCACCAGCTTGACGAATTCCGACACTTGAAGATGAAACCCCGGCGCGAGCGGAATCCAGCGTGTGGAACCGAACGCTTGCTTGCCGGCTACCAGCACCGCGAGCAACAGGATCAGGGAAAGCCCATACAACGTCCAGACCCGGGTCATCAAGGTGTGGTAGTCGATGGCGGTGCAAATCCACATGAGCACCAGGCCAACCACCACCCAGACTATCTGCTTCCACCATGCGTCCTGCCACTGGGTTCCAATCGCCGCGCTGAAAATCTGGACGACTCCTAAAGCACAGATAATAAGCACGATGACCAGCATGCCCCAGTCAATATCGCGGAGATTCAGGTAGCCACTCATTCGCGCTCCGATGCCGGCGTTTGTTCCTGCTCGGGAGTAGTGGGAGCAGGTGGCTTAGCCGCCACCAGGCTTTGCCCTAGCCGTATCTTCTTGTCAGACCAAGCTTTAAGCACTTCACGCACAAGGGCCGCTGTATAGGCGCTCTTCTCGCCACCCTCCCAGAGCCCAGCAACCACGATTTCTGGATGCTCGGGCGGTGTGAATCCTACAAACCAGGCGTTGTCCTTCGGCGCCTTGCCACCCTTTTTGAGGAATGCGTTCGAAGCGAGTTGTGCCGTGCCGGTTTTGCCGCAAATTTCGATGCCGGGGATCCTCGCGCGAACACCCGTTCCGCCCTCGTTCACCACGCCGCACATGCCGGAAACAACTTTGGCGACGTTCTCGGGATTAAGGGGATATTGATGCGGCGGTTCTGGCTTTGCGGACTTAAGTAGGTGTGGTTTATACCAGATACCACCCATCGCTAGGCCGCCGATGGCACGCGCCATTTGGATCGGCGTCACTGTAGTGGCACCTTGTCCGATAGACACGGAAATAGTTTCCCCGGCGTACCATTTCTGACGGAAATTCCGTATTTTCCACTCCGACGAAGGGACGACGCCGGCGGCTTCGCCAGGGAGGTCGATCCCGGTGGGGTGGCCGTACCCAGCCTGAGTGGCGAACAAGGCAATCTGGTCGATGCCGAGTTTGTTGCCTACATTGTAGAAATACACATCACAGGACTTCACGATGCCTTTGTGGAGAGAAACCGTACCGTCGACTTCATGGCACTTGTAGTAATGACCGTAAAACGTTGCTCCACCTGGGCAATGGACGGTGTACTGGTCGTCGATAGTCCCCGTTTCCAGGCCCGCGATGGCGATGATGGGTTTGAACGTCGAACCGGGCGCGAACTGGGCTTGAATGGCGCGATTCAGCAGGGGGTGGTCGGGATTATCCACCAACTCCTTCCAATCAGAGGACTTAATGCGCACCGAGAACTTGTTGGGATCGAAAGTGGGACGGTTGGCCATGGCCAGCACTTCGCCGTTGCGGGGATCAAGCGCGACAATGGCGCCTTTGCGGCCGTCGAGAGCCAGTTCGGCGGCGGCCTGGAGGTCCAGGTCGAGGGTCGTCTGGAGGTTCCTGCCGGAAATAGCTTCTTTAGTTCCAAGCACTTGCCGTTCACGGCCGCGGTTGTCGACCACGACTTCCCGTTGCCCGTCGACGCCCATCAAGCTGTCGTTGTACTGTTTCTCCAGGCCGAACTTGCCGATGATAGAGCCGGTATCGTACTTGGCAAATTCGGGCTCATCCAGTTCCGATTCACTGATTTCACCGGTGTAGCCGATGACGTGCGCCCCAAACCCATTTTGCGGGTACATGCGGCGCTGGGCGTGAATCAGTTCCAGCTCGGGGAAGAAATCCACGTCTTTGTGAGATTCGACGAAGGCGATATCGGCCGGGGTCAGCTCCTGTTTAATTATGATGGGCTCATACTTGGGCCGGGACTGGTAGCGCTTGAGCTGGAGGAGTAGGTCGTCATAGTCGAGATGCAGGCCGTCCGCGATGGGCCGCAAGTGCTCTGGTTTCAAGGTTTCGCGGGAGAGAATGACGCTCCAGGACAAGTGGTTGTCAACAATGACCCGCCCATCGCGATCGAGGATTTTCCCGCGTGGCGCAATAATTGGCAAGGATTTGATGCGGTTGCGTTCGGCGAGCTCGTTATAAAGCTCGGGATTGCGCACCTGGAGGTCCCAGAAACCGGAGATCAGGAACAGAAAAATGGCGACCGTGACGTATTGAAAAACGGCAATGCGCGCAGAGGCGAACTTGGGATCATCCCGCAGTACTGGTTTCGACGAAGCCTCGTGCTGCGTCTCCGGCTCGATCGGAAGGAGCTTCACGGCAGGTTTGGGAACTCGACCTTCTACTTATAGTCTAGCCGAAAAACGGAACCTTGCGACAGCTTCCTTTTGGAAACAAATTCCCGAGAATATTTACGTCGATGAGGCCACCTTAATTACACCGTGCGGAACATGATCGGTATCGGGTTGGCGCTCCTCGTGTGTGTGAACGTTGCATTCGGATGGGGAACGGAAGGGCATCGGATCATCGCGCTCATTGCGGCCAAACACCTATCGCCACAAGCGCAGGCGCGCATCCGGGTGTTGCTGGCGGCGGACGCGCAAGCGGGGCCCTTGCTGGCGAAGGGCTCTGACCTGGGGACGGCCATGGCGGCAGTCGCAACCTGGGCTGACGAAATCAAGGGCGAGGCGTTGGGAGCGGGCACCGACAACTGGCATTTCCTGGACCTCGCGGCGACCGACGGGGCGGCGCAGTTGAGCCAGCGATGTCCGAACAATGATTGCGTCACGGCGCAACGGCGGATCATGACGGCCAATCTGCAAGCGGGCGCAAGCCTCACAAATGGCGCGAATACTTACACACCGACCCAGCAACTGGATTTTGTGATTCACTTCATGGGCGACCTGCACCAGCCGTTGCATTGTGCCACCAACGCGGATGCGGGCGGAAACTGCCTGAAGACGCGGGGGTTTGATGAGAATGAGCTTCACGCAACGTGGGACACGGGCCTCGTGACGCAATTGTTCGAGAATGCCCAAGGCCATAAGATGAGCGAGGCGGACCTGGCGACCGCGCTGGATGCGGAGTTTGCGAGCTAATTCACGGGCACGGCGAGCCTCACCGACTTCGACCAGATAGCGCTGGAATCTCGGACGTGGCGTTTCAGGCGGCGTATGGTCCGATGATACAGCGTGGCGCTCTGCCGGGCGTCGAGCCAAGACCGTATCTCAACGTCAACGTCAGCGAGTGCGCGACCCAGGCGCCGGACTTTTACAACATCCAGCCTCCGGTGGACCTGACGACGTACTACAACGACGCTACTCTCGACGCGGTCCGCCTGCAGCTGGCGAAGGCGGGGTACCGGCTGGCGGCGGTGTTGAACAACACGCTGCAGTGATCAACGATAAACTAGTGGTATGGACTGGACACTCTGCGGCGCGGTCGACCGAAGCCCAGGGAAGCTCGGCGGAACATGGTGCTTCCGTGGCACGCGACTGCCGGTGGCCACGCTGTTTGAACACCTCGACCAGGGCTCAACCATAGACGAGTTCTTGGAATGGTTCCCGTCTGTCAGCCGGGAGCAGGTGCATGACGTTCTTACCTTTGCCAAGAATTCCCTAGAATCGCCCGCGGCAGTTGCGTGAAGATCCTGTTCGACGCCAACACTCCGGCCCCGCTTGCGCGTTTCTTACGAGGACATGAGGTGGTGCGATCGGATGAATTAGGATGGCAAGGGCTGGAGAATGGTGCCTTACTCGATGCAGCGGAAAATGCGGGGTTCGATCTACTCCTGACCTGCGATCAGAACGTGCGATATCAGCAGAATTTTAGCAGCCGTAAGCTGTCCCTTGTTGTCCTATCCTCGAATCACTGGCCGACCCTGCGGCGAGTGGCAGCGCGAATCGCCAGTACCGTGGATTTCGTGCAAACCGGTCAGATCGTTCGTGTCGATGTCGCGGTGTTGTAGGCCCCATTGCTCTGACCGACCGCCAGGGAAGCATAAGGAAGGGTAGGGGGCTTCTCGACCGGATTACTTCCTGATGGTCGACTACTCACCCGGAACAGACGATCACATAGCGTTTTGCTGATTACTGACCGACTCCAACGGCGGAGCGCTGGGCGAGCGAAGAGTCCGAATATCCCGCATGGGTGGTTGGCCGAAGAAACGGCTGTATTCGCGGTTGAATTGGCTGGCGCTTTCGTATCCGACCTCAAAGGCTGCGCTTGCGGCGTCCAGACCATCGATGAGCATGCGGCCTCGCGCTGCCTGCAACCGAAGCTGTTTCTGATACTGAAGCGGACTCATGGCGGTGAGCACGCGGAAATGATGGTGCAGGGTGGACACGCCCATGCCCGCGATATCTGCGAGATCCTCCACCCGCAGCGGCTTGGCATAGTTCGCCCTGATCCAGGCGATCGCTCTTGCCGTCCGGTTGCTCTGCTCACCGAGCGTTGCAATCGCGCGAAGCCTTGCGCCCGCCGCGCTCTGAAGGATTCGGTAGATGATCTCGCGTTGAATCAGGCCGCTGAGAAAGGGAATGTCCTGCGGCGTGTCGAGCAGGTCCACGAGCCGGCAGCACGCATCCAGCAACTCCGCCGTGGTTTCACCGGTGGCCATTGCAGGGCTGTCAGAGGCCGCCGCAGGCACCTGAATCTCCTCCCGGCTGAGGAGCTCCCGGACTACGGGCATTTCGAACTTGAGCAAGAAGCATAGATAGGGCAGCTTTTCACTCGCCTCAATCACGTGGCTGACGACTGGTAAGTCGAGCGACGTCAGCAAGAATCGCGAGGCATCGTAGATGAAAACATTTCGGCCGAGTTCGACTCGTTTTCGCCCCTGTGCAACCACAGCCAGGCTTGGCTCGTAGGTCACTGAGAGCGGAGCCGTGGGAGCGGTCCACCGGGTAAACATCAAGCCGGGCACGCCGGTTATTAGTTTCTCTGTGGAGCCAATGAACAAGGCAATCTTGCGAGCCAGTTCAGCACGCAATACGCCTACCTTATCTTGTAACAGAGACGCCTCTCCACTGGGTTTTTTCATACGCTTTCCTCTAACCTAGAATAACCTCCGGCCCGGGACGTGGATCAATAGTGCAAGAGAAATAGGCAATAAATAGGAAGGATCAGGATACCGCTTCCAGGGCGCTCGAATCTAACCTGGAGAAAAGAGAAAACGGTTCCGAAGGAGAAACAATGCAAAAGCGCAAACTTGGAAAAACTGGCCTGGAAGTTTCCGCTCTCGGGCTCGGCTGCATGGGGATGAGCTTTTCCTACGGCCCGCCCAAAGACAAACAGGAGATGACTGCTCTTCTCCGGGCAGCCGTGGAACGCGGCATCACGTTCTTCGACACTGCCGAGGTCTACGGCCCGTTCACGAACGAAGAACTTGTGGGCGAAGCCCTCGCTCCCTTCCGCAAGCAAGTGGTGATCGCCACCAAGTTTGGGTTCGATCTGAGTGGCAGCGATCACCGGCCGGGAGCGGCAGGACTGAATAGCCGGCCGACGCACATCAAGCAGGCCGTCGAGGGCTCGCTCAAGCGGCTCAAGGTGGATGTCATTGACTTGCTCTATCAGCATCGGGTCGACCCGAACGTGCCAATCGAAGACGTAGCGGGAACGGTGAAGGATCTGATTCAGGCGGGCAAGGTCAAGCACTTCGGCCTTTCCGAAGCAGGCGTGCAGACGATCCGCCGCGCGCACAGAGTGCAGCCGCTCACTGCGCTCCAGAACGAATACTCACTGTGGTGGCGGCGCCCTGAGGCAGAAGTCATCCCGACGCTCGAGGAACTTGGAATCGGGCTGGTCCCGTATAGTCCGCTAGGCAAGGGGTATCTGACGGGGAAGATCGACGAAAACGCGAAATTCGATAGTTCCGATTTCCGCAGCACACTGCCTCGCTTCACGCCGGAGGCTCTCAAGGCGAATCAGGCTTTCATTGATCTGCTCGCCAGCATTGGGAAACGAAGGAAGGCGATACCGGCTCAGATCGCGCTCGCGTGGCTGCTGGCACAGAAGCCATGGATTGCACCGATCCCAGGCACCACGAAGCTGCATCGCTTGGATGAGAACATCGGGGCAGTGTCAGTCGAACTCACGCCAGACGATCTGCGAGACATCGATGCCGCCGCCTCCAAGATCACGGTGCAAGGGGCTCGCTACCCCGAAAAGCTGGAGGCGATGACCGGCCGCTGAGCGAAGAACGGCAACGTTATCGGCCGAGCGTCGTGGACAAGTAGTCGACGATGACTTTCACTTCGGCGTCGGAGGCTTGCGCGCCGCGCGCGACCATTCCTTGCACTACCGAGTTCCATTCGGCGGCATTCATTCGCTGGCTTGTGACCACCTCTACGGAATGACAGCCTGTTCCGCAGGTTTTTTCGACTAACGCTTTTGCGCCTCCCGGCGGCAACACCAGGGGCGCAAACGCTCCGACTTTTGGCACCCCACGGCGTGCCGCGACGTTTGCGGCTACTGTCTTCGCAACCGAAGCGGGCAGCGGCTTCCGGCTGACATCGGGAAGCGCAAACGCCACCAGGCTATTGCTCAGCCCGCCGCCCAGGTAGCCACCGCCGCCCGCGGCCATCAGGGCAACGTATTGCCGTCCGTCGCGGCCCATGTAGGTGATCGGACTGGTGTGCCCGCTCGCTTCCAGCTTGGTTTCCCAAAGCAGCTTCCCGGTTTGCGAATCGAATGCGCGGAAGCGGGAATCATTCGTCGCGCCGATGAAGACGATACCGCCCGCGGTCGCTATGCTCCCGCCCATGTTCAGCGATCCCGTATCGCGGACGCCGATCGCCTCCAGAGCTTCGATCCGCCCCAGCACGGATCGCCACGCGATGTCGCCCGAAGCCAAATCGACCGCGATCAGCTCTCCGAATGGCGGATTCTGGCACGGTATGCGTGTCTCCCGATTCCAGAATCGCGCATAGGTCCCATAGGCAGAGGTCCGCACATAGTCCTCGCCCCGCTTCTCCATGTGGCCCCACTGCCCGATGTGCATCACGTTCACGAACAGCAAGCCCCGCGGGGGGTCTACCGATACACCACCCCAATTCCCTCCGCCGAGCGTGCTCGGAAAAAACAGCGCGTTCCCTTCGAGCGGCAGTGGCGTGTAGGGCGGGCCGATTTGCATGTCATTTGTTTCAAACAATTCCCTGCAAAAGCGTGCGTGATCGGGCGAGCGGTCATACATCTCCTCAAGGCGAAATGTGTTCTTCCCAAGCGGCGGAGGCTTCACGGGAAAGGGCTGCGTCTTTGACGTGACTTCCCCAGGGACGGCCGATTGGGGCACGGGCCGTTCTTCTATGCCGTAGACTGGCTCTCCGGTCACACGGTTAAACACGAACAGCAGGCCCATCTTGGTGATTTGCGCGACGGCCGGGATTTTGCGACCGCCGCGGTGAATCTCGAACAGAGCCGGGGGTGCAGCGAGGTCGTAGTCCCAGAGGTCGTGATGCACGATTTGCTGATGCCATTTCTTTGCGCCCGTGCGCGCATCGAGTGCGACCAGCGAGTTTCCATACAGGCCGTCGCCGATGCGATCCGCGCCATAGAAGTCGGAGGTCGGAGCGCCGAGAGGCGCATAGACAATGCCGCGCTGCGCATCAATCGTGAAGAATCCCCACACGTTAGTGCCGGATCGATTCTTCCAGCCACCGGGAGGCCACGTCTCAGATCCCGGTTCCCCGGGCCGCGGCACGGTGTGAAAGGTCCAGAGCAGCTTACCGGTCTTGGCATCCCATCCGCGAATGTCGCCGTAGGCACCAGAGCTGGGCGAACCCTCGCCGTTGCTGCATCCGGTAATCACAACATCGCCAAACACCGCGGGTGGCGAATCCAGGGCATAGCGACCGTCCTTCAGGCCGTCCAGCACGCCCTTCTTCAGATCCACACGCCCTTCATCGCCAAATCCGGGCGCGGGTTTCCCGGTAGTCACATCGAGCGCCAACAGAAAATACCCATTGCCGGTAAACACGCGCGGATGCACGCTGCCGGTACCCTTCCAGTACGCCAGCCCGCGCAGAGCCACGGGCGACGCGTCGTGTTTCCAGAGCAACTCGCCCGTCTCTGGCACCAGCGCATAGACGCCATCGGGAGCCGTTACGTACATGACGCCGTTCTCAACAATGGGTATGGCTTCCGATCCAGGCTTTCCGGTACGAAACGTCCACGCGGGCTGCAGCCGTTCGACGTTGCCTGCATGGATCTGGCGCAAGGTGGAATATCGCATGGCACCGGGGTCATTTCCGTACGTAGGCCAATCCGTCTGGGCAAAGCCAGAGGTGGCGAGCAACAGCAGGGGGGCGAATCGAGTCACCTCACTACTCTAGCGGATTCCGGTTTTCCGGCAGGACGAGCTAGGCGCGCTCTTTCAGCTTGTCAAGAAAATGAAATAGCGAGACGGCGACAATGGCGTTCAGCAGCCCCAGCACGAGGGTGCGCTGGGTTTCAAAGGCTACCTGCTGGCCGAGGAGGCCGCGGGAGAGCGCCCAGAAGATGAACTGATGGAAGACGAAGAAGAAGAATCCGAGGATCAAGCGGATGAGGGGATGGTCGACGTCGAGGCGCAAACCGACGGAGGCGGCGACATAGCCGACGATGGTCTTGGTGATGCCGAACATACCCAGAGGGTTTTTGGACAGGGAGTCCTGGGCAAGGCCGACGAACGCGCCTACGAAAAGGCCGCCGATGGGACTGCGGCGCATGAGCGCGAAATACACGGTGACGATCAGGGGAAGCTCGAGATACGCCAGAAACTGGAAGAACAGCGGAATATAAACCTGAAACAGGATGGCGGCGAGCGGCACCAACAGCAGCACCCAGGCTTTGAAACGCGAAATCTGGGTTTCGCGCTGACCGTAAAGCAGCGAATGCTCGTCGGAGTATCTCATTGGTTGTCCGGTTTGGCGGTGGGAGCGGCTGCGGGAGCGGCGGGCGGCTTAGCTGACGGAACCGGTTTTGCGGCGGGGGGTTTGTCGCCCGGCTTGATCTGAAAATTGAAATCGACCGGCTTGGAGCCTGGGGGATTCTCGCCAAACTTGTGGCCCTGTGCGTCGCCGATGTCTTTGTAGTGTTCGCGGATTTTGTCGGCGTCGGTGGGCAGGACGGGAGCGCCGTTCGCGCCGGGGTTGGAAGCGTCCTGGGCTGATGCGGGCTGGGCGTCAGCCGGGCCAGCGGGTGGTGGCGGACCTACATAGACATCCTGAGAAGCGGTTTTCAGATCGGGAATTTCCTGGTGCACACCTTGCAAGACAATCAGGACTTCTTCGAGACCGCTCGCCAGGCCTGCGGGATCCAGACTAATCTCCTGAAAAGGATTCCCCGGCCGCGCCGCGGTCACCTGGCCAACGGGCATTCCCTTCGGGAAGATACGATCGTCGCCGGAGGTATAGAACCATTCGCCGGTTTCGACTTTCTCTTCGTTCTGCACGTAGTCGACGCGGCAGTTGCCGTGGCCAATGCCTTTCAAGATGCCGCGCACGTGGTTCTTCTGCGAAACGACGCCGGCGGCGAAACTGGGATCCGTTGCGAGCAGAACGAGCGACGCGGTGGGATAGGCAGCCAGCACTTTCCCGACAATGCCGTCGGGTGTCACGACGCCCATGCCCTTCTCCACGCCCAAGGTGGAGCCGCGATCCACGAAGACGGCGCTGGCGGAAGCGCCGGTGGCAGTGGCGATGACGCGGGCGGCGATCATCTTCGAAAGAGATCGCTGTTCGAATGCCTGGAGAGCTTTGGCACGGTCCGCGGTGGCGAGTTCAGTCTTCAAGAATTGATTTTCGAGCTTCAGGCGGCCCAACTCGGTGCGCATGTGCTCATTTTCGGAGTGGGTGTCGCGCAGGAACACGTAATTCTGCAAGAAGCCTTCGGTGCCGCCGCGCGCGCCTTCGATGGTGCGCGCCAGAGGCGTGACGGCGGTGACGGCCCAGACGCGGATGAGGCGGACATCGCTATCATTCTTGACCTGGTAAGCCAGCAGGATGAGCTGTGCGAAGATCACCAGCAGCAGAACCGTGATGTTGCGGTAGCGGTTGAGCAGGGTCTCCATGGGCGTTAGGCGGATACTTGCCGCGCGGGGTACCTCAGTCGATCGAGATCTTGCGCAGAAGCCTAAAGTCGCTCAGCATCCGGCCCGTTCCCAGAACCACCGAAGCCAGAGGGTCGTCGGCGATGGACACTGGCAACCCGGTCTCTTCGCGAATCCTCTTATCCAAATTCTTAAGCAAGGCGCCGCCTCCCGTCAACACGATGCCGCGGTCGCTGATATCCGCCGAAAGTTCGGGAGGGGTCCGCTCCAAAGCGACGCGCACGGCGTTCAAAATAGTGGCGACACACTCGGAAAGCGCTTCCCTAATTTCGCTGTCATCGATGGTGATGGTTTTCGGGACGCCTTCGATCAAGTTGCGCCCCTTGATCTCCATGGTGAGGGGCTTATCCAGAGGGTACGCAGAGCCGATTTCGATCTTGATGGCCTCGGCGGTGCGCTCGCCGATCAGGAGGTTGTACTTGCGCTTGAGGTACTGCATGATGGCGTCATCCATCTCATTGCCGGCGACGCGCACGGAGCGGGAGTAGACGATGCCGGAAAGCGAGATGACGGCGACGTCAGTTGTGCCACCGCCGATATCGACAACCATGTTGCCAGAAGGCTCGGTGATGGGGAGTCCGGCGCCGATGGCGGCAACCATCGCCTGTTCGACCAGGTGTACTTCGCTGGCTTTGGCACGATAGGCCGAATCCATGACGGCACGCTTTTCCACCTGCGTGATTTCCGAGGGCACGCCGATGACGATGCGCGGGTGCACCAGCATTTTGCGGTTGTGCGCCTTCTGGATGAAGTAGTTCAGCATGCGCTCGGTGACCTTGAAATCGGCGATGACGCCGTCCTTCATGGGCTTGATGGCGACGATGTTGCCAGGTGTGCGGCCCAGCATCTCTTTGGCTTCTTTGCCTACCGCTTCCACTTCGCCGGTATTCTTGTTGAGCGCGACGATGGAAGGTTCATTGACGACGATGCCTTTGCCCTTCGCGAATACGAGCGTATTGGCGGTGCCCAGATCGATGGCGAGATCCGAGGAGAACAGACTAAACAAAGAGCGAAGATTCATGCGAGGTTCACTGCGAAAGACCGGATCGGACCAGCTCTAAAGGGAATGTTAGCATAATTCTGGAAATGCGCCTCTTAAATTTGGCGCGCATTAACCAATGCGAGCAATGCGGAAATGCAGTAGCACATGGATGAATGTTCGATAACGCGGGGCCGCAATTTTCCGGGAGTGCGGAGCAGCCGCCGCGCCTTCGTGCTTGGTTCGGTTACAGCGCTCGCCTGCGGCCGGCGGCGCGCCACGGGATTTCCGGGTTACGCATTTGTGGCGAATGCGGGCGAGCGGTCAGTGGCGGCTGTGGACCTGACCAGCTTCACGGTAGTGCGGCAGATCCGGCTCGACGCGGCGCCGGAGGCAGTAGTGGCACATCCCGAGGGCCAATCAGCCTATGTGCTGACCCCGCAAACCGGGACCATCTACGAAATCGATGCCGTCGACCTAACAGTGAAACGCAAATTATCACTGAAAGCTACAGCGGTGGCCATGCGGCTGGCGCCTGGCGGGGCGTTCTTGTGGGTGCTTTGCCGATCGCCGCACATGCTGGTTCGGGTCGCGCCAGACAAATTCGAGACGGGCGCACGGCTGAGGCTGCCCAGCGATCCAGTGGACTTCGACCTGAGCAGTGACGGCTCGGCGGCGGCCGTGGTGTTTCCAGAGATGGGAGCGGTGGGCTTATTGGAACTAGGGAAGCCGGCTGTGGCGCGTGTGGTACAGGCCGGCGAAGATCCGCGCGCCGTGCGTTTCCGGCTGGACGGCCGGCAAGCGCTGGTTGCCAATCGGAGCACGCGCACGCTGACGGTTCTGGATTATAAGAGCGGCGCGGCGCTGGTCCGCTTGCCGCTACCGGTGGAACCGGAGAATTTCTGCGTGAAGGCCGATGGAGGCGAGGTTTTCATCACGGGGAAGGGAATGGATGCGGTGGTTGTGGTGTACCCGTATCGGACTGAAGTCGCGGAGACACGGCTGGCGGGAAGAGCTCCGGGAGTCATGGCGATTTCAGAGTCGCCGGAGTACTTGTTTGCAGCGAATCCCGAAACCGGGGATGTGACCGTGCTCGAAGTGGAGACGGGCGACGTGCTCGCGGCGGTGAAAGTGGGGCAGGAGCCGTGTTGCATCACGTTCACTCCGGATAGCCAGTTCGCGCTGGTGGTGAATCACCGGTCGGGAGACCTGGCGGTGATTCGCGTGGTGGCCATTCAGCCGGGGCGCAATAAGACGGCTCCGTTATTTACCATGATTCCGGTGGGCACGGAGCCGGTTAGCGCAGCGGTGGTGTAGAGCAGGTTCTAGGTGCTAGTGCCGGTAGTGGCCGCGCATGGCGCGATGGATGCGCTTGATGCGGCGCTTTTCCTCCTGGGCGGCGCGTTGATCGAGTTTGCGGTCGAGGTGGGCTAGTTCGCGCTGCATCTTGGTGTAGTTGGCCAGGCGGGCTTGGTCGATGCCGGAGCCAGCCACGGCACAGCCGGGCTCGCCTTGATGGCGGCAGTCGCGGAAGCGGCAGTTCGCGGCGAGCGTGGAGATGTCGGAAAACGCGGTGTCGACGCTATCGGCGCCAGCCCACAATTGCAACTCGCGTAGGCCAGGTGTGTCGATGAGGAGCCAGCCGCCGGGCGCGAGAAACAACTCGCGGCGGACGGTGGTGTGGCGGCCACGGCTGTCATCGGTGCGGACTTCCTGCACGCGCTGCTGTTCACGCCCCAGCAGACGGTTTACAAGCGTCGATTTGCCGGCGCCCGAGGAGCCGGCGAACGCGGCGGTGAGGCCGGGTTGGAGATGGGCTTCGGGAGCCGGCAAGCCCCAGCCTTCCCGGGCGCTGATGGCGAGAACGGGCGCGCCGGAAGCCAGCGCTGACACGCTCCCGGCTGCTTGGACGACGTCGATGCACACATCGGCTTTGTTCAGGACAATGATAGGTTTGGCGCCGCTTTCCCAAGCCAGCAGCAGGTAGCGTTCGAGGCGGCGGGGGTTGAAGTCGCCATCCAAGCCGCTGACGACGAACAGAATGTCGATATTGGCTGCGATCACCTGCTCGCGCGTGGCGGAACCGGGCTGCTTGCGGGAGAATGCGGTCTGGCGCGGCAAGACTTCTGCGATGCGGTGGCCGCCTTCGAGCGATACCCAATCGCCGACCGCCGGCCAATCTTCGGAGAGGTGACGAAGGCGTCCGCCGACGGTGGCTTCGCACTCGCCGGATTGGGTCCAGACGACGAATCGATCACGGTCCACGGCTGCTACGCGCGCGGGTTCGGAGGCAGGCTCAGACAGGCGTGAAAATTCACTCTTGAAATACGAATTCCATCCCAACTTTTCGAGGGACATTTCCTAATCCTTTTTTGACACTTAGACTTGTGACCTCGGCCGCGGGATGCGGCCGGACGCGTCAATCAGGATTAGGCAAGGACGGTCAGTGGCGCTCTCACGGAGATTCTACCGGAGGCGTGGCGCGACTTGCAATGCTGGCTGCCGGTTCGTAGCCGGGACAGACGAGGACTGGGAGTGGAGGATACTTGCGAAAGCGCGGATCATGAAACGAACGTTTGCAGAAGTAAAAGGTCGAGCCCCGATCGGAGCGGTTGAGCTGCACATGCCGGCATGCGGCACAGAGGCCTACGGAAGGATCGGGGTGTGGTTCCGGTGGAGTCACTTCGGTGGCGGAACGATGTGGTCCACATCGCCGACTCCGTAGGCAGGGCCGAGCGTCCGGTAGTCCACTCCGGCGCGGCCGTTCCGGTCCCACGAAATCTTCCCGTTGCGAAGGGTCATTTCGCACTCGAGACGCTGCTTTCCGGAGAGCCTGGCGCCGGCTGCGTCGAGGAAGCCGAAATCGCCCGCCCGCAGGTCCCAAACCGCAACGTCGGCGGGCGATCCCGGCGTCAGGTGGCCCAACTCGGGATGTTGGATCTCGTTCGCTGGATTGACAGTCGATTCGCGGATCACTTCCACGAGCGGCTCGCCTAAGGCGAGAAATTTCGACATCGTCGTCGGCATATCCATCATGCCGGCATTCATGCTTGTGCCGTGCAAATCAGAGGAGATGGAGTCGGGATAGAAACCCTGCTGGACGGCAGCGGCTGCGTTGCGGAAAACGAAACTGCCTCCGCCGTGGCCGACGTCGAAGATCACACCTCGTGCACGCGCCCGGCGCAGGTAATCGTAGAGCTTGCCGTGCTCATCCACCCACGGAACCGGCGCGCGGAAGCAGTGTGTGGTGATGTCACCGGGGCGGAGGTGTTCGGTAACGAGCTGCCAGTAAGGGCGCTCGGGCAGGAACCAGCCGAAATCGACCATCACCGGAATTCCCGCCAGTTTGCCGGCTTCCACGGCGCGATCGACAGAAATCCAATCCGGTTTTTGGTAGTGCGCCGTCTTCACACCGACCACGACGTCATGATGTTTCTTGGCGAGCCGGGCCACTTGTGCTGGTTGAAATTCGCTCGGTTCCTGCTCGGCGGCATTGGTCAGCATGCCAAGGCCGGAGATATTGATGAACGCGAAGATGCGTGTCTGCGCACGGTCAATCACGAAGTGCCGGAAGGTTTCGAATTGGCGCCAACCAGAGCTGCCGGCATCCGCCATGGTGGTGACTCCGGTGCGAAAACTGAAAGCGTCCGGCTGAACGCTCAAGTCACCGGCCCACGCATCGGCCATGCCTGTCGTGTGGAACAGGTGCGTGTGAATGTCCACCAGTCCCGGCGTGACGTAGAGGCCGTGCACATCGATCACTTTCTTTGCTTGTGATGCGCTGATCTCCGGCGCCACGGCGGCGATCTTATCGCCGGCGATCGCAACGTCCATGGAGCGGTCGATGCCGTTTTTCGGATCGATTACGTGGCCGCCCTTGAATACAAGGTCGTACTGGGCTTGGGCACCTAGGGCAATCAAGCAGAGAGTTGTAAGCCGGGCTGTCATGAGTTACTCATTTCTTCGCGTTGTTAAAGACACCGCGCAGGAATTGCGGGTCCCGCCAGTCCCACGCACGCTCGGCGGTGACGTCTGATTGCGAACCATTCCATTCGTACGGAGCCCAATACACAGCGCCTCGATAGTGAATGAAGACGCTGACCAGAACACAGAGATAGAAGGCGGCGCTTAGGGGACGGCGCGGCTCGTCGAGCCGGAGCCACAGGAATGCCGGGATCAGAAAGAACAGAAACAGGGGCAGAACGTCGGTAAACAAGCGCGGACCGTAACAGTGGCCCGCGGTCCAATACCAGAAGTCCGAGATGACGATCCAATGCAGTGCGAGTGCGGCTGCAAGATAGTAAACAAGCGGCGTCATCCAGTGCCGGCGAAAACTGAGGCAGATGCCGGCCAGGGAGAAGAGCAAGAAAGGGGAGAAGATGAACAAGCCACGAGAGGGGCTCAAGATGTGGCCAGCGAATGCGGTAAGAATGTGTCCTGTGTTTCCGGGCGCGGGGGCGAGGAATAACCCGAGAGTAAAGTACGATTGCAGAGGCTGGCGGTAGATATAGAAGTTATAGGCCAGAAATGGCGCCGCAGTGGCCACAGCCAACAGCAGCCACTTCCAGCACCGTTCCCGGTGGTGAACGAAAACGTAAGCGCCCACCAGGGCCAGCACAAGGCTGGACGTCGGCCTGATGAAATACGCCAGCATTAATGGAGCGGCGGTCCAAGGCAGCAGCGCTGGCAGGCGGGCCGCGAGCGAAAGCAAGTAGAGAGCAAGCGCCAACATGAGCATGGCGGGCCCGTGCTGCCATAGTGCGCGGCTGGCTGTGGACCAGGCCGAAGTCCCGAAGGCGAATACGAGCGCGAGCGCTATAGCGCTGCCGACACCAAGATAAAGCCGCGCTGTCAGAAACAGCAGCACGGTGGTGAGCGTCGTGATGATGGAACTGAGCAGGACCTCCACCAGCAGGTGAGAGGCGAGGTAATCGCGTTGCAGGAAGGCTCGCGCGACGGGGCCGAGGTGAGCACCGGCGAGGTGAAGGGCGGCCGGGCCCACGATGCGCATCGCGGTATCGGCGGCGGCCATTAGGGGCAGGGCAAGGAGGGGAGTGGCGATCGGATACCAATAATAGTAGTGGCTTCCTGCGGGGCAGCCATGAGTGACAGATGTCGGAATCACGCGATAATCAGCCGTGACACATTCGACACCTTGATAGTCCTTTTCGCGCAGCAACTGCGGATAGCCATCCAGGCTTGTGTGGCCCGTAGATAGCACGCTGAGCATAACAGGTACGACCCAAAAAGAGTCCGCAGACTGCGAAACAGGACTGAGGGCGTAGCTGATGAACACAACCCCGAAAAGTAGAGCAGCAATGATGGCGTTGGCGCGGGTTGGCATTAGCGGTCGAACATGAACAGGCTACGCACGGATGATGCGCTCCTTCGCTTTATCCCACGCCATGTATTTTCGCTTGCGGTACGATTGCACGCCCATCTCGCATGCGACCACGCCGTAGTAGCCCAGCATGCAGTCGCACTTAAGCGGTTCATTGGTGCGGATGGCGGCTTGCAGGTTGCGGTGATGCAGGGTGAGGTCTTCTGCGCCCGTCTTCTGGTGCGTAATGGGCTGCATATCCTTGGCGAACGCTCTTTGCGGCGTAATCGTGAAGCCGGTCTTCGTGAATTCGAGCGTGGCTTTGTGGCCGCGGATGACGTGCTCGACGGGCGTGTCGTTGGCCATCGACGAAATCAGGATCACCGAGGGCCCTCCGGGATAATCGAGCGTGATGTTGAACGTATCTGGGATCTCGGCGGCGCTGGTGCGGAATTCGAACTTGCCGCCAGTGGACGCAGCGCGCTCGGGGAAGGTGAGGCCCAGCGCTTTGATGAGGCGCGTCACACGGTGGATGAAGAGATCGGTTGCGATGCCGCCCGAATAATCCCAGTATCGGCGCCAGCTCAGGAAACGATCAGCGTCGTAGGGGCGCTTGGGTGCAGGACCGAGGAAGGCGTTCCAATCAAGATTTTCGCCAGGCCGCACGTCGGGATCGGGCGGATTGCTCCAGAAATCGCCCATGTAGTTGCGTGAGTAGTCGATCTGCGCGATGACGACGTTTCCTAAAACGCCCTGCTGAATGTACTCGTGAGCCTTCTCGTAGGAGTCGTCGGACATGCCCTGCACGCCGACCTGCATCTTGACGCCCGCCTGCTTGACGCGCGCGATCACTTTCTTGGATTGCTCGACCGTCTTGGTCATAGGCTTCTCGCAGTAGACGTGCTTGTTACGAGCAAGAGCGTCCATCGTCATCTGAAAATGCCAATGCTCGGGCACGGCGATGACGGCGTAGTCGATGTCTTTGCTGTCTAGCAGCGCGCGGTAGTCTTTGTACGGTTTACCGCCGGTGAGTTTCGCGGCGGCGTCGCGGCGCTTGTCGTAGACGTCGCAGACCGCGATGATCTCGACGTTATCGGAGTCCTTCATTTCAAGAAGAGCCTTCATGTGGGCGGTGGCCATGCCGCCTGCGCCGATCACACCGATGTGAAGGCGCTCGTTGGCGCCCAGAATGCGGGAATAAGCGCCTGCGGTCAGGAATGCCGCGGCGCCGGCGAGCTGCCGCCGGGAAATGGAAGAGTGCATGTTGGGAATTGTGCCACAGCCGGAGCTGCGACGGTTCCGTTCTATTCTTCGGGCAGCAGTTGGCCGGCGGTTTCAGGCGCGAATAGCATGGCGACGGCACCCAGCAGGTAAACGCTGGCCAGAGAGATGGCGGCGGCGCGGAAAGGCGATGCGAAACCGGTATCGCGGAAAAAGACGGTCAGCCCGCCGAGAGTGAACGGCCCGAGAGCCGCGATAATGCGCCCGACATTGTAGCAGAAACCAACGCCCGAGCTGCGCAAGCGCGTCGGATACAGCTCGGGGAAATAGATGGAATAGCCGCCAAATACCAGCAGCGTGCAGCAGCCCATTATGGGGAGCATCCAAAGCACGTCTGAAGGTTTGTGAAGCAGGCCGAACGTCATGACAATGGAGGCCAGGCCGAGCAGAAAAGAAATCACGAACGCCGGGCGGCGGCCGACCTTGGTAGTGACAACGGTGAATGCCCAGATGCCCAGAAACGCGCCCACGTCCTGGAGCATGGTGCCCATGCTGACGTACCAATTGCGCTGGTTCATGGGAAGGTCTTTGAGAGCTTCGCGGATCAGCTCCGGCGACCAGAAGCCGATGCCCCACAAACCAACCACGCCGGAGATCGACAACAACAGCCCGATGATGGTGTTCTTGCGCCATCGTGGGTTGGTCCACAAATCGCGGATGGAGCCGAGCTGTTTCTTGTCGCCGCCGGCGGACACCGAGTCGCGGATTTTTTGCCAGCCTTCAGGCTCTTTCACTTTGCGGAAGATCAAGATGACCGGCAGCGCCGGCACGACACCGACCAGGAACATCCACCGCCAGCCCAGCGGCAGCACGACGAAACTGATGGCCGACGCCATGACGTTACCCATCGCGGAAAACGCCTGCAAACTGCCCAGTGCGTGCGGGCGCGCGATTTCGGGCATGACTTCCGCCACCAACGTGACACCGGCCGCAAACTCGCCGCCCACGCCCAACCCGGTGAGGAAACGGTACAGCATGAAATCCCACTGGTTCTGCGAGAGCGCCGAAAGGCCGGTAAAAATGGAATAGACCATGATCGTCAGCATCATGGTCTTGGCGCGGCCCCAGCGGTCGCCCATAATGCCGAAGAAAAGCCCGCCTACCGCCCAGCCCAGCATGAAGATTGCGGTGGCCAGGCCGCTGTACCAGGTGACATCCGCGACCGACATTCCGGCTGGCAACAGGTCCTTCATCGCAGGCCCGCGAGCCAGCACGAAGATCCGCTGGTTCATGGTGTCGAACATCCAACCAAAGGTCGCGACAGTCAGCACCCACCAGTGATAGCCATTGAGAGCTTTGTACCAGGGGCCGGTTGTGTGCGCCGTCCCACCGGACGGGGTCGTTGACATAGTTCCTCAGTGTTCCACAGTTTGGGCGCGCCGTGGGCGGTTATGGCTCCTGCGGCGAGAAGGGATAAAGCGATCGCACAGCGAGGATTCGCGCTTTTGGCGCGGCGTCTTGCGACGCATAGAAGCCTACGGTGCAGTTGAGACGGAAGAAGTACGCGTCTCCGGCACGGGCGGGATGGCGGCCCTCGATACCGTCCGTGCCGCCACCGGCTACCATGTCGCCTGAACCGTCGAGCACCAGGTAGATCTCTTCTGCGTTTTCGTGGTGATGTGGAAAATTCGTTCCGCCCAGTTCAAATTCCATGATGAACAGGCTAATGAGCACGTGACCCGCGGC